>Ga0126342_10007567_pt1 | contig 19428 bp, 21 predicted proteins | sample Cyp1metagenome_FD_92528 | JGI IMG/M metagenome (GOLD analysis project Ga0126342, IMG submission 92528) | Coral microbial communities from Lord Howe Island, Old Settlement Bay, Australia - Cyphastrea 1 metagenome | ecosystem: Host-associated > Invertebrates > Cnidaria > Coral ... | reverse complement strand
GGTATAAAAACTAAAAGTTAAGGGTATAAAAACTAAAAGTTAAGGGTATAAAAACTCCAAGTTAAGGGTACAGAAAGTCAAAAGTTAAGGGTATAAAAACTAAAAGTTAAGGGTATAAAAACTCCAAGTTAAGGGTATAAAAAGTAAAAGTTAAGGGTATAAAAACTAAAAGTTAAGGGTATAAAAACTAAAAGTCAAGGGTATAAAAACTAAAAGTTGAGGGTATAAAAACTAAAAGTTAAGGGTATAAAAACTAAAAGTTAAGGGTATAAAAACTAAAAGTTAAGGGTATAAAAACTAAAAGTTAAGGGTACAGAAAGTCCTAAAGAAAACGTGTTAGAACAACACCCTAAATTATTTCCATTGGTTTTTTTGATTTTGAAAGACGATTGCCTCGTAGTTAAAACACCATGCTCAAAAAGGCTTTAGGCGGATGGTTGGGACTCCGACGGATTTGAAGCTCGGGCAGAAAAATAGCCTTTTTGAGCTCGGGCTGAAATTTAAGTCTGAGGAGGCCCTACAGTAGGTATTGTAGCAATGTGTCCCACAAGAACTTGCATCATTTGTCATTCACATGTCTCAGCACATAATAAGGTCCGCTCCGTACTTCTGGTGCCAGAAAGGATTTTGTGCTTCCTTATAGGGACGATGGCCCTGGAGTGCTATGCTCTGCCAAAAGATGCCAAAAGGTAAAACTGGCATCCGAAGGCAAGTCAAAAATGTCAAACAACTGGAATTTGTGCCTGTTTGATGAGGGTTCGCATATTGTTGATAAGTTCTTACGGTCATTCTGCTTTTATCATTGTTTTGCGAATCCTTCTTTTCCATAAATGTACGGAGAATATCTCAGAACCTGATAGACGGACGTTAAATTGCATGTTGCGGCGTATCGCGTTGCATCTCAGACACTGCCTTTATAGCACCCGCTCCCAAGTACAAGGGGAGTAAATTGGGTATAAAATAAATACTAGGTAAAACTGTAAAACTACCCATTTACATCCATTTACATCCATTTACCCCCTTTGTATTCCTTTGTGACTATCATTTACCGATAAAAGGTTGGAGCAGCTCTGTTGCAGGTCCTATTAGAATGAGGGATTGCCATGATATCCAACCCAACTGATTTCTCAAAGGTCAGCTGGTCCACCAAAATTCCCGCCTCGTGCTGCTCCACGATGTGTGACCTCACGTAGTCATCAGAGTCTGAGCTGCCAGACCGCAACCTTCGTTTTGGCTTGGGGGTCATCTTGGCAGGTGTTTCACTGGACTCTGAATCAGACTCCGCTGGTCTTCTCTTGAGGGGCTTGCGTTTGGCCGAATCTGTTGGCTCGGTGCTCGACAAAGACTTTGGTTTGGGCTTCGATTCTGCGGCTTTTGGGATCTTCTGACGCCTTTCACTTGAGTCAGACACAGCCTTTTTTCTCTTGTTCTTTCTAGGCTTTGGCTTCGGTGGCGCCTTTTCTGGTTCGGGCTTTGGTTTTGGGGCCTTCGGGGTGGCCCTTGCTCGGGGCTTCCGCTTCGGGGTCGCCTTTTGTGGCACCTTCGGGGTCGCCTTTTGTGGCACCTTTGGTGTCACAGCTACGACCTTTGGCAAAGCTGGATCCACTTTTACCTTTTCGCGCTTGGTCGCACCCCGCTTCTGTCGGGGAGCCTTCTTCCTTGACTTTCTCGACATGGCGTGGAATCTACGTGTTGCAGTTCCGAGTCACCATAGACAGACTTAATTACTCAGTTGGTCTTGAAAAAGAACTGCCAGCAACTGCCGTTTTGTCAACTATGCCTAATACTTATGTGTATTGACATTTGAATTTTGATTTCACAACCCGAACCTCTTGCGCCATCTCTTGCAAGATAATAAAGGTCGCGTGTGCTGTGCCAATTGTTTGAAACTTTGCAGTTTCTGTCGTTTGCCTGAGGCTCAGCAAAGCTACAGTATAGCAACGGCCTTTTCAGCTGATCTAGGGTTTCTTCCATCCCACCACAACAAAAAATATCATGATGGATGATGATGGTGATGGTGGTGGTGATGATTATTAAAATGATTAAGATGCCGGTGGTGATGATGTCAGTGATATCAGATGGCACAAAGAGTCAAACACAGGTCCAGTTGATGGAAGCCAAGTTGGTATCTGATCTCAAAACAACCTAGTCGGTCCTGGCTGCAAGTGGCCTCATCACTTTTCTTCTCCTGGAAATGCTGCTAGTGGGCCACGCATGGCCACGCATGGCCCACACCAAATCGACTCCGGTTGGACCCTCCAGTTGGCACAGCATGAATCCAAGAGAGTCCAACATCGACCCTTGCCGCATCGGTATGTTTAGCCCGTAGAGAACCATTAATTACTCCAAAACAAATGAATATGATGATGTCAAGCACATCAAACAGACTTTCTGCTAAAAGAGTTTCCAAGTGTAAGCCCAGCAAAAGAACCCTCCACATGGCTATGGAAAGCCTGGCCCTGCTATTCTTGGTTTTCACCCTAACATGCTATAAGACCATATAAGACCCCCGTCTGGTGCCGGGGGGGTGGGGCACCTAAAAAAATAAAATAAAATGCAGGGGCCTAAGGACAAAATGCCAATAAAATGAGAGGGCATAAGATAAGATAGGAAAATCCAAGCAAAACACAATGGACAGGTACAAAAATAATGGTACAATGGGGGAAGCCTCTCCAAATCATCCAAAATTGCACCACTTTAGTATTGAAACCCATGGTTCTGGGGGTATTCCCTATTTTTGGAAAGCTCCGATTAAAGCAGCTGGATGTGCATCCCCAGCCAGATAGCCCAAAATCCTCGGGCGTTGTGGGTGGGCGACCACGCTTTCGAGAGTTCCCCTCTGGTGGTGGTGTTGCCACTAGCGGCTCCGACACCTGGCTAGTGGATACCAATGAGCAGTGGAACTGAGACTTACTGGATATGTACGCCCTTAGAACGGGGAGACCATCTGCAGATTTGACTCATATATACACGCTTACGCCACTTTTGGAACATCAGAGCCCTAGAATGGTTGGCGCTAAGGATCCCTGTTTGGATTGTGACAGTCCATAGCTTGGAATCTTGGGTAATGGATTTGGAAAATGGGGAACTCCAAATCCGGTGGTTCATCGTTATTTTCCCCAAAAATGACCATACTTGGTGGCTTTTTCTGCCCCTTGTTTCTCTAGCGCCTCTACGAGCTGCGTGGGCCTTGGAAATCGCAAGGTCTCCCAGGTCTCTTGTAGGTGCTACGAGTTTCAATGGAAGAATTTTGGAAAAATCTAAACGAAACAATCAGGATAACCCACCCAAAATCGGCCTTTCAAGCATGTCCTTTTCGAGATATGCAACACAGAACACTGACACTGTTTTGTGTGCATATGTATGCGAAAAAGACATGTTTACTCCGAGCTTCCACAGGTGGACGGTGACAAGAACCCAATCTCCAGCGGAACTAAAACGACTGAATCAGGACATGATGATGCCACTGAGTGGGTCAAAAGTGGTGGCCACTGCCAACTCTATGTATATCTACACATACATGTGTATGTACTGTATATATATATTATTGTTATCTATACATATATATATAATCATATATACACATATTATCTATCCATATATATATATAATATACATTACATCTTCAAACTGTGTATTCGGTCTTCAAATTACGTATGCTGTATATTATACCATATTATACCTTATATTTATATAATTTTATACACAGTCTTTGCATGTTTTGACCCGCAGGCCCAAGCCCCCCAACGATTCGTAGGTTCCGCTGCCTGCAGTGTTCAGATCCCTCCGTCATTGCATTTTAGTGCTTGGTTAAGAAAGGGATTACCAGTTCATGGATGATCTCCAATATGTAAAGGATAGTACGACTCTCGGAAAAAAAGTCAACCAACCGGGGTTTTGACAAGTATCACATCACCTTCACCTTTTGAAAGCGAAACGGGACTTAACAACTCAAGGAGTGAAACACAAACTCCGAAAAAGCCACGTGTAATATGTAAAGCTTGCTGTTGTGCTGTGTTGCAGAAGGAACAGTGTGGTTTTTTTCCAGCCTTCAACTTCCGGTCTTGGACGAGTTGGTTGCTCTCCGGAAGCCAGCCTGAAAAGCCGACCGTGGCGGCCAAACGTCATGTTATTCATCTGGGAGGCATAGGAATTCCGCAAATGTACAAAGACAACTCTGAAATCCATCCAACATACCCTCCGCCAATCAAATGTGGCTGGGATGTCCACTATAAATGGAGGTTTAGAGCTAGGGAAATCCCCTATCAATGGTGGATTTCATGTGAAAATCCACTAAGATTATAGGTTTTAGTATGGTTTCAGAATGTTTATATATGGCTATGGATCAATACCTATAATTAAGTACCATTTTTAGTGGGATGAACATCCATTTACCAGCTATTTTGATGTTCACCAGGGGTACAAGGTTAATATGTTTAATGGTAGAACCCCATAAAAAAAAGCTGGATTTTCCAGCCATGTACCGAAGGGTAGGCCATCTGTCCTGGATGCTGAGCTGTCAGATGGACCCAAGCTCTGACCTGGCGGAAGGGATGAGAATTCCCCTCTTGAAGCTGGTATCATATGCACATGTCTATAACATGTATCCATAATATATATATATAGAGAGATAGATAGATAGGATTAGATTAGATAAGATAAGATAAGATAAGATAGATAGATAGATAGATAGATTAGTAAAAACGTATGTAATATTATATATATATATTATAACCAACAACCAACAAACTGGTTTGCTGTCACTGGACTCAAGATCTATCAGCTCTTCCCAGGCCTGCAGCATCGTCAGCGGGGCTCCTCCGCGCCAACGCGGCCGCTTCGGGCGAACGGGGCTCTGCGACAGGAAGTGGCCTAGAAAGCCACGGCCGGGAGCAACTGGGAGAAAAATGACTGGAGGAAAAATATACAAATGGTATCAAATGGTAAATTATAGTGATAAATAGTGATACTATGGTTAATATCAAGTTAATATATATATATATATATATTAATAATATGTTAATATGTACTCCAAGACATGAATCAAACACAGAGTTAGATTGAATATATAGTTATAATGCCATAGTGAACCCACTATTGAACGCTGGATATAGTATATTGTTAAAAAAAGGATGTATCAAGTCTCCCATTCCTATAAATGAATTTAGATTCACATATGAACATAGAACTTGTGACAAAGAACGGATGAAGCCAGCACGTTTGGCACGTCGTATCACGTCGTCCCGATCTGTGGAAATGCAAAACCCGAAGTGAGACTATCCGCAATCCAGTCATGTTTGAGGAAAACCAAACATGGTTTCTAACTATTGCTTTGTTTCCCTATTGAGATTTGAGATGATTTAAGATGGACATCATCAAAGTTGTTGTCATTTTCATTTGGAAACCGATGGTGAAAAGGGGTAGCCCAACCTTAAGACACACCCCAATGGGTATGGGTCAGAAATTGTTGGAGCCTCAAATGTGACTAGAGATGGGATGGTGGTCTCCATTGAAAATTTTAGGGTTTGGAATATGATTGTTCTGCACAAAAGGCTGCCATTTAATAATGTGGGCTTCATGACCTTTGTGCGCAGACAACCAACAGTCATCCATGCCATGCCCCTGTGGCGTAACAGCCCGGCCCAAACCGTTCACGTTTGACGTGTCTGATTTCACCAAGCTGATCGCTACGCCGCTATGCTTAACTCTAGCAATGTCCAACAGTTCCAATACCATCTCATAGCATCCAACGATCGATCCATATTTGTTTTATTTATTTACATTTGACCCCAACATCACCCACATGTAGAAACATATACCATGAATCTGGGTTGAATATGCCCATAAGCCATATATGATCCCATATGTAGCCCTATCGTGCTCTCAGAGTCCGGGACGATCGAAGTCTGCCAAGAACATCTTCCATCTTGGCCCAATGAAAGTCTTCGCAGCGTTTACCCTGACACAGCTGGTGCAGTGGGCATGGGTCAAGCCTGTGGGACACCACTGGCGCCACTTAGCTGAGAAATCTCGCCCTTGGGCGGTCCTGTCAAATATGGCCTATCATCTTCATGTCAGCTCTTTCTGATGTCAATTGCCCTGTAGAGCATAGACAGATGTTTGAACATGTTTGAGTCTTGTGAAGATTGGAGCTGTCATTGCGGTGATGTTCCCACAACGATGTCAGTGTGTCTGAAAATTGAACAATCCCAATTCCAATGGATCATGTTCATCATCATCATCATCATCATCATCATCACAATGAGAGTATTAATAGTAGCAAAGGTAATGACAGAGAATAGTTGTTGTTATTCCAATTATACATCTATATAGCTATTCTAAATGTCAATAACAAGACAATGACAGTAATAATTCTAATAATGTCAATAACTATAACAATAACTATAAGTATGTTATATATATATATAACTGTAATCATTATTCCCCTACAAAATGGCTGAACAAACTCCCAGTCGTCATACGGGAATATCACCCTGGGCCCCACCTGCAGTCGCTGGCAGTTGGCCGTGATCAGTGACGCCTGCTCTGCTAGATCCAAGAGCTTCCGAGCCTGACAGAGATGAAAATCATCTGGTGCAAATCACATATAATAATGATAAATAATAATATGATAATATAGTGTATATATATATGTCTACATGTATATAATATACAGAAATAATAAGAATAAAATTGAGAATATGTATATTAATATTATTATTATTATTATTACTACATATGCATAATATGTATAATACTATATAAAATACATTATATACGTATATCTACTCTGTGTCTCTATTCCAGACTTTATATGTATCCCAGACTTGGCTTTGTTGTTGTTTTTAGAGCTTATACTGTGTACATATACATAAATAGATACATAATTGGGCGACACGTGTGAACAGCATAGTTTCCTGTAACAATTCCCTGAAATCCATGAAATCAATTCCTGTAATATTCGACTCACGCTTTTGCAGTGCGATTGATCTTCAACCAGGGACTTCATCCAAGGCTTCTGAAATGCCAGCGGCGCTCAAAAGACCTAGATTTCCACAGCCGTGGAGCCGTGGAAAGAAAATCATTGGACTGTCGGATCTCATCAACAGATATCAACACTCAACAGCACTTTCCCGTGTGCCTCGTCTCCTTTTCCAGGTCGTTCGGGGACCTTTGGATGTGGATCGGTGCAGCAAACCAACTTCTCAGCCAGAGCCCAAAGGCTCCATTGAGCCACGTTCAAAACCGTGTGTCATTCCATACTGGTTTGTTAAGAATGGGATTCTGAGTTGGATGATGATACTTCTCAATATACGCGTATACGTATTATATCCTTTTAATATCATGTTATGTGATTTTATATGGATAGTCGAACCTCCGAAAAATCATCAACCAGGGCACGGTGCACAGCAGAAAGGATTTGCAGTTCCCTCGGATCAGCGGTGACAGCACCTGGGCAGCGAAGTTGAAGTACAAACGTGGCCAATCGCATTGATGGAAAACACGCTGGGTGGTGCATACACAAGTGCAAAGATTATATAGTAGATGTTAGTAGAGTAATTAGTTCAGTATCCAGTTGTTTTACCCAGCAAAAATATGGTTCTATGTTCAAAAAACAAAAATAAAAAACAACCGCTCCACTAAGCCCCATTTGATGATTTTGATGGTTGAACCATGTTTTTTTCACCGGTTTTGTGCCAAAAAAAACCCGGTGCCGTCTGGAAGCGAGAAAGGCACCTCGGCCAAACGACTGGACGCTGGCCCGGGAGTTGACAGCAGCTGCTGAAGAGCCTTCAGGAAAGGTGTGGAAAACCACCGTGGAAAAAATGTCAAAACCAATAGTACCCCTTTTTTGTTCACATCAAAATAGCTGGGTTAAAATGGATGTGAATAACCCCCTAAAAATGGTATTTTCATAGGTATTGACCCAACCCCATCATATAATATGTATGTAAAATATCATTGTTTTCCCGGAGTAACTTCTACTGTATTGTGCTTGCAATGATATCAAGTAAATTGCGGCACACGCTCCAGTCAGAGTCACAAGCCATTCCATCCTAAAGTGCTTCGAAAACCAGGAGGGTCTCCTGAACCTGTTGGAACCCCCCAGCGACCTTGGTGAATCGCAACCTTGAGTTACCATTCAAGATTTACCCTGACGTACTTTCACATAGAGGGAACATGATCTAAAATGCTGGGTTGTTCAAATACAAAACTGCCATGCTCATAGTGAAAATGATGCTAAACAACTACAAAATTCATATTTCTGGGGTACATCAATTCCTGTTTTTACCAATAGAAGGTGATCATGGGCAATCATGGCCTTGTGATCTGCTTGGATTTCAGGATCACAAACGCTCATGTTGACCACCTGCGGCAACAGGAAACAGCAACACTTCAGCACATCTTCTGAACCCAAAGTCACATCGAAGGGATTCTTTTCTGGTCCAAAATGTTTCAACAGTAATGCTTCGAAAATACATCATTAAGAAGAAGCATTACTGAACTGTTTATGGTAAGCCATATAATGTTGTGGTTTATCTTTTGACGTAATGATGGGCATATGATGATGTATCTCAACAATTTCACAACCAGAATCATGTCGGAAACATCCCCCTGCAGGCCTGAGCAAAGTGCAGCGCTGCCATGGATTGCTTTTGGGCATCGAAGAGCATGACGCGAACGAACCTGGCCATCAAAGTGACAGGGATAGGTCGAGCCAATAAAGTTCAACGGACTCAATGGACAGGCACAATCATTCAAAATCATGCCATTGATCCTTTATTCTTCAATCATTCCATTGGTGCGCTATCATTTTGAGACAAATATGTATACAATGAGGGCCTCATCAAACGGATATCAACGGCGTCCAAAAAACATGTTGGATCCCTCGCCGACTTAGTCTGGAGATGATGCCAAAACGAATGAGAACAAGTGCTAGACACTTGAAACCATTGATAAGCAACTTAGACTTAAACTTAATAATTGTTGTAATTATATATATATATATATAATTATATATATATTATATATGCGACCCATATGTGACGCAAACAAAGTCCCTCTAGCCATCATTTGGAGCCCTGATGCGCAGCTTGAAGGGTACGACTACTACCCTCCAAGGGGCTGGGCATGAAATCAGCTGGGTGCTCCAACAAGTGTGCTGAAGTAGGTCCTTAGGAGGCTTGCTGACACCGCTTAGCTGGTGCTTGTGTTCCGCAGCCAAGGCAGGATGCAAATCAAGCTGCGAATGTTGCACAAATTCTATCTAATTCTACCCTGCACTAGCAGCACTAGCACATGCAGACCATGTATACAAAACCAAAATCCAAAATCCATGAAATAACCAAAGAAGCATGGAGTCTTTCAAGTGCAGTTGCTGGCTTACAGCAGTTGCCTTCTGCGGATCTGAAGTGACAATTTAGGTTTAATTTGTTAAAACAAAATCCAAGAAGACCCTGTCTTTCGGGGATAAAAACCAAGGTGGCCCCTACATGTTCCCTTCAAACCGAGGCTTACGCCGACATCTTGTCGTAGGACACATGCCTGGAATGAGAAACTTGGCTTGGGAACCAAGGGACACTCAGGGAAGCTAAACAGGAAAAACGGATTTCTACCATGAACAAATGGATACAATTGGTGGCTCTTCCTTTCAAGATGATCATTTCTGGAAATGACGGAAATAGATTGAAACCAATTTCTGGAAATGGAAGTAGTTCACCCATTGGCCGATCATTAGCTGTTGGAGAATTCCCACTAGTGGCTACACTGCAATCCAAGACATTCCTTCCATATCATCATCCCATGTTTTGGATATATTTGTAGGTTCAAAAAAAACACCAGCCAGATAAATCAGATAGGATAGCACCATTCCATTTCTGCCCAATGATTCTTGGGGTAAACCTCCATTTCTTCTTCGAAAACACCACAGCTGGCAGCCTCCCAGAGACTCATAGCTTCCTCTGGAGTCTCAAAGGCGACCATCTCGAAGCGTAGCTGGTCCGTGTCCTCCGCAACTGGGCCGAGTTTTATGACCTTTAAGGGAAAAAAATGGGAGAAAACAATGACCCAAATGGATTCACGATAAATAGTGAACCATCAACAAAAAATAACATGAGTGCCTCATAGTGCCTCTGAATTTGGCAGGAAAACAATGAGAAATCTCCTCCTCTGACAACTCCAGGAGATCCTCGAGGCTCGGACATGGCAGGGTATGGCTCAAACTTGGGGTACCCAAAATGGGATAGTTTACATTAGTTTAGCCTCTGGTAATTTAACATAGCTATGGAAAATCACCATTTTTAATGGGAAAATCCACTATTTCTATGGCCATTTTCAATAGCTATGTTAAATTACCAGAGGGTACTACTAAAACGGACTAAACTCTGACCCATAATGACCCATAGTTTTTCATAGCGCTTGTGCGGTTCAACAGGCTTGCCACACATGATATTTGGCCACTTTCCGATGATCCGATGCCGGTCCCATCCCCGACAAATCATCATTCCTCTACAGCAATTACCCTCTGGTAATGCTGGTAATTTCATAGCTACGGAAACCACCATGTTTAATAGGTAAATCTGTAAATCATCATAAATCATCATAGATCATCATGAATCATCATAAATCATCATAAATCATCGATACATTGGCGATTTTCCATAGCAACCTGTTAGTCATTACCAGAGGGTATGATCACCAACGGCCTCAGCCCCACCTTGGCCATTCTATCTCCACGACATTGCCAGATTGAAAGTCCCAGGTGAAATCTGCGAGGTTGCTGCAACAGCTGAGAATTCTCCGAAACCAAAACAAGTAAGTGTCCAGTCAGATTGATTTAAGTTCATACTGTTTCACGCATTATATAATATATATATATATATATAAATATAATATATATATATATAATATAATATATATATATATATATATATAATATAATATATATATATATTATATATATATTATATATATATTATATATATATATATATAAGTTGAACACGTTTACATTTATCGCCCGGCATTGATCCTATTACAACTCAGCTCAGTTATACATGAAATATATCCAGTTGTGTATGGATTATTCAGAATCAACTGCTTCGCCGAACGGAAAATGATTTCCTAACCTTGACGGAACATCTCCTGTCACAGCCAGCGACCAAAAACTCGCCTCTCGCGCTCCAAAGCGACACGTCTGCACAGTTCTTGCAAGCAAAAGCCAAACCTGCACACAGCATGGCACGTGCTCATCATCCATTGGAATCTCCGAAGGATTCCTAAAGATCATTCATCAGCTTCATGATCCATTCATCACTATCCAAGGCTTGTGATATGATTCATATGATCTCCAATGCTTGGTGAATCAGCAGAATCCAACCGTCTTGGGCCCCGCGCAAACCACCTCGACCTGCCATGGTTTCAACTTGCCGAACTTGCTGATTTCCTCATGTGATTGTGCATCAAGGAATGGTGAACCTTTGATTCAATTTCTTATGATATGTCATCGTGTTGGCTTGATCCACGTTCATCCCCATAATATGTATATAATTATAGAATTTAATGTTTACTCTCGCTAAGACTTTGTGATAATGCACAGAGAAACACCAACTGTTACCCCTCAAAAAAGGATAAGGGAACACAACATCGAAGACAATCCAAGGTTTAGGGCTTATCCCTTCTGCCTAACAAAAACATGGAGACTTCCCATGCTGGTGCTTCAATAATCCACAGAATGTGTCGTGGGGTATCTCCACGGTACCTTGATGTACTTTGCCTTCAGTTGACCACTGAATTCCATTCGCAGCTTTCATCGTTTTTGTTTCTGAGCTGCTTCAGCACAGCTTTGGGATATTGGTCCCAGTGAAACCCTTCCTGTCTGCTGGTTTCAACATGTTTTAACATCGTTTAACCCATTGAAATAATATCAAAAATATATGTTGTTTAACCATGTCAGCCAAGTTTGATGACCCTCCAGCATGTCTGGAAAACAAGAAAAAAACAACTCCTTGAAACCACCAGCCATAGAAACGATGCATTTGCATCCTGCCAACGTCATTGGGCCACGAGCTCCTCACTTTCCTGCCGTGGTCGAGCGGTTTTCACCAAGCCCTTGGAGATGCCACCGGGAGGCATGTAGTTCTCTGGAAGGCTAGGACCCTTCCATTTGATGCGACCCAAGGCTGGCAACCTGGATGCAGGGGATGGTTTTGGGGCCGGTGTCACGTGAAAAAAGTGTCTTGTTCGGACAACTGGAAAATCTACCGGTGGAAAATCTACCTGTAGCTCCCGCATGTCTTTGCACATCTTTGTTTGAGTCTTCCAGTTTTGAGGATGGGAACAAGACTTTATACGAGCTGCACAAAAACATGCTTCAAAAGAACGATCTAAGGGGAAAACAGTAGTTGGTCGGATCAATATTCTGACAGCAAATATCAACAAACAAACATCCAAAACACAAAAAAAAACAGTAGAAAATCAAAAGTCTAACTGCTGCTTGTTGCAACTCTCCCATGGCGGCACTGCGAGCCACTGAGGCAGGATCATGTTCATCCAGAAGCCGTTGGGCGTGCTCCGGTTGGGACATGATGGAACGGATGGCCGCTTCCGCTCGTTGGAATTCCAAATGCTGCTTCTTGTAGAGATCTGCCTACGGGATCTACGGGGGGAGAGGGGACTCACTTTTTGGTGAGCGAAAACCTCCAGGGACCACAGGAAATATGTTTTTTTTTGGCCCACGAAGCAGACATAAGCAGAATATAGCAGAAAAAAGGATGGCTCTTAGGCTGCCACCCAGCCTTCAAGTTTTTGTTCCGCTGAATGAGGCGTTGGGAATCCATCTGGCGATGTCGAATCCTGAGTTCTCAGTCTTGATCATCACACAACCAGCTTCAACCACCCCAACACAAATCCATCCATTGGAGGGTTCCTAAATCATGGCAAATAACACAATTCTCAGTCACATTCATAGATGTTGCTAGTAGTTAACTACATAGTCTTGGGTCATCATAATTCACTTTTCATGGAGTTGTGTCTAAGAATGGAGTATACCGTATGCCCCAAATAATTTGCAATGTTTATAGGGACAAACACATGATCAATCAGAGGATGTTTGGTTTTCTCCACATCAAAATATCCCGAGATATTGAGGTACCATCCAAAGCATCCCCGAAAACCAATGGACACCAAGAGTCTGCTCGCCGCGATCCCGCTGGATCCGTTTCAGCAGGGCCTGAAGTGCCTTCTGCTGCTGCGACCTCAAGCGCCCCTCCTGCCGTTTGGCGCTGTCGCTGACCAACGAGGCACTCCGGGCCTGCTCCCACCTGGGTGGTTGTGGAAAATGTCTACAAAATATGTTCGACATGGTTCGACTGATTACATCTGATTACTATCTTGTGTATTCTTTTGTTAGATTTTGTTAGCAGAGTAATTATATAGCTATAGCAGTTCTTGTGTTGATACATCTGTAAACTCCACATGCAGGATCATGCAGGTCAATATGGTCAATGCATCACATGTGTTCAAAACATCTCCAAAGTCTTCATCATGCACCGAAACAAACTCATCGGCATGTTGAGCAGCTGTTCCAGCTGATCTCCTTCCTCTTTCACCTTCCAAGCCTCTTCCTGGGTTCATCGCTGGCGGATTTTGGGCCAAGCAATGAGAAAACCAGGAGGAAACACGAGGAACCAACCTGTTTCCTTTTTTCTACGAGTGTGAGTCACATGAGTCATAAGCTATACAGAAATCTGAAGCAAATGTGGATGTGACAGGGATGCTAGTAGTCTGGTACACAAACGATTCTGCCATGATTTGGCCCTTCATCCTACTTCGAACAGCCGAATTCTAGAAAAACCCATTTGCTTTCCCTTTTGCTTTCAGCATGCATTTCATATCGGTCTGAACATAGGGTACTCGCAGATTTCATGGTTTAAAACTACGTTCTCTCATGGTCTCCCTATCTTCAATAGCCATAAATTGGACCCGTCCCCATAGCAACTCATCCTGCCAAACCACCTAAAACATACATATTATCATCATCATCATCATCAGCAGCAGCAGCAGCACCACGATCAGCATCACCATCATCCCAACCACCATCATCATATCCAAAATCACAAATTCATCTATAATTACTGTTGGTTATCATCAACCCACATCAACCCATCATACCCATCGCCATCACCAAAACGCCACCGGCTCCGCTCCTCCAATTGGCCAAGGCTCGTATTTCCCAAGCTTCGCCAAGGCTTCTTGCTTCCGCCGCAGCTCAAGCAGCTCGCGGGAACACTTCACCCGCGCTGGCTGGTGGCCTGCGTTTCTCTGTGTCGTGTCTCGTGACTTCTCAATGGGCAAAAAAGACAACATCCCAAAATGGCAGGACTTTTCCAGTTTTTAAGGCTTAGTTTCAGCTGTTTTGTTTGTATTTCTTTTCGAATGGAAGGAACAATTAATTAAAGTGGGTTGATTTACCCATGTCCAGCCCATGAGACATACGAACGGGTCTTGAATCCTGCTGTGGTCTGAAACGTGCTCTTGCTATCACTGTTATAGGCAACGATTCATGGTCAACAAGGATCTTGAACCCAAGGGGTTTCAGCTTCATTTTGCAGGATCCGTCTGAGCACTAGCCAAAGGTCGTGTGGGAATCGTGCAATTGGTGATGCCCTGTATCAGGAGTGTCATGCCAATGCAACAACTATCTCAAGTATCTGTTGATTCTATGTGATTCTTTCCAAGTGTCTGGGTGATGTCTATAGTACATAGGAATACATAGGACTGTGTCATCCAAAACCTGCTTTTCACATCGGGGATCTGTCCCTGGAACTCCAAAAGACCAAAAGAACTAGCCGCCCATGTAGCCCACTTCAGCGGAGTCACGAATCATTTCCTGGAACTTGCTCAACTCCTCTCCGTGCTGTTCCTTCAGTCTCTCCAAGCTCATGTAGGCAGTGGATTCGTAGTCTGCCATATACCTGCAGCTGTGTCTCTTCGAACTCTTGACTGAATTAAAGCCCCAGAAAAAAATGATGGGGCAAATCCACAAGAGCAGCTAGGTAGATGTTTGCGGCCTGCGCTTGGTATGAGCCCAGAGATAATCCTGACAAATCCTTTGAAGAATTTAAGAATTTAAACATAACAACTTGAATTTCATATCGGAACATCTCCAACCGTCTCCAACTCTGGTTTGTACAGTACATGCATTGATTCACATTTTGTCGACAAGAACTACTGAAGAGTATCATTTTGGGAAGATGTATTGGAAGGTACTAAACTGAACAAGATACCTATTCTGGTTGGTGGTTTCAACCCCTCAGAAAAATATTAGTCAGTTGGGATGATTATTCCCAATCTATTGAAAAATAAAAAAAAAGTTCCAAACCACCAACCAGATATTTATTGTCTCCATAACAAACCTAAGCGAAGGCGTCATTTTGTGCAGCGCCCAGGTACTTATCCCAGGCATTGGAGAATCCCAGGAACTGCGCTCGCTGGGCTTGTTCCACCTCCATCATCTCCTGCTGTTGGGCCTGATCAACTAGCCTTCTCTGGCGTTCCTCTTCCTGCACTGCTTCACAAAGAGATCTGCTTGGATATATACAGAATTATGTAGATGTTTCGTTTAGGAAAGGTGAGAATTGCCATAAGAACTATGCATGTTATGGATGTTCATCCGTTGTTCTGGTTGAAAAAATCTACTCTTCTGGAATTGCTCCGTGTTTCACCTGATGCTCTTGCAAGACATCATGTTTAAAAGACTAAAAATAAACATTTAAAATTTAAAGAAAAATAGCTATGCACCCGTCCTTGGCACGCAGCTCTTCATATTTCTTTCGAGCTTTTTGTGCCTCGACGTATTCACCATTGGATTCGCATTGCTTTTTATAGGCGTTCAGCCTCTTCAACAGCGTCAAAGGCGTAGTGGTTTCACCATCTACTTCTCGATCCTGGCGCTGGTGTTGAAGCACCAAAAGATTGACAAAGAAAAACGGTCTTTGGAAGTTCAGGGGACCAAATGTTTCTTAAGCTGGGGACCAAATCTGTCCGATAGAATATCCATACATGTATGTATAACACACATGTTCATGTTATGTGTATATATATATATTATTCATACATACATATATATAATATACTATATATATATATATTACATATGTAATACATATATATAATATACATATATATATAATTATATATATGTATAACATACATATAATATATATATATATATATATATGTGTATTATTGTGCATATATATATACAGATATTATATTATGATCTACATATATATAATACATAACATACTTAATATATATATAATGTACATGACATATATACACAGTTACAAAAATACATGGATGGACCACCAGACTGAAACTCCTATTTTTTCATATTTTTTCAGGTCCTGAGTCTCTTCCACCTTCTTCAGGGTCTGTACCACTTCCTCAAAGGTCGCAACTTCCACCGAACCGCTGCCACTGAGTTGTCGGGCCACTTCTCGTCCGACTTGCCTAGGAGATCAACATGTTGGAGGGTCTGGCGTATGTGGTAAACCCAATGCCATAAACCTCAAAGCTTCGGCCTCTGCCACCAATTTCTAGTAAATCTGGGGATGTTTTATTATTGGATTTGCAACATTATAATACATTATATAGCTTGGAATCTAACTGTGGTAGAATGTTGGGAGAATTTCTCCCATAGAATCGCCCTTCAGTTTTGAAGGAAAAGCCCGTCGGGTGGAATCTACTTGAAATGAGGCACCTACTGAGCAACCCATGCTTTTGCTTCTAATGTCGTTGATCATCAAGAACGAAATCATGAGTTCATCAGTTCATCCCAACGGAAGTTTGCACGAATGAACAACTTTCACACAAATTTCACCCTGATGGACCTGTATGAAGGTGCAAAGAGGTCTTCGAAAATATAAAAGATCTGAAGCACGTGTTCAAACATAGTATTACAATTTGTTGGGATGTTAAACTTTCTATTTATATATATACAGGAATCTGATTCCACATTCCAATGATTTTGTCCCAATTTGTCGGAAAGATCAAGCATCCCTCACTTTTTCCAAATTCCAAGCTGCAGGTCTCGACCCAAATTCAGGATCAGATCGGGGATTCGCTCCACACGAACCTTGCCGCTGCCGTTGTGATCATACCTGTGGCCGCATGAGAGCTACTGGTCCAAGTGGTAAAGCTAAACCATGAACTGTTCACCTACGAAGAGTGAAAGAACAAGGGTGACGTAGAAAATGACATATGAGATAGATGAATATATATATATGATATTATTGGGCTAAAATATGTATGTATATATATATATATATATTTATTATTAATATGACGAGTGTAGTTATATATATATATATAATGCAATTATATATATATATATGTAATATTGTATACTTTATATACCAGTATGTATTCTCTATGTATGTACACATATTCTGTATGTCTACATATTAGACTAATAATATATACACATGTCACACCAGGAAATACCCTCCCAAATCTTGAAAAAGATTCACCAAGGGGGGCAGCCAATTCTTCCATATTCTTCCAAGATACTCTGCGAAGATCTGTTGAATGCTACTGATCTGGCCTTGGTACTCATCTTCAGATGGGCCACTTTTCTGCCCTTCTGTCATGCCTCGCTAACAGCGCGGGCCCCTGGCGGCACCGCGGGGGAGCGATTTCTGTACCCAGCTTGATGAATCCTTGAGCCAAACCACCGTGCCCTCAAGGTCCTCAGCCATTCTCAGCATGAAACCCAACCTACCTGGACCTACCTGCATAGCACCCCTTCGGAGAAACTTACCTTTGAAGAGTCTTGAAGAGCCTTGTTTCAACTATCCTGAATTTGATTCCGTTTATGTTTGCAAACCCAAATCAATTTTCGGGTAAGAGTAGGCACACAGGCACACATGAGCAGAGTTTCTTTTATGCTTTAAAGGTATTACTCGTAATTGCCTACGCAGCGCCTACGCAGCGGGTGCGCGAGCTGCGCAGTAGCCTACGCGCAACATGGTTTATGCGAAGCTACCTACTACGCAAAGCCTCCGCGAGCCTCCGCTGAATGGATGCTAGCCTACGCGGCGGATGGTGCTCTCAAAACAAAAACGCTGCTCACGTGCTCCTACGCGAGTATGACAGATATTCTCAGCAAATGAGCGATCCCCTCTTGGCCTGCCACTGGCCATTCTGCAGCAAATAGAGTTGACTCTCTATGGGCCTGGATCCGGGGCACTAGCACAATAAGTTTGAAAGCAACCCTCAAATGGACTATGTATGAGATGAATCTGTATGTCCATATACATCTCTTCATGTGTTCGAATCCAATATTCTTGTGGAGAAAAAAACACTGGCTTTTTCATGTCCATTGTAGGTGAACCCCAGAGCCAATGGATTGTTTTCCCTGCGAACAGCGCCTGCAGGCTAATTGAAAGAACCAGCGCATTCAAACCGTCCCAAAGCCAGTCCACGGCCTGGACGTTCATAAGTTGAGAGATCAAAAATTGGGAGAATAGATGACACAGGTATATAATGGTATATATTATAATAATCTATGGTATATAATGGTATAAAATGGTATATAATGGTATATAATATTCAAAATTATGGTACAGTAATATGTTTATAATTTGAATAGATGGTATACAATGGTATATAGCCCCTGTATAACATAGAATATCTGGTAAAACCAATGATAATGGACATTCTACGAAATTCCACCCAATAGTTCTATTGGATCATGGATGATCCTAAATGATAATATGTATATAACATATACATTGTACATTGATTGGAGAACTGGAAACCCTTTTTTGCCGAAACTCAGCATCCCGCCTCCCGGCCCAGGGTTTCACAAATAGCCACCTGAAGCTGGCCGTCGCGCAGGTTGTTGAAGCCATACCCCTTCGGTACTCAAACATGGCTGGGAAAGACTTGACATCTAAATGGGAATTCCAATGAGAAAAGCATCGAACAAAACCTCCATTTTCCCTGCTATAAACCTGCATTTATTTGGGATTTAATGGGACATTAATGGGAAATTATAGGGATGTCCCATTAAATCCCTATAAAACGGAAAAGAGTAAACGTAAGGTTTAAAAAGTTTCAAACCTTGAGTTGAAACTTATGGCATTCACATCTCTTGCATGCTTTCATGGAAGAATGACATCTTGGTTTAATTCTTTGCCATGCGTTTCATGTAGCCCAAGAATTAAACCTTGGTTTAATTCTTTTCTTCATTCAGAGGCGTGTTGCCTGGGTTTTGTTTTTTCAGAAATTCTAAACCAGGGTTTAATTCCTCCTCATTGTTCGGCCGCAGTGGCTGCGGCTCCAGTCTGGCGGGGTCAGCCATGGAACAGGAACCTGTTCCAGTTCTCGACCGGAGAGGTCGAGGTAGGCAGCCGAAGAACTG
>Ga0126342_10007566_pt1 | contig 19428 bp, 18 predicted proteins | sample Cyp1metagenome_FD_92528 | JGI IMG/M metagenome (GOLD analysis project Ga0126342, IMG submission 92528) | Coral microbial communities from Lord Howe Island, Old Settlement Bay, Australia - Cyphastrea 1 metagenome | ecosystem: Host-associated > Invertebrates > Cnidaria > Coral ... | reverse complement strand
TGAAAATGTTTAGCTTGGGGAGCCCCCACGGGGGAAAACCACCCTTAGCCCCTCTCACGGACCGAAATAAACCTGCGGTGTGGGCGGCCACCCCACGCGAAGCGGGGTGAATAGGTTCCCAAGCAAGGTTCCCAAGCAAAGTTATCAAGCAAGGTTCCCAGGAACAGGTTCATTCAAGGTAGTCTGCGGGGTGTCCGGCAACTTCCCACAGATTCCCTAAGGCCCTAAGGAGCTTCCCAAGCAAGGTTCCCAGGAACAGGTTCCTAAAGGATCCCAAGAACAGGTTCCCAAGAAAGGCCCCCAAGCAAGGTTCCCAAGACAGCTCTCCACGCAAGGTTCCCTAGAACAGGTTCCCAAGCAAGGCTACCAAGAAAATCAAGAAAAGGTCCCAGGAACAGGTTCCCAAGAACAGGTTGCCAGGAACATGTTCCCAAGCAAGGGTTCCCAAGCAAGTTCCCAAGAAAAGGCTCCCAAACAAGGGTTCCAAGAACAGGTTGCCAAGCAATGGTTCCAAGAAAAGGTTTCCAAGGTTGCCACGAACAGGTTCCCAAGCAAGCCCCCAAAGGTTCCCAAGCAAGGTTCCCAAGCAAGGTTTCAACGAACAGGTTTCCAAGCAAGGTTACCAAGAACAGGTTCCCAGGAACAGGTGAACAGGTTCCCAAGCAAGGTTCCCAAGAACAGATTTCTAAGCACGGTTGTCAGGAACATATTCTTAAGCAAGGATTCCCAAAGCAAGGTTCCACAGGTTCCCAGGAACAGGTTCCCAAAGGTTCCCAAGAACACGTCCCCAGGCAAGGACAGACCCCCACAGATTCCCTAAGGTTCCCAAGAACCAAGGTTCTCAGAAACAGGTTCCTACAGGTTCCCAAGAACAGGTTCCCAAGCAAGGTTCCCAGGAAACAGGGCCCCAAGCAAGGTTCACAGGAAGAGGTTCCCAAGCAAGGTTACCAAGTACAAGTTCCCGGGAATAGGTTCCCAAAGATTCCCAAAGGTTCCCAAGAACAGATTCCCAAGCAAGGTTCCCAAGCAAGGGTTCCCAAGCAAGGTTCCCAGGAAACAGGTTCGCAAGCAAGGTTCCCAACAATTCCCAAAGGTTCCCAAGAACAGCTTCCCAAGCTAGGTTCCCAGGAACAGTTCCTAAAGGTTCCCGAGAACAAATCCCAAGCAAAGTTCCCAAGCAAGGTTCGCAGAAAACATGTTCCCACGCAAGGCTCCCTGGAATAGGTTCCCAAACAAGGGTTCCAAGAACAGGTTCCCAGGAACAGGTTCCCAAGAACAGGTTTCCAAGAACAGGTTTCCAAGCAAGGTGACCAAGGAAGGGTTCTCAAGCAAAGCTCCCAGGAACAGATTTGCAAGCAAGGTGTCCAGGCACAGGGTTCCAAGCAAAGTTTATTTTGTTCCAATGATGACTCACTATTCAAGCTTTGTGTGGGGCCACTGCTGTGTGTTCAAACGAGCGCATTTGAAAACTGAGAAAAAGAGAGCTGCAAATAACTTCCTGAACTGCCGAACTGACAGGATAGACAATCAAAGGCTTACGCCAGCTCTCAAGCATGATTGCGACAAATATGTAGTGACTTTTTCCTTTGGTTGTTGCTGTTAGGGATATTCGTTGGGCTTATTGTTGTAAGTTGAAGCAAACAAATACTATGATTTCAAATCCAAAAGAAAAACTCAGCGTGGAGCCAGCATGGTCGGCAAAACTAAGGTTGAACCGAACTACAGTGAGCCACCAAAGATGCAGTTGTGAATGTAAAAAAAGACGTGCAAGAGAAATGTCATGAGACTTTCAATATGCACTGGAATGAATGCCTTTCTCCTCTCAACAACTCTTGCTGTCAACTGTCAACCACTGCATACTAGGAATGAAACATTTTTTCTGGATGGTGCCTTACCCCAAAAGAAAGACTCGGTGGCTGCCTACTTTCCTGCATCAGATTGGGATGTCGACCAACTCTTGCACCTTTTCTGAAGATATGCCAGTTGCCGGTCAGTTCGCCTGCCCACCACCCATCAGATGGCTGCAGAGCATCATGCAACTGCTTTCCACAACCTGAGCTGAAGAGCACAAAGCAAATCCCTGGAATCATCGATGTGCAATGGAAAACTGCAAACTCATCAAGACTCAATCAAACTCAATGGACATTTACAGATTTTTTTGAAAATCTGGCGCTCTCTCCGTTTCTTGTGACATTCGGCCAAGAAGCGCCTGTACAGAGTACCTGCAGACACAGCGATGGGCATCCCCTCCCCTAACCAAACTTGTGCCTGCCGCAGCTCAAAACCTGGTAGAGGGAGTACGCATCTTGGATCAAGTCTATTACACCAAAGGAGACAAAGAAGATAATTATATAATTAATCAAATGCTAAATCCCAATTTGCGGACAAGCTGCATGAGCCAGAGGCTGAATTGAAATCCCAGCAACGGCAGTTCCCGCTGAATCCTTGTGGTCGTAGCATGTCGCAGTTCCCATTAAACAGCTCACTCTAGCTACTAGTACGTCGTACTGCTACGTCCAAGTCGGAACAGCTGAGAAAGACACTCCCGTTTGACGGCAGCAGCCGAAGGTGACATTCCTGTTCCTGAGATGCTGCTGATAGCTGGAACATGCCATGTATGTCTATGTATTATCTATGTATTATCTATGTATTATCTATGTATTAAACTAAATAGCGTGCTCCGCATGTTTCAGCAACACACAACACTTTCCTTGCACCTGTGTACCCTTCCTTGAAGCAAGGTTCACAGGAGCAATGATCCGGGATAACGGGAAGGCGAATGCTTGGCAGAGGTTCAGCACGTACCCAGCGAACATTGGCATAGGTACCATTCCTGACTTCCGATCCATTTTTGATCTCCGTCTGGTGTGCATTTTGTACAGGCAACCTGGTTTTCAACCCCCGGACTAAAAACCTTCAATAAAAATGGTAATTTGCAACCAATAAAATCCTTTGCTTAACGTTTCTGGTACCCCAGAGTTGCACATCAACAACTTGTGAATGAAAACCTTTGCTTGGGTCTAAGGGTTTGTGCCGTGAGCACTTCAAGTTTCTGTGACAAAAAAAATATTTGTGGATGAAAACCTGTGAGCTGAAGCTTTGCCTGGGTAGCTGCTGAATTATTTGGAACAGTTGTTTCTGGATGAAAACCAGTGACCCCAGCCGTTCACTAACTCTCATGTTGCAAATCCAGCTTTGGATGAAACCCTGAGCTTGACGTTTGGCAAAGCTCTGCCAAAAAAAAGAACAAAAAACAAAAATCATCTTATTGGCTTAATACCGGCGCTTAAGGTTTTTCAACAAATGAAATCCTTTGCTTAACGTTTATGGGACTATGGCCAAAGCCATCTGTGGGCTAAAACCAGGCGCTCCAGCGCTGGGTTTTTAGCCTCTGTGGCCCAACCTTGATTATTTGTGGTCTTTCCAAGAGTCTGACAGAATGGCATTTCGACCTTGGCAGGTCTTTGCCAAGATACCCTCTCCATAAATCTCGTTCCTCCAAAGGGCTGCTCTGGCAGGCAGGTCCTGTGTGATCATTCCAAATTGGACTTTGAGCGGAATCGAAGAGTGCTGCCATGCTGCTGTCAAGGGACTTTCAAACATGTCATAGCCATGTTCGATAACGATGTCAAATACTTCTGCACCTTAGTGCGCAGAAAAACTGGTCTTTGAGTCGAGCTAGAATGCTAGTAGTTTCAAGCAAAACTTTGGCAATGATTGATGCGAAGTGTAATTAAGGAGAGAGGGAAAAATCTAAAACAGCAAGAATCTCAATGGAAGGATCCTCAATCGCAGTTTTGCCAGTTCTTTTGGCTTTTCAATGAAAGGCACTCGAGCTTCCGCGCTCCCGCAATTCGTAGGGATGTAGTTCTAGAAAAAGGCTGGGTTGAGATTCCCTCAAGGTCTCCGGGGCACCTGCTGTGCAAAAGACTCATTGCTGAGAATCTTCTTCCAAGGCATGAGCATCTTACTTCGCAGTTCGACTAATGAGTGGTTATATAACTTAATTGTTATATCCCAACTCATGTGGGGAGTGGAATCCCATGGAGTTATACCCATAAAGAAACTGATATCCTCAACTGCAGGTATTTCAAACTGCGGTCGTCCCACCTTTTAGTACCTCCAACTCAGAGCCCTCCACATCTATCTTAATGGCACACGGCGATAGTTTCCGCATCTCGAGGATGGAGTCCAGCGACATCTGGTGCGAGCAGAACTGGGGCCCAGATGGGCCCAGCTGGAAGTCTACCAGTCCAAAGCAACAGGACCTAGAGTTGAATTCAGTTGAATCTCCTTTGGCCAGGGCACGGTTGCAACTTCTGTCTCGGTCTTGTGCTCTGTCCTTGGCAGTGAGATCCCATCCACAAATATCCACAACAGCAGCAGATTCCAAGCTATCCATGACCATCACTTGAGCCATTAAAAATACCCCTATCCCATCTCATTATACTAGTTGGTTGATAGGTTTCCCTACTATGGGTTATCATAATCCCCAGTAAACCAGGTAGGATTAAATCCCCTTTTTCGCAATCAATTAACCAGGGTTTTTTTTATGGCTCACTTAGCCAGGCTTCGGTAGAACGTGACAAATGGCACTGTGTCCAGCAGAACAGTGCAATGCTCCCGCAGCATTTCTAGCGCCAACTGCCACCTGCAGAACCTCCACGTGCGAAGTTAGGCCTCCGACGGAGCAATTTTTCTTTGGCGAAACGAGGGACACCACGCTACGAACAAAATCAACCAGGTGTGATGTTCAGAATCTGGGGATGATGATGATGATGATGATGATGATGATGAGCAAAATTAGAGAATCAAACTTGGGTGCGAAAAAAATCGATGTTGGATGCACCCGGACTGCCCTCTTCCGGGAAGTGATGATAGACCCTGGGGGGTTTTGGGGGTTCATTTTGTTTGAGACACCTCCCAAATATGTCTGGCTGCATCCCACTACATCCCGTTACATCCCATTACACCCTGTTACATCCCATTACATCCCATTACATCCCATTACGTCCTGTTACATCCCATTCTATGGTTTTGGGTCAAAACCCTGTTACCGACACAGCTGGGTGTTTCACCATCCACTTGGATGGACACCCGGTTTTTTCAAACATGGCAATGGAAAATCAATGAGAAATCACCGAGTCTCAGATCTCTTTTTCCATCAATTTATCAGATTCAATCTGGAGGCTGAAAATCATTGTAAATCATCTAAATCCATTTTGTTTGGATCTTTTGGATCCCATGAAATGGATCCCATGAAATCCCCCATGGTTTTTGTTCCATCCTTTCAATGCCAAAATGTGTCGCAGAGTCGCTGTTGCGCTTCACCGAAGCATTCAGCAGCTTCGCCAGGATTGGCACCACTTCAATCGCCAGGACTGGGTGCCTGTCCTGGAGTCCGCCGAGTGCACGGGATGTTTGTCGCTAGCGAAACGAAAATCTCCACGGGCCTCGCCTCGCCTCAAAGTCAGGCGATAGAAATATAGGGGAAGGGAAACCACTTGAAGAATCTTGATGAATTTTGAAGAATCTTGATGAATTTTGAAAATCTTGAATTCTCATGAACTTTGAGACAGCAGAAGGCAAACGCACCATTTTTTTGCCCTCCATCGTCCTTGCCCAGCATTAGAGTGCAGCCACCAAGATTGGCGCCTACATCGACAAATGTGCAAGATTCGGGCCTGCAGCCAGGTTACTGCGCGGATTTTCTTCAATGCTTGGGGAGAGGCATCTGGAGTGCTCAAAGGCAAGGTGCCCCCTTTTCCATTCCGCAGTTTTTTTCTAAAACTGCACTGTTGCTCATTTCAGGCTGGAGAAGGGCGATTGAATGTTGCCAAGCAGCAAAGTTTCCCGTACTTCTCGAACGATGTGCCCACAATCAGGAAAAGATCCCTTCATGCGCCACCGCTCATCCACCTTTGGAATGGAAACAGGAAATGATAACATCCACGATCCATGGTGAACTCTTTTCTGGCATGTTTGAAACTGAAAATACGTAAAATCCCTGAAACCTGAACAGTATAGACAAAAGACCATAAGACTCCTGTTCAACCAGAAGTGATGAGTTGCATCCAAGGAGCAACATCAGCTTCTCTGCGAACACAAACCCAAACACTTTCAGGTTCTGCAAGGCTGGGAATGGCATAGGCATACCTGTCCACGTCACGACATAGTGCCTGGCCGAAGCTACGCCACCCTGGACCTGACCCTGGCTTCTTTGTGGACCCTATCACAAGAAAAGCATCTCCAGGAAACCGTTGATTCCCCACTTCAAAAACGTCTACCTACCGTTTTTTTCCAACCGAGGCCTCTCGGACATAAGCTTCTTGTAGCCGATGCAAAATTGCCAGTAGAGGCCAACCTGACTCCAAGACAGGAGGGCCATCCCACTTAGTGACTGGTTCATGATTATCATGACTGGGGTCATAATCCAATTGTATACATTCATATACATTATATGGGAATATATGGGATAATTCCAGTTAGGATGGTTAAGGGACTTACCTGCCATGATTATTCACCAGTTACACAAAAAGTGATGGGATGATCCTCCAGGTACTGAAAAAAACCAGCCTGAAAAAAGAAGACGGTGCCAGGAGATTGCTTCCAGGGCATGATCTAACCTTAGTGAGCTTTCAAGTCTCTGGAATGTGTTTTCAGCCAGCTCTGCTAACTCCCAAACCATCCAGTTTTGAACCAAGAGGCGAACTTTTCAATCGACTGTATGCCTGCTGCCAGCCTGCTAACATCACCACATTTTTTTGAGGAAAACGCGGTCAGATCTGGCCATGGCCTGTAGCATTCCAAGAACGCGCTTGCTCGGGCAAAAGCCCACTTGCCACCATTCTGGCCGCGGCAATTGCTCCTCTGCAGGCGTATCTGAAAAAATACAAAGACCTGTTTTAAGTAAAATTGGTTCCCGGGTGCCAAAACAAAATGTCGATGACATGACGAGCTTTCCATGTTTTCCTAAACTTGCTCAAATGCTTTCCAAATGTCCGTTTGACTCTGAAAACTGGATGTGGCTTGTCACTATCGCTACTCTCTGTCTCTCTTTCTGTGACTGATACACATCCATGAAGGGAACGAGTCTGTACTCAACTGTGAAAATCTGCAGTTTCTCTCTTGACATGTCGGATACGAATCTTGAAGGTGGATACTGCAGAAACACAACTTGCTGTCGAACCTGGTTCGTTTTCACAGAGCTCGGGCATGGAGACCAAACGGCGCCATAGTCGTGTGGCTGACATGCGAGTTCCGATTGGAAGCAGTGGCCTCAATGACTCAAAGACACCGGAGAAAGACACGTCTCTCATTCCAGGCGCGGCTTTCATCAAACATGTTCAAGTACAGGATGTACAAATCTTATCAAATCTTCTTTCATCTCATGCAAACCATAAGAGATTGCGCCCAGCTTCAAAAGTTCCTCGCCAGCATCTGCTTCAAGCCAGTTCTGCAGTGCTGCACGCAGAGGAAGCGCTTCCTGGAACCACATTCCAGACTTCAATCCAGGCAGAATGTGTCCAATTTCGGACGTGATTCAGTCCTCGCAAACCTGAGCCATGCTGCCCCAATGCCGCACAAGACTATACCTCCAGGCAGCACAAACCTTTTTTTTGGCTGACTTCATCCATCTTCATCCTCCTCCAGGGCCAAGTAACGACTGATGTGCTGCCAGTCGTCCAAGCTTAAAGAGCCCCTCTTGGAGGATCACGAGCCTCGGTTGTTGGACATGGAATGCACGAATGGAATGCGGAGAAAGGAAACTGCAGCTGTGGGACAAGCCAAACAAAGGCCAGCCGGAGCTCAAAGCAGCCTGTGTCATGTGCAGCAGAATTTCATCAAACATGTGTATGTATGTATGTATGTATGTATGTATGTATGTATGTATATATATATATATATATATTGTATATACGTATATTATTGTTACTGTTATTATTATTATTATTCTTATTACTATATAGTCTATAGTCTTATAATATATATATATATATCATATATCCTTATATATATAGTCAAGTAAGGTCAATGATATATAGGTCCACAATTGCCCAATACCTGGCCTCAAACGAAGGCACGCGAACCTGCAGCGAACTTGCAAATGCTGAAATCATGCAACGACATCATCTTACTAGTGCTTAGTAGGGAATGGATGGGAATGGGGGTTGCTGGGACTATTATTGATAGTTATTGTGGATCATTCCCTCATTCCCTACGTTTAGCACAAGTAAGTCATCGAGGCACAAAAATCACCAGCCTGAAGGACTTGCAAGGTCTTCAAGATGACGCTGGTACTTGGATGAACAAAACATGTTTTCAGCCACCCATCGCAGCTGGTATATATTTATCGCCACTCCTATTTCTTCATGAAAAGATATGAAAACAGCTGTGCCACACTAGGATCACTAGGATGAAGAACAAATGTGATCAAACACCAAGGAATACCAAGGAGCTCGATAATGTTGTCGTCGAAGTCCTTCATGCTATTTCGCATCATTCCTGTGTTGACCTCGAGCAAAGCGTATGAAAGCGTGGATGAGCGGCACAGCCGTATGGGATACAATGGATACAGAGATCTGAGGAATGAGCCACTATGATGTCCAGCAACATGAAGAAGATCTCACCTGTCACTGTTTTTCTCACCAGGCGAAATCACATGAAATCACTGTCTCTGTACAACAACCGGCCTGTGGGACAAGGCTGCTGCCCTTGCACCAACTGAAGATCTGTTAGACCAGTTTCACGGGACTGCCAGACCTCGATCAGGGGAATTGTGGCTGATTCAGCTCTAGTGCGATCACCGCTTGCGATCCAGTGGCGGGTAGCAAGCCCGCCAGTCGCGGCAGCGATGTACGTACAGGACCTCAACTCTCCGGATGTGTTGACCCTCGTCACTTTCTGGTTGATGCGGATTCCCATAGTGGACTTCTTAACAACTCCCAGTCAATCTGTTATGTACAACTCCAACAAAAGCCAATAACGAGGATACTTAGCTGTGCTCATGTGAAATTGCAGCTGAGGTAAGGTCTCTTCTCCTCATACATCATATAGCGAGCCTGGGCTTGTACCCTTTGGTTTCAGCACAGCATTTGTGAAGGGCATGGTCAAAGCATGTCAAAGCCCAAGAACTACTGATACCTGGCAAAACGACCTTCCCCGCAGCAAAAAATGGAGGATGTCCAAGGTGCGGTTTCACGAATACTGTGCCAGCCATCACCATCTTGAGCACAGCTCCAGAAATCTGCAGAGATCTCCGAAAGCATTGTGGCCATCTCGGATCCACGGAGAGACACGTTCGATGACAAAACGTGGCGGCATGGCACTGCCACAGCAGGTTTAACCCTGTGCTTCCTGTCTTTAAATATCTTTATAACATCTTTAAATCCGCTCTTTCTGTATCAAAGTTTCATACCGGACCCATTTTTTAAGCAAGTCTATCGATCACCATTTCAAAAAGATGCGACGGCTTACCATGATTTGGGCATCTTACTTCCCGAACTTCTGTCAACCCAGTCTTTATGCTGCAAGTTCTGCCAAACCACGGTAATTAATTAAGAATGTTGCTCGGTCATTGTGGTACTAGTATGTATTTATGTATGTAAGATTATGTAAGTACATATGCATGAGCCTCATGCTGCAAAGCAAATGTTTGCAAGTCCTGTTTCATTGAGGCAGCAAAGTCCCACATGCAAGTGGATCCAAAGTGTTCAGGCTCCAAACTACGAAAATGCGAGAGATGCAAATCAGCCACCGCTTGCACCACACTTCTTACAAGTATATACGCGGTTCGTATCTTGTGGCCTTTTCTCGTCGTTAAGCAGACATGGTCTCCATACCGCACGGGTGGAGAGGTCTTTCTTCCTGTCCTCGTTTTGAAAACGGCTAGGCGGCTAGAAGAACATGCTTCGTCTTCTGCGACCGAATCCACCATGGCCTCCACCTGGCGACACTGGAACTGGAAATTGTCAGAACGCACAGGATTGCACAGTCTCCTGCCTAGGATTCCACTGGACTGGAGCATGTTCCAGAGCATATACAACTGAAACCAATCCTAAGCAGCCGAAGTCCTGATGTTTTCTGCATCTATCTGCATCTATCATCATCTATCTGCATCTAACACATTTCTAATATTTCTATACATGTCTCAGATCTGTTGAAACCCGTTTCAACGCTGCGGCCGAGGGTCCATCCGATGGACAGGTATGATTCCTTTCCAACAAAGAAAAGCAAGGCCACCCAGGATGAGGTACTTCCTGAGATAAACAAAAACCTGCAGAAACAGAAACAAACCTGAAGAAAAGCCAGGTATCTGCATGCCGCCAAAGTCAATACCCCAGTCATTGCCGTAGGAACCTCGCAACTGTAAGAAAGAAAAACAGAAGCTAGCACATACATTGTCTTCTGATCCTTAGAGAACTCACAACACAGTTGAACATGTATTGACAACAAAGTCCTAGCGGCTTTCTTTCCGAAGCGCAGAGAACAAACAATCGATCTCAGAAGAGAAGGCCCAGGTGTCCCTGTCAAAAGCTTTCGACAAGCACATTGAAGAACTTGAGACTAGCTGCCATAGCTGCCATAGCCGCCATAATCCTCGTAGTCGTCATAGCCCTGGTAACTGTCATCACCTCATCAGTTGATAGACTCAATTCATCTGGGTATGTCTGAAAATAGGGTATATTCCCAATGAAATAGCCATTTAATAGGGATAATGATCAGCAAAACCATTGGGTTTAGGGGTTTTGCCTATTTTCAGACACACCCATCTGAAGACGTTGATTCTGTGCCAACTGTGCCAACTGTGCCAAGATTCGGTAGACCCTTTCCGCCCTTCGGCTGGACGGCTTTGGCCTCGGATCTCGCGCGTCCGATTCAGCTTGACCAGATTTGACCAGGTCAGTGTGGCGCCTCACGCTGGGCTGCATCCAGTACGCGACAAGGAGGACAACCTCAATCACCCAGTAGGGCTGGCAGCGCTCTCTAGCTCATGCTTGGGAAAATGCAAGTGATATCCATGGAGAGTTCTAGTATATCCATTCACATCACAGCTCATCTACGAGTTCAAACGCGGATATTTGCCCTTGGGTTATTTGTTGATTTAGGCATTTATCCATGTTCAATTTTTGCAACCCTTACAGCACTGTGTGCTTTGTGTGAAAATGAAAGTAGCGTTTATCAAAGCGCCTCCATCTACGAGAAGCTCGAAAAGTTTCAGTCAAACGGTCAAACGTTGTCCAGTTCATCTCTCTCGAATACACGTCACAATGCAGGTTAGGCACCAGGGCCACTCCTATAAGAATGTGCCACCACTCATAGCCAGATTGTGCCAGCCACACCTGCAAGCATCCAGCTTGCCAAATTTCCAAATCTGATCCCGGACAGCTTCACATGATATCAGCTTCAGCTTCGTCACCTGTGCTTTGGCAAAGCCAAGTTGGAGGTTTCCTCAGTTTTATGGTCTCAAAATGCATCACGGTTTCCTGAGTCTCACTGGAAATGTCACCAGAAATCCCTATCTTTGAGGATTAAAGCCGTAGGTTTAATGCGCATGTTCCCCCGCTTCAGGCTCTGACGCCGAGCACTCTCTGCGGCTGCACTAAATCTTTCAAACCTGGTTTGACAAATTGCCAAGTTGATACAAGGTGGTTAACTATTACGTTCACGGGGGATATAACTTATATTATGTGTGTATATATATACAGTGTATATATACAGTATATATGCATATAACTATAGTTAATGAATGGCATTAATCGACCAACTTACAACTGGGGGGCAGGCCCCTTGTAACTAGCTTCGAATGTCTCCCTACGGTACCCATGATCATCGTCTTGAATCCTATCATCGCGCGTGAGGCACCTGGGTGTTGAAAAACATGGTTTGATGATGGTTGATGTAGATTCATCATGATTAATCCATAATCATCCGGACTCCGGACAGCGATTGTTGCCCATTTCAATCATTTCACCATTTGAAACCAATGAGTGAAAGCTAAATCCAACTATCAGCCACAGATCAACTCTGAGCTCAGAACACTGACTTTCCAGGAGACAGCACCAAGTTGATCTCTTTGATCTTCCTTAAGCGAGATCTGCTGATCCCTGGGCTGAAAAACTTGTGATTAATGGATGTGTATCTACTAACAATAACAACTGGGTAACTGTCTGCCCATTGGTAATTGGTACCCCAAAGTCCAGCCGTTGTTGAAACCGAATGAACTCTCCAACGGCTGATACTTGGGAAAAATACCCCATGTTCACAACCCTGATTAATGATCTCTATTTGGAAATTGTATGAAATTGTCGGCTGGTACAGTATTGCTATGCAAACTGCTCAAAAATGTCTCGAGATGGTCTTGATACATTGGATATACATAACATATCATAACATTACATAACCATAGTTATAGTGACTTAGTGGTTACATGATGTTACATGTATATATCCAGCTGTATATCTATGACCACAAATTCTCGGCATCAAAATTGATCCTATGATCTGCATCATCACTGGATGATGGATCCAAGTCTCTTGGTTGATCCTTCAGGAAGCTCGACAACATATCTGGAGGAGGCCTGGTCTCCATGGTCCCCATGGTCTCCATCACTCAAAATGCTCTGTGTAATATGTGTAATGTCAACCCCGGATGAGACTAAAGCATGGTTTATGAATTAGGGGGGTACTCCTCCAATAGTCATAATCCAATACCAGGGGTTTATTAATCCAGGGTTGACATTACTCTCAATCCAAACACCTGGAGTTAGCTGGGCTTGTTCTTGTTTTGCTTCAACACCTCGATGCCCCATGATACAGCACAGCACGAGGGCCGCAAAGGGCCACATGTCAGCCTCATCGAAATTCACGATCTTCGCTTCTCGGCCATTGAGTTCGGGAGCAGACTGCAGGCCTTGAATTCGAACCAAAGTGCCAGCAGAAAAGGCCTGGCAGCGAATCACGACTGGTCCAACAAGCTGCATGAAAGGTTCCTAAGCATGTCCTTTCAACACAGCATAACAGTCTTCTGCTTCCAAACATCATGAGGTTTATCAGGCTCTCACACAGAACTAGAAATAACTAGAACTTCCGAGTGGATACTACTTTATGCTGGTTCATTTTGAGTGCACAAAGACATTAGCAGCAGCTTTGCCTGCGACTGGCCAGATCTGCTGCTTGCCTAGTGACTAGTGAAGATGCAGCTGTCTTTCCAAGTATGAAACATTATGAAACACAAGATGCTTCACAATTTTTCGCAGTGTTCAAAAGTTGGTCAATAGGAGTTTCATGGAGTTTCGATCATAAACTGGCTTTGCAACCCAACAGCACTTTCACAAGCCTTTTTTATAGCAATAGCTGGAGGAAGATGGATCTTCATTTCTTCCCCAGCCCATAGCTGGTGACCTATCACCATCAATGAAATGGTATGACTATGGTTTACATACCTCATGAAATGGGCAATGTTCAATAGTCATAGATGTCATAGTCATAGTCAGATAACCAGAGGATTTCGTGGTTTTGAGGTGGCCTAGCCTGGCGCTGGCGCTCCAGCTCTTCACGTTCTCGACGTAAGGCTTCACGCTCTCGCTCCAGCATCAGCCGCTCACGTTCCTGCCTGAAGTGGCAATCAACCCAAAATTCAATCACCAGTGACTGGTATTTCATGGATAGCTCATGATGAGTTTCATTGTGTTTTAATATGTTTTATGCTATTTCGTGGTATTTCATTATACCGTATGTCATGGTATTGTGAGGTTTACCGAGAGACTTGCCACAATCTTCTTAAGATTTCATAAGTATTTAGATTTATTTAACATGGATAGTGTGTAACATTCTATAACATTCAATAACATTCTATAACCTCTTCCAGTTGGTGAATGCAAACAGGAAAGTACTTGCCTAACTGCTTCTCTTTCTCGCTCCAGCTCCTCTCGCTCCTCACAGATTCTAACAGATGCAAGCTGTACTAGTTTCATCTGGCTACCCGGTGTTAAGAAACACTCCTTCTTGAGCTTGTCGCTTTCATTGGTGGAATTCTGTACATTGGAATTTGAGCCTCAGAGTATTGAAACTCAAAGTGGAGACGGACACAAATCCTGCCTAGTACAGGTGTGATGTTGTGCGGTGCATGCCCATCTGCACTGAGTCGTGGCTTTGTCAATCAAGGAGTGCAAAAGAGATACGATTCCGACGTCTGCGGTTGTGCTCGATTTGGTAGCGACGGCCAAAGCGAAAGCAATATTCATTAAAGGATATCGTACCTGAAAACGCTTCAGTCCATGGGTGGACCACATTGGAAGACCAAACACAACTATCGGAACCGTAGTTTTGCCTACTGCCAATGGTCACAAAAAGGTGCTAAATCCATGAACTCAAGTGTTTGCTTTGCCCTCTGGCCTGACCGATCTGTGTCTAACTGATTTCGCAAGCGTTCAGCCGTTTTGCGAATTTCTTCTTCCTTAGCATGTTCAGTCTGACAATGGGAGACTTAACGCCCCATTCATGGCAATTGGATGGGGAAAATGATGATCAACAACGGGTAACCTGTCAAGGCTGTCAAGGTCAAAGTTTTAATCACAATGTCCTATTTGCATCTCCAATCAAATGCAAGCCGTTGAAGCAGCATTCAAACAGTCTAACATAGTTGGAGCATGTTGCTGCCAGCTCACTGATGCCCCTTCTTCACAACTCCGCGCAAATACTGCACAGGCCTTCAGCAGAAAGATGCAATAAAAAACAAAAAAAGAAGAAAAACCGCTTCAACACGCACCCAGTTAACCCACTTGCCACCTCTGTTGCATCGATCTCCCCGGAGCCATCTTTATCTGCCTCCTGAAATTGACGCCGAAGTTCCTTGGTCATCGGCGACGACAACGAGACAACGAGATCAGGTGATGACAGGATCTGCCGAGCATCAGCAACCACCTCAGGATCATAGATGCTCTCAGGAGCCGGAACCGCCATAGCGAGGGGCACAGCAACAGCTGAAAGATCTGAAAGCGTCCTACACCAAGCTAACAAGTCCTTGGGGCATGACATCCCTTTGTAGAAAAAGAAACAGATCAATGCCACTGGACAGCGCATTTTGAGAGTATCATGCACTATCTGCTGTGTCTGTCAGGCGGCCTACAAGCGAGAACTGGAAATGTTCGAAACTTCCAGATGCGCGGGAGTAGAACTTGTGACAGCAAATGTTTCCGTCTCGAGTGACTCCTTGCGCTCATGTTTGGACAAACATCTCAGAGCAATTTCGAGAAAAGGGACGTTGAACCCTCCATGCTTGAATTGATCTGTTTGTCTGCAGCATCCACGAATCCCTTCGGGAGTTCACAACATGGTAGCTGCAAATTTGGAATCTCTAAACTTGATTCCAAAACTGAGAGCTTGTTTGGTGAAGAAACCAAATGTAAGGCGCAAGGTCTGTATCTGTATCAAAATCAGGTCTTTTTGAGAAAAGAGCTCCAAAACAAGCTTGGAAATCTGAATCCCAAGTCAACTGCTCCTTGAGCAGCCAACTGAGTGCCTGTACGTTCGTCTGTACCGTTCACCACAGATATATCACAGGTCAGCTAGCACTGACACTCTGTACTCAACGCCAACTCACGGGCTTTCCCGGTTTGAGCGATCAAAACCTGGTTGGTGGGCAGCTGCTATGCAGTCTTGAGGTGTGCAGCCTGAAATATCATATCAAGGACCCCCCCCATATGGGCCATATGGGCCTCCGCGATTGCAAGCTTTAGGTGACTTTGGAGCTGTTTGGTGCTTTGACATGTGTTGAGCCTTTCAAAACTTCAAACTATCAGAGCATCAAAAGGCATGCAAAGGTATCCACCCTCTAAAAGTCTTCTCTTTTCAGCCCCTGGCAGCATTGGCATGGTGGTTTCCCAAAATACAACCCAAACCATTGCTTTTCCGATTGATCATCATCCATGTTGATCAATTTTGGGGTCACCCGGTCACCAGCCGAATGGCCTTCTTGTCCATGAAGGTCCCTAGGCCTTCTCTCTCCAGCAGCGCCATCACAGACGACTCAATTTCCTTGATGGCCTGCGGGATACCTCAGCAAAACGCCATGGACTACGCCATGGGATGCCACAAAATCCATGACTTGGCTAAACCAAAAAACGGCATCTATCCCTGATATGTTCATAAATAAATACATAAACGGAATATACGTATATAATTGTTACAGTAATATAGTATAATATAGTAATATATTATATATCCAATCCATTCTAATCCAATATTGCAGGCAAAGGGACGCTCTCTACGCAAGATGCCACCCTCACAGAGAAATGCATTGGCATCCATGACCTGCACTGCGACACCGCGGCGATTCTTTCAACGACGCGACGCTGACGCGACGTGGCCTCAGTTCCGATGCGTTTGCCGTTCAGGAAGACCTTGTAGGATGTTCCACCCCAGTCAACGATGACATCAGGGTGAAAGTCCTCGGTTTCAACATGGCACGCAACCGGGGAAATCCATGGTGACCATGGTGACCCTGTGACTGAGGTCTCAACCAATACTACCATCGGCAAGCCACAACCCTGACAAAAAAGTGATTGGTTTGTACAGATATTTTATGTTGATTATCTATATAGATATATCATGATATATCTATATCTATAACTATATACATATACATATGGGTATGAGCAGTTGAAGGCTTTCTTGTTGAAGCTACTGCCACAGCCTTGGTCAACGACAAGCTAAAGTCATTGAAGAGCTGGGGAAACTTGTAGCGTTTTGTACCAGGGTCCTGCTCAACCCGGACCCCACTGAGTCGATGGTTCAATGGTTGAACAGTAAGCTGCTCATCCCCTTTTTCTCTTTCGGGTGGTATTTTGGGACATGTTCGAAAGCTGAATCAGAATGCTACAAGAGCACAGCCTCACAGACGCACAGCTGTCCTTTGCTCTGTTGTACACGCGTATCGACGCTTCAGGGAATGCCTGGCCAAACTCTGTGGATGTGCACAGCCCTTTTGGAGGACCGCAGCAACCGCAGCCTTCCGAAGAGCGCTGTTAAAGCGATGAGCTGCACTATGCGGCGCTCGTCTTGCCAGCTCGTCCAGATCCACAAGAACAGGATCAGATGGCTGTAGTACTGAGTCCAAGACAGGATGGAGATGGAGGTCGATACTCAAAGACAGTGAAAAATGCTGCAAGCAGGCGGGAGAAGTATCTCTGCTTCGATCATTATACGGTTACGTTGGATTTTGTAGCGGCATGAGGAGGACATGGATCCGAACAGGGCTCTGCCGTCAAGGGACAGTAGCCGATAGAGTTGATGAGAATGATCTGCCTGAAATCCATCGGAAGAATGTGAGCTGCAGCCGAAAAGACTGCAGCCGAAATAAATGTCGACAAGTTGCTTGTATGAAAAGCCTGCTCCTTTGATTGCAGAAATCAGTTCTTCCAATGCTCCATCATTCGCCACCTGATGGCAGTGGAGTCAGTGGAGACACAAGACACTGAGCACATCACACGGCTTTGCAGCTCAACAGCCTTCGTCCCGGTTGGGACTGACAGCGTAAGACCTTTGGAATCATAGGCCTCCGGGGCAGAGATCCAAAAATGCGAAATCATGGAGTCCGCTTTCAGGTCTTATGTGAAACTGTCCTGCCTGGGTTGATGAAGATCCCACTGACAAGAGGAGTCGATTGGGATCCATCAATTCACCTTGGGAAAGTCGTTCACGAAGTTGCGCCGGCTTATCCAAGTATCCAGAAAATATCAACCATCAGAGTGTGCCAACCACATCGATTGTCATAGAATGTTTGTGGGTACCCCTCACCACGACCCCTCCAGAAAGCGTTTTCTTGGAAAAACATGATTAAGTTGGTTTTAAGTAGAATTAAGTTGATTTTAAGTAGAATTAAGTTGTTTTTTTTTGCACTGGCAAGAATGTATTGATTTCCTGTGTTTTCCAATACTTTTGAAGGGATTAAGTTGGATTAAGTAAAATTAAGTTGATTTTAAGTAGAATTAAGTTGATTTTAAGTAGAATTAAGTTGATTTTAGGTAGAATTAAGTTGAATGCATGTTTGTTTGAAGGGTGAAAACGCATTTTTTCACAAGAACGCAGTCTTCAAAAATCAAGCGAATGCCACTTAAGCCATCTTAGTTTTACTTAGATTTCGCTTAATTCAGCTTAATTCAGCTTAATTCAACTTAATTCAATTTAATTCCACTTAATTCAATGGTTCATCACTTGATACATAAGTTCAACTTAAACTTAATTCGGCTTAATTCTGCTTACCATGACTTAAACATGTTTGATATGTTAAGAATATACAATGCTATTGGTTTGTTCATCATGTGAATTCTGATTGCATCGTTGCAGCATGGACCAAAGGAGTGACATAGTCACTTCTCAACATGACATGTTTGGGCCCAACGAACATAGATTGTCAGAGACATTAGTTACACAAGAAATTTCAATTACTCCACCAGAACATAGAACCACCTGTACTTCAAGACCATGCCACGCCATGCTACTTTTGGCAAGACTCTACATTACTTCAAATCAAATCCTGATTTTTATCAAAGCCATGTCCGCTTACAATGATTTGAGGAACCTGATCTTGCAGGGCGCGCTGAGACTTCAAACCCTAAGGGTTTATGTGTCTGAAAACGAAAACCTGCAGTCTGAATGGGTGTTGACAGATATCTTTTAAGATTTGGACCAACCAGGTCAGGAAAGTTAGGGAACGCAGCAAAGCATGGCTGGAAAGTGCAAAGGACTTGTGATATTATTAATAATTCTATTAGGTAGCAGATATTACTAATTACACTGGGTAGTGTTATATTCCAAACATATTGGCTAGTGTAACTCCCGAAAATCATCAACCAACAGGGGTTGATCGCAGCCGCTAAACAAACGTCAACAGTGCTATCTCCATTGCTCGGCTGCGAGCCCAATCCAGCTCGCACGAGGATGTCATTGTTTTCCTGCAGCCGATCGATCGGTTGCCGCAAAGAGTAGACAGATATCGTTTTGTACTTAAAATAGGCTATGTACCCAAAATTCCATATGAGAATGACAATATCATTTCTAAGATGTTCTAGGCAAATTTGTGTTGTACCTCAATGTGTTCACCATAATTTCTCATTTGGACCCCGGCCTTGGCTTCCAGCTCAAAGAGGGCAATGCGTTCCATGCGCGCTTCGTCCTGGCCGCCATGGCCCCATTCTCCAAATGATGAGTTCACCGGGACATGCTGGAGATGATGGATCACCCAGTGATGATTAATGATGATTAATGATAATGATGACTAATGATTAATGATAAATGATATTCCTTAATGTGATTAACCCAATGATAATGATTAATGATAATGATGATCACCCAATGATTAATGAGATTAATGTGATTAACCCAATGATAATGATTAATTAATGATGATCACCCAATGATTAATGAG
>Ga0126342_10007565_pt1 | contig 19428 bp, 18 predicted proteins | sample Cyp1metagenome_FD_92528 | JGI IMG/M metagenome (GOLD analysis project Ga0126342, IMG submission 92528) | Coral microbial communities from Lord Howe Island, Old Settlement Bay, Australia - Cyphastrea 1 metagenome | ecosystem: Host-associated > Invertebrates > Cnidaria > Coral ... | reverse complement strand
TCATATTACATCATATTACATCATATTACATCATATTACATCATATTACATCATATTACATCATATTACATCATATTACATCATATTACATCATATTACATCATATTACATCATATTACATCACATATTTCTCAGATATGTTCGCATCACTTGTTTCGGATGGAGGCCTTTGATGGATTGCATCCTGTTCCCAGTCTGAGGATGTCACGTTTGACTTGGTGACTTCTGACTGGCTCTGTACATCAAGCTGCGCGGCTGGGCGAAGGCAGCTTGAAGCCAAACCTGGCATGACCTGTGGATGCCTAGTGGTAGTATGTGGTAGTATGGATATCTGGATATCTATGGAATCCTATGCACTTAGCTCCACTTGAGATGGAATCTTACACATTCTTACACAACATCTTTATCGATGCGACATGCGTTCAGTTTACAAAAACCAACTGCAGCTGAATATGCTGATTATACTTTGGTAAATCATGTGAATCTATCTTTGATCCTCACTGCAGATGGATTTGAAAGTGAGTGGGAGCCATGAATGGAGGAAACGCAAACTAATCAACAGCTCCACTCAAAGTAATTCTGTGTAGTCACTGGTCTTCTTCCTCTTTTGGATTCTTGTGGATTTGGCTTCAATCCGACACCATTTGGCAAAGCGCAAGTCTGCCGTGTCGTGCTTCCCAACCAGTGCTGCAGCTTGGTGGGTGTAGCTGGGTGACTCAGCTCACCGCTAAAAAAAAATGGCCAGCTCCCAGCTGGAAAGAATTTGGTCGAAGTGCTTTGGACTTCACCAATGGGACGGAGATCATGGAGATCCTATGGAAATCTACTGAGCTGATCTACTCTTTCGCTCATGCGGCGAAGCTATGGCAAGCACAACATCTTGTTGCGCGCAGCTTAAAACGTCTCACAACCAGCTGTGCGATTCTTGAATGATGCTTTGCGCTACGATCACTACTCAGAAGTCACCACAGCCACTAATTACAAGGATTGCGAAATCTTGTAAAGAAGTGTAAAATTGATTAAATTCGTTCTTCACCAGAGACAACGCTTGTGAACATGTGCCATGCTCGAATACACTAAGACTATCTAAGACTTGTATCACTTGTCCTCTTCTTGGGAAAAAGTGTAGCGGGAACGATGGTATTGCTTCTGCAAACCAGTAAGCAACTGCAGCATCCATGGCGTACACGGCGATCAGAAGATGTCCAGGTCATCTGGTCTCTTCTTCTCATTACCTGGGAGTCATGAGTTGGACATCCTGGGGTGCAAATGGATCCATGAAAATACATGGAGTATCATGGAATATTGACAAATATTGACAAACATATTGATAAACATATTGACAAACATATTGACAAACATATTGACAAACATATTGACAAACATATTGACACTATGGATGAAACTTGAGGATATTCACATATATATATATATATTCACATATATATTCACATATATATTCACATATATATTCACATATATATTCACATATATATTCACATATATATTCACATATATATTCACATATATATTCACATATATATTCACATATATTCACAGCTGATCCAACTGCCACTGCCAGAGATTGGCAACATCGCCAGTGCCTGGAAGCGGTGGACTCTCCATGGAAGCTAATGCGAGCCCGTCCGACTGGACCACCTGTCAACATTTTTAGGATCCATGCTTCGCATGGCAAAAAACATACAAACAACATCAAAAAAAACACTGTGAATCAACATGAATCAACTGTTTTTTAGTGACCTGTACATTAAAATCATTGGATCATTGCTGGGAATTATAGATTCAATGATATTCAATGATATTCAATGATATTCAATGATATTCAATGATATTCAATTCATACCTCCTCTCCTCCGGTACTTTCTTGATGACATTCGAGGATCGACAAAGAATTCCAGGAATCTGATCATTCGACAAATCTCCGTACCTCGATGTCCCAGGCCAGAGGATTATGATGAAAAGCTGCTGGGATTCGGAAGGTATTGAAGAAATCTCTTGCGACTTCCAGCACCTGCAACACAATCAAAACAAACACAAGGCATCGCGATCGGATCTGGAAGATGGTGATGTTTTTGCATCTGGATTCAAATCTTTGGCAATTTGAATCACCATGTATCACATATATATATATATTGTAAAATTACACGCGGTTCTGTTTTGAAGGGTGAGTCACTGGTGCCCACATAGCCTCTGCAAGGATACCCAGTGTGCAGGTGATCGACACGGAGTACACCTCCAGCGGCTAGGTTTCTGTTGAGCTTATTTCAAACAGTCAGTGGAATATTATATATATATAATGGAATAATAATGGAATATAATAGTAATGGAATTATATGGAATATTATGGAATTATAATGGAATAATATGGAATAATAGATTGAGAAGACTCTTTCTTCATGAATACATATGAATACTTCTCCTGTTTTTTTGTGAAGGATATTATACAGCTGCTCGACTGCTTTGCAGCTGGCAGATTGGCTGCCAAGTGCATGCGAGTTGCGGGATCTCTCCTCATTTGCAACTCCAGTGACTCTACAACAAAGTCTATCTTGCCAAGAGATGGGTGTAAACCTCGGCCGTGGATCCCTTGCAGCATCAAAAATTGCCAAACGGTTGGGCAGTTTGCACAGGAGCTGTGAAATGGAAACAACCGCGACCTGAACCTTGGCGAAATCTGATCATGTAATCAAAGCAATTGGCTGCTGAACAGCTTCAGACAAGATGCCAGGCAGTGGGAAGGCCTTCTGTGAAACACCTCAAACCGACCAAGTCGTGGCTGTGTCTGGAAATGGATCAGTGTATATATCCCATTTCCATCCATTTCCATCCTGGCTAAGATTTCAAATGGGAAAATTCGCCCAAGAATGGCCATTTCAAGTCAGAACATGATGATCAGTGGGAATTTCCCCAGAAAATATGGCCTTATATATCTTATATGGTACTAACGTACCTCTATTTTAGGATCCTGAAATTCCCATTGATGATGATCAACCATGATAAACCACGGGATCTTTGGGGGTTTTGATGGATTTTTGGCCAAGGCGCTGCAGCGGCCCACGCCAGAGAAGTTCCCTGGCAGCGAGGTCCAAGGCCCCTGACCGAAGCCCTCAGCAGAAGCCCAGCTCACCTGGCGTTGTCATTGCTGGGGTGGGGCTTATTGAAATGACCATATTTAATGGGAAATCAATTGGAAATCAATTGGAAATCAATTGGAAATCAATGGGAAACCAATGTTCAATGGGACATTTTACCATGGTACAATGTTAAATGACCAAAATGGGACATGTTACATCATTTTACCATGGTAAAAATCCATATTCAATTAGTCATTTTAATACATTTCACCATGGTAACATCCATAGTTCGGCTTCCTGATGTTTCCCTTTAACCAACCCAGTGATGAGAAAAAAATATGATGGCAAACAAATTACAACAACAGATTGATGAGGCAAAACCAACAACAATACACCGGTGCAATAAACCTCCACTTGGGTGCAGGTTTTTTCCCATGTTTTTCAACCTAAACAACTGTTGAAATTGGGGATGGCTTCTTATTCGTGGGTTTGCCACGCTATACATATATGACTCATATGATTCCATCGTGTATGTGACAGTATGGGTATGAGCGCCTACAGTGAACCCACCATTTGCTCGTAAACACTCGATCTGCCTCTTTCCCAACAAAATTAACGAAATATATAATATATATATATATATATACATATTATCTACAGATCATGTATCAATTAAATAGATCTACCTTTTTCTCAAAAAACATCAATATGTTAAAGATACAATATACAGTATATCATATAATATATATATAGTATATCTACACAGATCATGTATTTACATGATTTTACATGTATTTTACCATCAATTAAAGTAATCTCCACATGGTCAATGTATCTGGCCTCCTCCAACTTCTCAGGGCTTCGCATGATGGCCATGATCTCCGAGAGATCGACTTCTTCGACAACGTCCACCTGTTGGATGTCTCAAGGGTAGCGGTATTTTTGCTACCTATAAAGCATCAGAAAACTGAGCCATTTCTTATGGGACCCAATGGATCTGATATATTCTATTATATTCTTATATGATCCTATATGACATGGGCTGATTTCCCATGCTCTTTGAAGCTAACATGAGCAGTAGCGAGGTTTCAAGTGCCTGAATCCCTGCCTTGTATGGGGCACTGGGCTTCTCTCGTCGCATTCTCCGTGCAAATCCACGGCGGTAAGTAGCGCGGCTGCATGTGAAAAGGGCCAAGACATCCAGAGAGGAAGTGTCCTGTAGCAAATCTGAGCTCTTGGGCTGACTTGCCATCTCTGATCAAGAGTGAGAAACGTAATCCATTGAGGATCAAGGATATCAATGGATATCAATGGATATCAATGGATATCAATGGATATCAATGGATATCAATGGATATCAATGGATATCAATGGATATCAATGGACCCAATGGATATCAATGGATACTGTATCAATGGATATCAATGGATACCAATGGATATCAATGATATCAAGAATCCAAAGCCTTGCAGTCAGTGCCTCTATATATATTGCAGTGTCATTGCTCTTCTGCACATCTGCTCCACGGATGTGATCCTTTGGACGGCAGGTGGATCCGAGAATCCCTGCCTGTCGCGAGGCCATATAGAACTGCTCAGTCACACCCGTCCACTCTGGAGGTCGCTTGAATGCTGCCAACAGCCTGCAAGCCAGCTATCGCCAGCTTGCGTGACTCTTGGAAAAGGAAGGAAAAGGAAGGGAAAACAAGTGAAACAAATCTTGTCAGCAATGGTACCACAACAAACACCAAAACAGGACACACAAAAAAAAAAACTGTGGCAGTACTGGCAGTACAAGGGTTCAACTTCCTTCAACATGCATGCACAAGATTTCACAAGAGCATGTGACTCCAGAAGAAAGCCATCTCAAATTGGGCCTCTCATGGTCAGCATCTTCCAGCAGAACATAACGCAGAGATACCTCTTGGTCCAGTGGTCCAGAAGGGATCCAAAGATACGGATCCACCTCCTGGCTGAAGTGCAGCTGGATCCACAATCCCTTTGGGGTTGCCTGGCTTGCCGTTGAATCCCATCTCTCTGTTAGAAAAATGGGGTTGTTCAATTTTTTGTTCAAGTCATGTTTCAGTCTGCAAACAATCATCCTGAGTAAACTATAGTCAATCCAGCCAGTGGCCAATTCGTAACGTGCCAAATTGCATCACCTGATCAACACTGGTCCAAGAGCTCCCTCCAAGTCTCGAACTGTGAATCTGTCCTTGATGTGTCTGAAGCCCAGTCGTGTGAAGTACGCTTCGAGGCCAGGTGATTGAGGTTCAATGACCAAGACCTGTCCGGGCCAAATCCTGTTCTAATCAGATTCCTATTTTAAAAAATATGAAATTAGGACACTGTTGCACTGTGCTTTGTCACATGAGAATGTTGTCATTGATTGTTCTGGAACCATTGAGCATCGTCCGATCATTTTTGGTAGTTGCTAGTGGTGCGCTTGTCTTCGAACTGTTATTGCTCGGACAACTTCATGATTGGATGATGCAGAACAACATGGGAATTGCAGCGGCACTGGTATTGGCTCTTTTGGACTCTTTTCGATTGACTATGAATGTCTCAAATTCCGTACTTGCAATCGGTGTCAGGCAACGGAAAGCATTGGCCTGCTTGCTCATAGCAGCCCGCTGTACCAATCCTTGAAGGAGTGTAGCGCCAAACCTCAAGAACATCTTTCAGATTCTTTCAGATTTGTACACCTCAAGAGACATGCCATTTCAAGCTCGGCCAAGGCAGCCCAGGCACCCTTTTGATTGTGGCTCGGGACTGTTCACGATGTGGTCTAAATGCAAAGCGGTCAATGGTTCCAGGTTGAAGGACCTCGTAGATACCTTGGCGAAGCCACCATGTCACCATGCACCAACTGAGATTCCGGGACTGCAGATTTGGCTCTGTCAGCAGTATGTTCAGCCAGAGTGCCATTGCGACCGCCAACGGTTTGCTCGAATTGCTCCTGAGCAGGGCGGCCAAGAGCATCCAAGAGCCTTGTTCATGCACCATATGCACCTAGTAGCCTGTGAATCTGCGATCATTCCGTATCCACTTTGTTCACCGCAGATTGGATGCACAATCTTCAAGACTCAGATCTGCAATGCGTACTATCCACCTTTCGAATCCTTTCGGGTAAACCGGTAAACCGGGTAAACTCTGCAAAACTGTGTGGTCTCTGAATGGCCAAAGGTCGAATTGTGGACTGAGTAGACCTGAAACGGTGCTTCGTCACCAGCTTCAGAGCCTGAATTCACACTGGATCTGCCCAACATCCACTCATCTTGTGGCTAAGCGAAGTCATTCATAGTAATTCTAAACATCGAATTCCATCCAATTCCCCTAGATCACAAGGCAGTTCCACATGTTCCTTAGATGTTCCACAAGTCGATGATGTGCAGCCCAAGCTCCAGGATCAAAGGCCAATTTTTCCAGACGGCTCTTCATGGCCTCTGAGGGAAAAATGGCAATTTTGGAGCGTTGATCCCAGGAAATCCCATTAGAAAATATCTATGAAAATCTGACAGAAATCCATTGGAATCACAGAGAATTCCCATATATTCCCATTCTAATCATTAAATCACACTAAACATCACTAAACCCAAAAATATATTAAAATCACACTAAACCCCCATTCAATTCCCATCGAAAATCCCATCTAATAGAAACATATTAAAGATAAAGACGCCGTCGAGGTACCACGATCATTCGTTGACGCCAGAAGTTGGTCTCTTGATTTCCGAAGGCTTCGCCTTCCCATTCACTCAGCCAGGTCGCCAACCTGCATCGGGCTGGCGATGGCGACCCAACAGAGGGATGTTGTAGCGGATCCCTGGGAAAAATGATGGAACAATGATGAGAAGTACTGGATAGTACTGGGATATTTACTGGGATATGTCACCAACACCTATGATTTTTGGGTTAGAAATGCGGTATCCCGGTATCCCTCCATGGTGTGATTCTGTTGATATTTGAGACAATCAGGGGAAATAGGGGATGGTCATTGAAGCAAGACAGCAAGACACCTGGTCTGTGGATTTGTCGTTGAAACCAGCAGCGTGAAAACCTGACATCCGCTGGGAAAGACCCCGTGAGATCTTCGGATGGCAAGTGACTGTAAGGCTTGTTGTGGTAGCAGCCACATGACCAGGCAGCCATGGTCAAACCTGGTGCCAGCTTGTGTCTGTCTTTCACACAAATGCAAGTAAGTACACTTAAGTGAGTTCTCCTTCTTTCCCATCGTTTCCTCGCAAAAGTCAGAACGTTGGTCCTTCTTTGGATTTCTGATTGGAAAATGCTGCATTTTGGATGATTTTGAATGATTTCTGGCTGAGACCAATGCAACCAAATGGCTTCGCGATCACATCGCCTTCGATTGGCCTTTTGACCTCGCCTCTCAACTCGTCCTTGACTTCTTTCACCTCTTTGACCTCACTGGCCGTGGGTTGTGCACGGATCGTTTCCGATTGTTGCCTCTGTGTCAAGTCATCTGTGCATTTCACCATTAAAAGGACCATTCCACCACCGGAACGAATCAGTTTTCTGTGAGTTTGTGACAACCAAGCAGATTGACATTGAATCTGCATGCACAGCAACACTGTTGTGACAAAGCACACAGTCAATCACAGTCATTTAATTTGTTCAAGGAGCAACTGTAGCTGCAGATCTGCGAACAGCAGACCTGCACTGAGCCTGGTGTGTTGAGGCAGGCATCAATCTGGCTTGGTATGGCTTGATGTCATGGTCAGTTCAGCGAAATCTTCAGTCTTCAAACAGCTTTGTCATGCTTTGTCTGTATTCAATTCAGCAACTCAGGTCACTTTGTCAGGATCTGTGAAACACTTCAGGCTTGCTCTCAGGCCTTTAAGCAGTTTCTCCCTGGCCAGCCGGCAGAGATTACAGCAGAGGATGCCAAGGTCAATGGCGCAAGACTCCTCGGCACAGGCTGCCTTTCAGGCCTGGCTTTCGGCCTCGGTGCCTCAGGTCAAGGGGACGAACGAAAATGGGTGGAATGACTCAGATGACTCAGCAAAAATGGGATGAATGAAGCAACCAAGACGGTATGAATATGAATAAAGTAACCAAAATAACCAACCAAAATGGGATGTGTGCACAGGATGGTCTTTCTGCAACAAGGAATGTGAAGCATAGAACGTGCAATGTACGGAAGGAAAACTAGAGATGGCAAGATATTCCACGGTTGAAACTCAAAATATCCAATGGCCTGTGCAACCTGAAGAGCTTGCAACGCCATGGCAGGTCGTGAAGCATCCATTTTGGGATGCCAAGCGCTGAATTTCTGATGGTATCAGCGTGGGGGGCCCAAGGTGACAGCCCGGCTTTTTCAAAGGTCTTGCCGCTCTTTTCGTAGCTGGAAAACCGCTGCCTGTTGTTGAAATGGTTTTTGGCTTAAGTTGGAATGAATTCTGGCCTTTGTTGATTCAGGTGCTGAAAGTTTTAGATTAGCATGGGGTGCTGACAACAAATTTGCGGGGGATGCATGTTACGTGTTTTGCAATAATATGCAAAGAATTACACCATGTCTCAGCATTTTTTGTTTGAGCACTTTGCAGCTGTCTTGGCAATGTCCTCCACACGTGACTGCAGTGAAGTCTCAAGCAACACCTGGAGAGCCTGTGGACAAAGCAGCTCCTGCTTCAACCGCATCCCATCGTGATCATCGTGGCCGAGTCCTGGAAAGGGCGTCACATCTTCAAATTGTGCTGCTTTCGACTTGTTGATTCGTGGACCCAAGGACCCAAGTGTTAAAGACGTTTGAAGACCAACAAATCCAACAAGGATGTCAATTAGATGCCACCGATTTCCGGACTCTTTCAGGTCGTGTTTCATGTCATTTTCAAACTTGGCCAGGGAATGCCAGGGATGCTTTGCACACAAGAGTGGTTAGTATTAGTATTGTTTGATGCTGCTCAATGTGCTGTGATGATCTTTGATGGGATCAACATCTAGCTCAAGGAACAATCAGTGCAATCTTGCTCCCTTTAATGCACAGCAAAAAAAAGTTCTCTGTGCTGCCAAAGTACCTTGCAGGTACCAGGCTGATGCAGCAATGTGACCGCCACTTCTGATGGCCAAATCATGGAATGGGATGTGCCACCACGGAGATTCCATGAGATTCCTGATCTTCCTCCAGTCTTGCTGATCTTGCATGATCTTGCTGCATATGCAACGCTCAGAGAGAACCTGACAGCTTCTCCCGCCAGCTCTTGAAGTGAGGAGGCTCCTCTTCATGAAACTCCAGCATCTGCGGAGATTCAAGCTGCTTTGCTGGATGTAGAAACTTAAGTTCAACAGCAGCCAACAAAATCCCAGATGCACGGCTTCTACTTCCATAGTCAGTGTCTCCCACAATGGGGCAGCCGAGTGAAGCCATATGAATGCGCAACTGGTGTCTGCGCCCTGTGATGGGGCTCAACTCCACAACATGAAAGCCATCGAGTTCTTCCAAAATCCGACCCAATGTCAAAGCTGCCCGGCCATCCACTGCACTGTCCACTTGGAACTGCCATGTCTGACATGCCTGGTCGGTCAGGGCACCTTGATATCCTTGCAAGGGGTTGCCAAAGACAATTGCTCGATATACCTTGGAGATATTCCGACGCTCTTTTAGCCATTGCATCAAAGATCGATGAGCTGAATAGGTCTTGGCCATGAGCATCAAGCCTGCAACGGGTTTATCCAGGCGATGTATCGACTTCAGGCGCTCATCAAAGGCGTCAGCTTCATGGGATGGTTTCACTTGAAGCCTTGCGCCATTCTCGGCTGTTTGCCAACCACCCATGGACTTCACGTTCGCATGCTTCCAAACCACAGCGAGCATGTCATCCTCATAGATGATACGGGGCCAGCAGTTCTTAGGACACAAACCATGCAATGCCTGAATAGCAGGCAATGCCACCTCAACACAAGTTCCCTCCTGCAGCATGCGAGTGTGTTCGACCTGCTCCCCATTCACTCGTACACTGCCTTGTTTGATGGCTTCTCGAATACTTCGACGTGAAGTGAGGATGTCATGAAAACAAGTCCTGCAGAAAGCTTCCAAACGCATCCCACTCTGCCCTGATGCGACCATTTGGCGACGAAGAAAGGTGTGCTTCAGTGACAGCACATGCGGATCTAAGCGCAAGGTCACTTGATCACCCGCACTGAGGCGGTGAAAGTCGGCCACAGATTGGCCGTTCACCTGAAGTCGACCCTGCCTTGCAAGTGCTTTCGCATGCTGATGGGAACCCAAATGTTGCCACTGCTTTAAAGCCCAAATGAACAGGTGCTCCCCTGCGTGACTGTCCGACACAACAGCCTCCTTTTCCTCATAGTCCCGGTATTCCCCCGGCTCGAAATCGAGCGGTTGTTGCACTTCCTTCAGACACGAGACTCGAGGTAGTGGCAAACATGGACAGACCAATGCCCAAAAGCCATGACAATTCCTGCCCCACATGTGATCTTCAGATAATTATCTTGAGCCTCGAGAACATAAGAGTAGCAAATCTTTGCAAATTATGGTCCATCACGGTTGATATCACCCAACCCAGGTTCTTGTCCCCTTTGTCTTCAAAAATCTTCAAATATGTTGTCCTCATGCCCTGGTCCGTGTAAATTCGTGCAATGTGCGTCATCAGATGCAGGCACTTTCTCGATACGTGGCGGCCAATTTGCACTTTCAAAAGACTTCAGTCGGGTCAGGGTTGTGCCAAACCAGAACGCACGGATTTCTACGGATTTTCTGATCAACTTCCGGAACTTTTGAACAGAGGAAGAAGAACCCGACTGGATGGCCCAGTCGCCTTCGTTTTCAACAACCCACAGGTGTACTGATTGGTACACCTGCCCTATCAGCCGGTGGCTTGAGGAAACAAGCAACTCTGCTGCCCACACCATGCACAGGCAAGGTTTGCGGCGCAAATGATGCCGTCCATCCCAAGCGCTTGACCCGGGCAAGATTAGGCGTCTGAGTCATGCCACTATCTTCTATGTTTCAATATCTTCTCAGCTGGTGGCCATTTGTTTGTACTTCAACAACTTTCACTGTCACTGATGATGCTGATGCTTCCCTATGCATCTTGATCCCATTGTGTCTCTGACTCTTTTCGACGCTTCCTGGATTCGTTTACTGTACTCTCACGATGTTCATCTGTGAGAATCTACGCTGTACAACCACCAGGCCAGATTAAAGTGATTCAAATCTTCAGCTTGTGGGTATCAATAGACATGGGATCAAACATACTGTGAAGTCCATCAAACATGCTCGAAAATGCTGCACACATGCCAGTTTTCAACTGAGCCTCAAGCTCGCCATTCCCCACATAGTTTTTTCTCCACATCACTCGTGGATCTCCGGATTCATAAGGACGGCGACCATGGGCTATCGCTCGGTTGTCGACCACCAACAATTCGCCGGGATTCAAAGGTACGACCAGCTGATAGACCTCGAACGTCGGATCAGATGGGTAGTCAAAACCGACTGGTACCCTAGTGAACCCCAAATAACTGGTAAATGGATGTTCATCCCCCCAAATATAGCAAGATTGATTTTGATACATCCCCATATTTATGTCATATTATGTCATATTCCATCAAATTGGCAATGGATGGATCATGTTGGATGAAACTCGTGTTGGATCCATGATGTGATCATTGTGATCTATGATTCATCCATGATTGGGATGTTTCATCCACGATGCATACATGATGATCCTACTACATCATAATTCATCAAATTCATGTTGCATCCTTTAAATCTTGAAAAAATATGAACAAATCATCATTTATGTCATAAGTCACCAAATAAACTCTTCACCAGTGGATCGTCGACATTCGTCGACACTAGACCCAGTCCGTAGCCACAAAAACCAGTGGTCCACAACTCATTGGATTGGTTTAAGGGAAAATCTACAGGAAACCATGGTTTTTACCATCAAATATAGGGCTTTCCTGTAAATTTTCCCATCATCCAATTCTATGAACAACACCAGGCCTCGTGGCGCGCAACGGCATCCATCTGCTCGTAGGAAGGCTTCACCTCTGCAGCGACGTCCCCCACACAGCCATCGTTGCAACGCCACCGGACCTGAAGCCATCCTGAATCCTGCGGCTGGAAGGTCACCCTAAAATGGGATGATTAAATAAATACTAATATTGCATGAAATTATATAAAGAACATTGAAAATTTGTTGGTTCCACATCGGAAGGAGAGAAAATTCATATCAGCTACTTTCTTGTCTCACTGTGGACACTGGATTGCTGTGGCCACACCTCATAGAACATCCAAAACTCTTCAAAAACCAACCACTAAACGGACCCAAAAACCCCGTTTACGGCCGAAACCAACGGTCCTTGTCCACCCAAAAAAGCGGGATGGAGCTAACCTTCATCCAGGAGCCATCGGCCGCAGGCCGTCTTCCCATCGACACCATACCTGAGATCCCAAGGAACTGAATCTACTGCGAACGTGGGAAACGGCAACTTGAACTGGTAATCATTGGTTTAATCTCTGTTCCAAACATTTCCAGACATTCATCTGGTAAATCAAATCCATCTGGACGGTGTGGATTGCATTTCAGCATAACTCGAAAAAGATGATGCACGCTGAAACAGCTTGCTTGAACCCGAGCGATATATCAGCTGTCCTTAGTCCTTCATGTAAGGTGTCACATATATAATATGTACACAATGTAAATATAAAATAATATAAACATACTCCTATTTATTATTTAAATACTACACACATCAGAGATACCATGTATACTATATGATCTACATAAAAACACAACATGTTAGCCGCTGGCCCAATTCATCCGAGCTGCCTGGCTGCATCAAACTTCTCAGCTCTTCATTTGACAAAGCCGCCAGGAGTTCTGCTCCGGAGACCAACACTGATTCGCCACCAGTTGCCGCAGATTCCCGACATTGCAGGGTGCAAAACCTGAACAAAAAACATCTAAGGCAAGGTGGGGTTGGAATACAAACACCGGAATTTGGAGCTTGAAACATGAGATTGATATTTGACTATATCCTTTCATATCCTTTTTTTAATATGTTCCATCCTTTTATATCTGTCTATGACCATTCAAATAGATTCAAATACGTCAATGCCAAACCGCGTTCCCCAAACATCTCAAACATGCCCAAAGTCTCCTTACATAAATCACTTTTAATTCATCATAATTTCAAGTGAGAAGCGCTGCTGGGCTATCTGTGTATGCATCATCGGTATGCGGAAGGTGTTCCTTTTTGGGATTGGCGGTGTTGATGCTCGTTGGGTTGGCTGGATTGATTTCCACAATCCCATGCTCATTCATGGCATCATGGGGCACGCACTTGCCAAACCAACGGTCCAATGTTTTGTACACGGCCAATGGATCACTCTCCTCTTTGGGGACGAGAACCGTTGCTCCGTAGTTGTTCATCATTTGCACAAATTGATTCTCCTCCTCGAGTGAAATGCTGGCCAAAGAATTCACCTTCAACCTCGCGGCACAGCAGTAAATCTGCCAGCTTGTCAACATGACCATGACCACGCATGGTTTTAGCTCATTTCAGCTTGGCGTCTGTCTGGAGATGCTGTTTAGAACATGTTATACCCTCTGGTAAACTAACATAACTATAGAAAATCACCATTTTCAATGGGAAAATCCACTATAAATGGTCATTTTCAATAGCTATTTTGACATAACCAGAGGGTAAGCTATCTTTTGGGCCTCAAGCCATCGGCATCACCGGGAAGGATCTTGAGATCATCTCGTGAACCATCGCGCGGCACCACCGTTTCCAAGGCTACGGGCTTTTTGTCCTTCCCTGCGCAGAACGTGGATGGCGCGGCCCTTGATGTAAGGTGATGTAAGTCTGTCTGGGTCAATAGAAACAAAAATTGACAAAGGGCTCACTGGGCTTCAGGGTTCTCAGAGAGCTCAATTGCTCTCCGTATTGGGGTACCCTATAGTCCGTATGGTTTACAATGTACAATTCATGGAAATTCCATCTAGAAATGGATGATTTGGGGGTACCCCTATAAATTGGAAGCCCCCATGTGCCGTTCCGAGTCGCGACTGATGGCAGGCGCGCCACTGAAGCACCGCAGTTGTCGTAGCGCCGGCCGCCGTGCCGGCAGTCGCCGCCCCAAGGCTGGCAATGCACGGGACCACGGGCCAAAGGCCTGGGGGCTGCTGATGGGGGTGCCACTTTTTAAGGGGTAAGCACAGTGGCACCCAACTGAGTTGTTGGATTTGTTTTACCTTTTTATAATATAACTACAGAAACTTATACCCGTATATCCGTATATCTATATATGCTTGCATGCTTGTGAAAATTGTCAATGACAAGCTGAATTATCAAAGTACTGAAACTGATGGTTTTTGACATCACAGTGAAAGCTGAGACTGCAGCGTGTCGCATCATGGTGAAGCGGACACCGAAATTTGCTAGTGAGGATCCATTTGGGCACATCAGCTGCGCGACCAATGAGCTAATGCAGTTTCTCTTCATAGGGAAACAAGGACACCATGGGTCATATCCCTAGCTTCCAAAGTGCCAAGCTTCCAAAGTGAAACAAAAACACACTGTCAAGCTGATCAAGATGATGAACAAACAGCAAATCTCACTCAAACAGCCGTTCAACATTGTTCAACGCCAAACACGCCAACCACCCAACAGCTGGTTTTGGACAAATGGAGACTGCATATTGTCTTCACCCAGGCCCGACTTGGTCGGTGGGGGTGTCGTTAGCACATCTGTCATCTGATGACGGCAGTCTGCTAAATAATTGCTGTCACTGCGCTTCACAGGAGGCAGATCTGGCCAACATTTGCTGTCAATCGACGGCTGTAAATGCGCTTCCGCAACACAGCCTGATTGGGAAAACTGCGACATGGAGCAGCACGAAGGTTCCACATTGCGCGGAATTCATTCAGTGCTCCGGGTCACGAATTCCACGATGTACTCCGGATAGACTTGGGCAGTGTCAAAAAGAATGTACTCCCGCGGGCCAACCTGGGGCGTCATGGAATCAACCGAAGCCTGAAGATACGACGTACAGATTTTTTGGGCACAGTGGCCATCGCAAAAACTGTGGGGAGGCCACTGAAAAAGTACAAATCGTCATAATTTGCCACTGTCTAAAAGCACATCGTGCTGTTATGGTATCTGTTACCTTGGATTGCTTCGAAACCCTTCGCGCCTTGTCTGGGTTGGCCAAAACACTCTGCTTGCCCTGCTCTCTCGCTCGCTCCGGTGCATCACGGTGAGTTTGTTGCTCGGTATAAAACATCTCACCACACACTGCCCTGCACAAAAGCACATATTTCACACCATCAGCCTCTTTGCAGTAGCCTCAGCTGCTCTGTCCCACTCTCACTTCCTATATTGTATTAATATGTCAAGATTACCACCCGAAAGAGCCCCTTGGGAGCAGCACTGTACCTTTTTTGCAGGACCACTTTGATCCCCCAAAGAAATGTGCCCGCGAAGCTCTAAAAAACAATGCTTGTCTGAAGACAAAAGTACCAAACATGGACAGTTATTATATCAATGGGAAATCCAGGATCCTAAAATGGAGGTACCTCCAATTTAGGTTCCTGAAATGGCCATTGATTATAGATCTCAGAGATGCTCAGAGTATTTTTGCGACAACTCAGTGCCAGACTTAGGCTTTTCCTCAGATCCTCTGCTAAGTACACTCCGTTTCCAAAGCGTCGACCATGCAAGGCATTGTTGTTCAGCACGAACCTGACAGTCGGATCAGTCGGACATGAATCTGGGGGGAAAAACATGAAAAAACCACTGGAATTGGTATCATTATGTAATTGTGTACCACTCAACATATTTCAACATGATTTCAATGGTGGTACAGTACCCCTGCCATGGCGCCCATCATTTGCGATGGCTGCAGCAGCTTCTCGGCTGGTGCCATGCCACAGCAACAGCTCATTGAGACCCGCCACCATATTTTCCAGACTGATGGCCTCGGGCAACGAATGCATGACAAATATGACAAATGCATCTGGAAAAAAAAAAACATTGGAAAAACCTGTAACAATTTGACAAAAAGTTGATTATAAAATGCTATAAATAAGCTGTTGATAAGAAATTGAAGTGGTCGACCAAGTTCTATGATCATCTTGGATCCACATTGAGAGTCCGATAAGTATGAATGGTAGAACAGGGATCTGCAAAGAAAGGAACAACAACTTACACTATAGGTGACAGTTCTTGTGATTTTTATAATATTATATAGCTATAATCAATGATGATCATACCCAATTAATAGATATGATATTGAGCATCCAATAATTTTCTATTGATAGCATTCCCAAATAATATATTATGGTCTGGGAATTTAATGTAGCTATGGAAAATTATCATTGCAACATCTATTTCTATTATTTCTATGGACCATTTTCCATACCTAAATAATCAAAGGGTAATATACACAGGTATCAATATGTGTTATATATAATACTATTATCAATCCACTAATTGATTATCAGTTGATACTTAAGTTTTGATAATTGGGGGGGGTTATTGATAACATTGATATACATTGATAATCAATTAGTGGATAGATGTGGTTTTGGTATAACATACATTAACATACTATAACCCCCCGACCCAATCACCCAATCAATTGCCTCAACGCCATCGTGTTCCGCTAAGATCTCACCAGTCAAGACATGGCCACTGCTGGGAGTTCCATCAAGCTCCTGAACAACAAACGGCCGACATGGCATCGGTCAGGGAGTAGTCCAAAGTAAGAATGATACATAATGATAGCTATAGTAATAACAGCATTAACAAAAAACATAACTGTTATTATGAATATAATATCAATGAATATATAATATATACAGTGTAATACAAAAAAAATAAAAAACTCTATAATTATATAATAATAAGAACAATAAAAATAACTAATACCAAACATAACAATAAAATAGCAAATAGTAACAGTATACGCACAATAAACATCAATAAACAACAATAATGTCATACATATATCATGTTGCTGAATAGAGTAATAATACACAACACAATCATACCAAAAATAATACTCAGAAGAATGACAACAAGGATAGATTCATGGATGAACAAAAATGAAAAAAATATCCAAGTAGCGTTGGGCGGAGTGCACCGGTCCATCTTGCTGACTTCCAACTGTCGCGCGAGCTCTTTCTTCCAGTTGATGTATTTGCACCAGAGTACGGAATCTTCGACTCTCTTCGCGCGTTGAACCTCTGACAGCTATGCTGCATGTTGAAAACCAAGAAAAAGTATCGGTCTGTCTGAAAAATAGAATAATTACCCGTAAAATTGAACCTATAAAGAAGTCTATATTTGCGGTATCCCATGGTCTCCGGCATCAAACACAGCCAATGGCATTCAGCTCACCCCAGCTGCAGCGCCGCGATGCCTTGGGGCAGCTGTTCTCCGATGTGTGGAGGGCCATTCGATAGATCAAATTGGAAATCTTGGGTCGAACAAGCCAATGATCGTGGAATTCCTGGCATAGCACAGCAGTGCTGCACAAGCTGGCTCACGAAAAAGACTTGAATTAGCTTCAATGAGGCGATTTGGAACTCGGACTGAAACAATGGTCCGATCCTTGACCAACTTCCAAATCTTCCAATCATAAATCCAAGTTGACTCAGGAAGAAGCAATTGATATGCGCAGTTTCAAACAAGTCTCCTGTATGCGTGGGTTCTTACCCACATTCTTCCAGTACAGAGGCAGCTCCAGGAGGAAAGGCAGATCTTTCGGCGGAGGCTCTGGAGGTCGGGTGCCATGGAGACGTTCGTAGAGCACCAGGTACTCTGGATAGACCTGGTCCTTGTTATATACCTGGGAGCATTGGTAGAGCCCGGTGGATTCAAGTCGCGAGATCACCACAGATCTAGACTCAACATGACGAAAAACGATGTGATGATGGGCTCCTATCACTTACTCAAACCGAATGGCACAAAAACTGGTTAGCTACCACTTTAATATACACTTTAATAGCGCATATATAAACACAGTTACAAGTGGGAGGTGCACACCACAGCATTGAGACTCAACAAAGTGCAGCTCATTTTTTTCGCCACAACTCATGATCCAGCTTTTCAGCCACCCGACACCATCATTTCTGTTCACTGTTGCAGGTTCTTACCTCTTGTCTTCTTGGATTGTGTCGAGCTGGTGACTCCTAATTGGAATCGAGGCTGTGCCATATTACACAAAGATTCTTGTCATTTGTAGTCCTTTGTACATGTTGCACCATGTTGCACCATGTTGCACCCCCCACCAGTTCGCCCAAGTCCACATGCCAGGCCGCCACGAACTCTCGATAGGTATTCACTGCTTTTGCTCGATCACCCAGGGTGCTATCAGAGATGCCTTGCATGAACTTCTCAATGGCGGTCTGCTCCTTGCCAAAGGCACCGGCGCAACTGAGCCATGATGGCAGGGATCAAATGTATCCAGGGGGCAACAAGGGGGCTCTAGGGTGTCAGCTATGTGTGTGTGACCAAGGATCCCGCTCGCCGGTGTAGTAGAACTCTCCCATACAAACACGGCACAGTAACAGGGCTCTCACACCGTGATAGTATCCACTTGGCTCATCTTGGCTATACTCATCAGCTTTGGTGCTGCTTTCCTTGGTGAAAACGGGGCGTATATTGGATCTGCCCAGCAGCAGAACAAATACACACCAACGATACTGCTCTCCTTTATAAAAGGTTCAAAGCCACAGTTTGACATTGCAGAGTTTGCAACAGAAACCGTTTTTTGCAACAGAGACTCGGAAAAGTACAAACCTTTGCCGTACATAGTTCCAGCACCCGAGCCAGCGAAGGTCAAGTTGAAGTCCTCCTGGTGGGGTGGCAAAAAGCGAACACCTGCAAAAAAGGTCCCAACATGTCCCAACTACAATCAATCATTGGGGGGCAAAATGGTCCAACAGTGGTGCTGACAGTGCGTAATGTGAGATCTTTTATGATGGCATCGATGGTCGTCCTGCGCGATTTGCAGACCTGTTCTCACTCGGGTACCGTGCCACAAATAGGTTTCGTTGAGGTCACTATCCAGCTGTGCCACCACCTCTTGCAGGCCTGGAGCTGCTGTGCAGCTCTCCCACCGTCCCGCGCTTTGTCTTGAAGATACACAACTTGAACTCTGAGGCATTTTAGACTGCATAAAGCTGAGCAAACTGGTGCAGTAGGAATGTTCTATGGATGACATTATATTTTATATCATTTTTCAAATCGATATATATATATATAATACATTATGTAATATATATATATAATATATACATATATATATATACATATTATATTATATTATATTATAT
>Ga0126342_10007564_pt1 | contig 19430 bp, 16 predicted proteins | sample Cyp1metagenome_FD_92528 | JGI IMG/M metagenome (GOLD analysis project Ga0126342, IMG submission 92528) | Coral microbial communities from Lord Howe Island, Old Settlement Bay, Australia - Cyphastrea 1 metagenome | ecosystem: Host-associated > Invertebrates > Cnidaria > Coral ... | reverse complement strand
TATTAATCTATATATATATGTGTATATATATATGTGTATATATATTAATATATATATATATATATAACTATATATATAACTATATATATAACTATATATATAACTATATATATATAACTATATATATATATATATAACTATATATATATATAACTATATATATATAACTATATATATATATATTATGGGATGAATTGATATAATTACAGTTTGGATGACAACTTGGGGTACCTGCTTTAGGACGCCCCACAAAATGGTGCCCCATAGTTACAAGTTGGGATCTTAACCCCATCTGAATATACGTGCAATCATCAGGAAAACCCTAGTGAAAAACTAGCTACCTTAGCCACCTTAGCCAACCATAGGGCACCACCTTGCAAATACCCTCTGGTAAACGTTTACATAGCTATGGAAAATCACCATTCTTTATAGGTAAATCCACTATTTCTATGGCCATTTTCAATGGCTATGTTAATTTACCAGAGGGTAGTATAGATTCATGATGAATGATTCATGTAACTTTCCGTGTCAGACTGCTGACTGCAGGTACGCCACCAACGCGCAGTGCTGATGATGTGCAGTAATTTCCCTTGCTAGGAAACATCTGGGGCAGTGCACAACAATGACAGAATGGCAAAGCATCATGCCAAGATTGACCCATACGCCAGTTTGGGCACTGCTCTGCAACGCCAATGAACAGGTTGGCCTAGCCACGAGATATGACAGTGTCGGGGGTGTGGCATTGCAAAAAGGCTGAAAACCGCACAGGGGTCCCAAACAACGACATGGAATTTACATGGATTCAACCATCAGATCTCATTTTTTGGTCATGTTTCAATGTTACCTGCAATAGTGGTTCAATCGTATTTGCGCATGTGCAGAGGTTCCACATCAATTCAGCAACTTTCGCAGATACGTTGGGAGTTTCCATGGAGCATGACAACTGCACAATCCCATTAAAAACAAACATATGGATCATATGGATTTAATCCAATCAATTGAATGGATCAACAAATACAATTTGGATGTTTCATAATTGGTCTCTGATGAATTTCTCTTGGCGGGCTATCCTGTAGGATCTTGGATGACAGCAGCAGAGGGAAATCCATGGTGCTACTAATTTCAACGCGGGGGGCCTACTTCGGAAGTTGGAAAGCAATCTGGGTTGAGACTAGTCAAATTGGGACACTACAGGAACTGATGATAATTGATGTGAATACAAGAACCGAAAAAGCATAGGTGGATGATTGGTAGCCCAATTTGACCCAATTTTGTGGCGTTTCGTTGCCCGCGCAAGACTTTTTCGGAACGACATCGCTGCACGACATTCGAGGCCCTCTAGAGCCTGTAGACTGTGATGAGGCATGAAAGACAGCAAACAGATCTCAAGATCTTGGTTACTTCTGCCGCAAAGTTGGAGGAAAGGCAACACTTTGTTCAAAGGGTATAGGAAGCGGAGACAATGTGTCAATCCAGCCTTTTGATGACTGATGATAGCTACTGTACTGTAGTAGCTCTGGTTTCATGACCTTTGCATACACCACCAAATAAGAATACATACTCATGTCTATAATCGATATTCATTGAATCCAAATCTCTTTTGTAATTATATTCCTGTATATTCATCCGACATATAACCTCGCAAATCATATATGAATACATATGTCGCTGAAACATAATTCTATAGAACTTAGTAGAACTTAGTAGAACCATTAATATTTAGTAATTTAGTAGAACCATTAATATTTCTGTCTAAAATAAGTTATCCCAGATCCATTGGCCACTCGTCATTCTCCCTTATTAAGTCGGTCGACCCCATGTCGAAGCCTGGCGCCTCGGCGACGCAAAGCCCTGAGCTCTGTCGGCCTCGGCCTGCGACGGTGCCGGAGAATGACGCATGGCGCGGTTTCACGGGATCGTTGCTGGAAGAGTTCAACACAGCAGGGTTTTGGGGTTGTCTGACAATAGTACCCTCTGGTAATTTAACATAGCTATGGAACATCCATTATAAATGGAGGTTTTATTGGGAAAATCATCTGAAAATGGTCCATTTACCCTCTGGTAAACGTTTACATAGCTATGGAAAGGTCCACCATTTTTCAATGGGTAAATCCACTATAAATGGCAATTTTCAATAGCTATGTTAGTTTACCAGAGGGTAAATCCCTTGTATTGGTAAATCCATTGGTAAACCATTACTATATTCCATTGGTTTATCCATTACTATATTATCTATTGGTTTATCACAAATCCATTTGTAAATCCCAAATCCATGAAATTCCATTGCTTTATCAGTTTATCATGATTTTCCGTATTGAAATGGCTATTTATATGGGAGAATGCACCATTCTCAGACACACCCGTATCAATAGATATATAGACTATAGATTATAGATAATATAACAATAACACTAATAATGATGAGGATACATATTAAAAGTACTAAACATAATTACTAAGACTGATTAATAATAAGAGATGATATCAATAGCAATAGTAGTACGTATATATATATATATATATATCTTTGTATATATATATATGTATATATATATATATGTATATATATATCTTTGTATATATATATGATTATATATGTATATATATGATTATAATATATTATACATATTTGATCCCCCATTGCAAGAAAGCCCCACTTAGATTTGATCAGTCAGCATTTGCCAAATCACCACAAGTCACCAGCTCATACCTTCCAGTAATTTTGCAATAGCTATGGAATCCATGGCCCATTTACAGATCATATATCATCTTTAGAAATGGTGATTTTCCGTAGCTATATACGTTGAATATACATAACTAATATAGTGTACAGTAGTATAATGTGTATATATATATATGTATAATATATATATATATATACATATGTATATTAGATTTCATATGGTTTTGACAGCCTTCGGCGTGTTCCGCCTGCCACTATGGAAAGAGCTATACTGCAAGCGGCTTGCACAGCGCAACAGCACAGGCCAAGCAAGAACATGGTTTTTGTGTAATCAAACATAACATGTATTATAGATGTATTATAGATGTATTATAGATGTATTATAGATGTTATAGATGTATTGAATTTTCAGTTATAGTTGTTGATGTACAGTTTTGGTGATCAATGGTTGGTGATCAATCAAGTTGTGAAGATTGGAAAGTTAAAGGGTTCCAAATTGCTGTTTATTGGTGACGTTTCGTGACCCCCAAAAAAATGGCACCAGCAGAAATGGGGATGGTGGATGGTGTTTGCACCAGCACAAATATCTGGTTTTGAGAGGATTCAAAAATGACCTCCGGCTGTGAATTCGGGTTTGGGCAACACCAACCTTCCTTAAATCATGCTGCATGAGCCATCTTTCTAAGAAAAGTGAACGATGATCACCGGCGGCCGCCCGGATGACCAAGGACATACAGAGTTTCATGGGACAAGAAAACTGGAGGCACCGTTCGCTGTTTCGGATGTCACCAGAGTTAACACAACTCTGGGTGTCAACCCATTTTTCGATATTTTTCACTATTCTTCATGGCTGGGAATTGAAAAACATCTTCACCTCTGTTTTTTTTCCCAGTGATTCATGGCTTACCAGGAAGGTGGACCTGAAGTGGTGCGGTGATTCAATCACCATTGTTTGATCCGTTTTGATGGTGTAAATAATCTTAAGACATGTTAAGACACATGACACGACACGCCAGGGCACGTGAAAACATGTCAAGACATGAATTTGGGTCTTTTTTCTTCAACGTAACAGTTAAATCCCTCACCTTTGACATCCTTTGACCCATTCTCAGATGGCTCGTTGACAGGCAGCGGATCCGAAAGGAAAATGCCCATGCTCCGAAGAGTGTTCAGTTCTCTGTGAGGCGCCGAAGTGTTTTTTTTTTTTTCGGTAGAAAATTCATCGGTGGATATCTTGACCAAATATAGGGATCTGGGGATTTAATCATAGGGTTTTAGTGGGTTAACCAATGTTCTGGTTGGATATTCATATTTTTTAAAACATAGTCATCCATATTTAAAGGATGACTTGAAGCGCCCAAAAAATGACTTTAGGATATTTTTTGGGAGAGAGACCAGCAAGCAGTGCGTTTGACGGATTTGGTAACTGGTTCACTTCCGAATGCCCTCCGTGGAGGAATGCCTGTCGGACCTTGGACGTGCCAAAGAAGCCCTGCCAGGCGCACCAGTTTGGTCACTAGTTTGGTCTCTTTTTTTTGGGGGGGGTTGGTGAAATTTAGGGCCAAAATCGGGCCTCAGTTGAGATGTAACTCATCAACATGGAGATAGGATCAACCTTGACTATGGATGTTTGCATATGTATAGGTGGGGCCAACATGGCCATGTGGCTTTCACCAAGGAAACATCTTATATATATAAAACCAGCAAACATGTTTATTTCATAAACACAGACATGTGCTTCTAAACACGCAAATCATTGGGGTTTCAACCGGCCACTTACAAAATCTTACATTAATATACATTAATTCATATGTTCCGATCTATACATCTATCTATCTATCTATCTATTTATCTATCTATCTATCTATCGATCTATCTATCTATCTATCTATCTATCTATCTATCTACAAACCATCCGGTAATCAAACATGGCTAGCCGGAAAAAGCTCCCATTTAGTTCGATAATCCAGCTACAACCCTCCATCTTGGGGATTGCCCAGCCATTTTTGACACTGGAGGCATCCACATATTGTTGCTTCTCAACTTGCTAGTACACTCTGGTAAACTAACAAAGCTATGGAAAATCACCATGTTCAATGGGTACATCCACTATAAATGGCCATTTTCAATAGCTATTTTGACATAACCAGAGGGTATATTCCCACTCAATCCCATTGTAATCTCCGTGTCTCCACCATGTTCCAGTTAGCCCAGGGTTTTCATGGCATAGATGTGAAAAATGTATGGGTTTTCCTTGGAAAATTATCTACATTCACGGCGGCTTTTCCACATCTATGTAAACGTTTACCGGAGGGTAGCCATAGATCCATTCTTTGCAGCAAGACATAGTTTGGCATAGCCATGGAGGGTATCATGAAAAATAATCTTAGATCTTGTCTACTCAACCTGGAAGAATCCCAGTGTCTACCAATTATATCTCCATCAATATCTCCATGAAAATCCATACGACAAATGGATGTTCCATCCATAAAATCGATTTACCAGTGATTTTCCTTAAAAAATTCCCCATATCTCCATGATTTTCCAGTGATTTTCCCATGGAACTCCCCATGGGAAATCCCATGGAAACCCCAGGTCCATCCGTGGCGTGGCGCAGCGAGCGCAGCGAGACAAAGTGAGACCATTCCGTCCATGGAGTCAAGGAGCGCGAAGCATTGAGGATTTTTGGGTGAACCATTGGTGGGTTTTTTCGTGACATACCCTCTGGTTATGTCAAAATAGCTATTGAAAATGGCTAGAAATAGTGGATTTTCCCATTAAACATGGTGGATCTTTCCATAGTCGTGTTAAATTACCAGAGGGTAACGTGACATATCTTATATATTTCTCATATATATAATATATTATACCACATATCATGTAAAATGTATCATATATATATATCTATATAGATTATGGCATATTATATGTATATATATATTTATGATGCCCTCCTTCAACCAAAGTTCAACTTAAACAAACTTCCCAATATGTGTTGGACTCGTTTTGTTTGGTGGGGGGAGGGGAAACATGCACACATACACACACACACATATATATACATATATCCACAGATACATAGTATTGGTTATTATGAATTTGGTTTCTATCAACCAATGCCTTACACCGTCTCCAATTAGAATGAAACAGTTGGAGCGGATGGAATCAATCATCCCAAGTATAGATTCATCCAGCAATAAACTGCACACTCGGCAGCGTTTTTGTTTGGTAGAGTCCCCATGAATTTGATTATATACAAACATCAAAACCATCTTTATACAAGTAATTGAGAACAAACTTTAAACAGGACTTGGGGTTTAAACAGAAAACATGGGGCGGGTTGTTTTGATGGAAGTTGATACTCCCAACATCTCCATTAAAAACAAAGACAGCTAGCAATACAAACTAAACATGGCCTTGCTAATTCCCGATATTCTAGTAAAAATATTCATGACTGATTTTTTTGCTGTTCAAACTTGACTAGGTTTTATACGGGGTAAAATTGCTCCTTTAAAACACGTTACCCTCAATTTTCTTGGTTAAATCAGTTAAATCATCACGAATAGCAAGTTAGTATTGTTAGTATTGGTTCGGAGGAATCCCAGTCTATCCCCATAATGATATTCCCCTTTCGCATAAAATGTGTGGTATTCTTTGGCTGGGGGGTTCACCTTTGAGGTTGGCTGAATCAAAGATAAACCCAGCAGTGCAACTAGTTAAAGACACACTTAGCTAACATCGACCAGCTATAATTCCCATATTAATCCCATCATAAATTTCATATAATCCCATTTAAATTCTCCAACATTCCCCAACAAAAATCCATGAAATCCGTTGAACCCCACCATCCGCAGGAGTTTCGCGCGCAGCTACGCGCCCAATGAGCAGTTCCTGTGGCCGGAGACGGCGATGCACGACGTGGGATGGCTGGTAAAGGCGTATCATGGGGATTCTGGGAGTTTAATGGGGATGATCATCGGGATTTTATGGCAACCAATAGTTGAATAGTGATAATAGTGTATGTATATATATATATATACATACAGTGTATATAGTGTCCTGTATAGTTTATGTATCATCAGTGTATGTTACATAGATAATAGTGATAATAATAATAATGATATATATATACACATGGGAAACTATCAAAAGCTATTATTACCATATGACGGGGGGAATAACCATCCATTCACCAGCTATTTTATGGTAAGGGTACCATGGTTTTGACCCATAAGCAGATATTAATGGGGACAAAATAGGAATAACCTGGAAATTGGTGGATACTTGGGTACTATGATGGGATTATAATGGCATTTAACCACCACTGAGATTTAGTGGGGAAATTACCCTATGCCCATTTAACATTTAACAGTTTGCGCGGGAAAATAAAGTTCAATAGGTCAACCATAATGTTTATCATCGAACTAAGTGGGCAATTTTATAGCTATGTCAAACAACCAGACGATATATACATGGGTTAGTAAAGATGATTTCTAAGGTATGATCAAGGGATTCGCGGATTGCATACCTATAAAATTGATATGGCCATGGATTTTCATGGGATTAAATGGGCTATAAATGATATAAACCAACAAGCAGAATGATTTTATGGTGAATTCCTTTTGACATGGAAATCGCCGTTGACGTTCTCCATTTTAAGTACCTGCCATCGAACATATCAATGATTAATGGAAAATGGCACATCTGAATTTGTAGATGAATGATTTGTAATGATTTATATATAATGATTTATAATGATTTATAATGATTTATAATGATTTATAATGATTTATAATGATTTATAATGATTTATAATGATTTATAATGATTTATAATGATTTATATATTTACATAACGAATGATGTGGATGTCCTAGTTTACTGAAGGCTCAATTCCCATGATATCCATAGAATGCCCATGTCTGCAATAGCTGGATGTCCATCCCCCATGTTGGGATTTTACAGCAAACCCATGAATTCAACCATAGAAATCACCATCTAAATGTTGCTTTGTAATGTTTTATTTATATCCCACAAACAAAAATCTATGAAACATCCCATGAAAATCCGATTTTGGACCCCATTTAAATTCTATGAAAAATCCCATTAAAATCAATGAACATTTTGATGAACCACATCTAACTCTCCGCGGATCGGCGCCAGGACTCCGCGGAAAGCCGGAGCGGGATTCCCGTGAGCGAGCGGACGACCATCTTGGGGCCCAGCAATTTGGGCTTCGGCCGGGGAGCCCAGAAAGTTGTGAGGTTTTTTCCACCTCAAATTAGATATATCTCTACCATAAACATCCATAAAATATATGGTTCACCTATAGTTATAAAGCATAGTTAGAGCATTTTTTAGAAAAGAAACTGAGTGCTTCAACAAAATCCACGTGGTGATTTTTGCTTCTGGGGATACAAAAAATCACCGAGCAATGCTCTTGGAGCCTCAGATAGCCAACCAGGTTGGCGGCGGCGTTCAGCAGAGAAGCGGCAGGACGACGCCATGGCCGCCATGGCAGCCATTCTCAAACCATGGCTGGTTTATGCTGCTTTACCCTCTGGTAAACTGTCCCATAACGAACTGGAAAGGTCCACCATTTTTAATGGGAAAATCCACTATTTCGACTGGGCCATTTTCAATAGCTATGTTAAATTACCAGAGGGTATGAGTTCTTTACTAGTATTACTTGGTTTTGCAGTACTCTTTTGCTGTGTCTAGAAGTGGTTCTCTTTTGCATGGAATGTTTTCTTGGATGGGCGTACAACTGGATGAACATGAATGCAAACAAATTTAACATACTGTAAATCATGTGGGTACCCTGCCAATTCCCAAGTCCAAGAAAAAATCCAAACTGGCTGGTGCAAGATCTGTTTTCATTTACTTCTGGATTTGGTAATTTGGAATGAATGATAAGACCACAGTGGAGCATAGTTTATGGGATGTCCCCTAAAGGATCCTAAAGGTGTCTTGGGACAATGATCTCAATCTTCACTTCAGAATGTTCAAAGCACCACTGGCAGGAATCGCATATAATTCTGCAATTTTTAGATTTTTTTCAGTACAACTTCAAACACATCAAACATATTCAAACATGATACTTGGACGTTGACAGATTTCAGGAGTGTTGCGAATCCGTCCTCCCACGACACGGCTTCGCCACTCCAAGCACTGCTGTGGGAAGCAGCTGGGGTACACAGATTCTGCGACGACACCCAAATACTGCAACGTTTGGGGTGAAGAAAATGGCACAATGGTGGGTGATACTCTGCAAATTCCATTCAATGTCTATTCGTTTTGAACGCATTTTAAGGCCATAATTAAGGCCATAATTAAGGCCATAATTAAGGCCATAATAGCCAGTTGAATTCCTTTTTTTCGGAGGTTGTGGACCGGTTTTGGTGACAGCTTCCAGCCTTCGGACCTGTGGCTGCCAGCTTTGACGGCATGCGTATCCTGCTGGTCGTGTCAAATTGGGATAAAGTTAAGGATATGTTAAAGATCCTTTCAGCTGTCCCTTAGTTAGGAAGATGATCCCGACTTTTACTCAATTTACATCAAATTCCATCGATTTACATCAAACTACATCAAATTATATACATCAATTTACATCAATGCCCTTTGAGACCGGGGTTTTGACAAGCCTCACCAGCAAATCAGCTGCGTAGCCGGGGTAGCCCATCCTCCTTGTTGGTTGATAGCCTCATGCAATCTGATAGCCAGATTTGGGGGGGATGAACATCCATATAACATCCATAAATCCTATAGCGATTTGGGTCTATTTTTTGGTGTTCACCAGCGGGCGGAAAGCCTCTTCAAGCAGGTCGGAAGTCATCGCAGGAGGCCTGCCAAGCGGATCCAAGCGGCTCTGGTCAATGTCTAGAGTTGATAGGCATAAAATGGCATAAACCAACTTCTTATTTGGGACACCTTGTGCATGATCAGGTTTCATCACTTGGTCTCAAGAGATCAGAGTATGCCTTGCTGAAATGAGTAGTACGCTGCCACGAACCTTCGTTTCGTTGTTTGGGCTTAAGGTGGAGCCAATGCTTAGAGAGGGGTGAACACATGAAACCAGGTGTCGTTCGCACGGGCGGCTTAGGGGAATGGCCATTGGGTCTCCTGTCAATCCTTACATTGAAACAGTACAACATCCAGCACAGCACATCAATGGTTCTTCATTCAGAGTTTCTGTTGATGTCGCAAAGTCTTGTGATGTAGATGATGAAGAAACATAGAAATGATTGGAAAGACGATCTTCGATCTCACGGCAATGAACATCATTGAAGGACTAGCGTCGTTGAAGAAATCCTGTATGATCCACCGAATAATTTCAATGTTGATCTACATTAAGATTAGCAACACATAATTCAACCGGATCATTCTGCAACATGTTGACAGCCTTCTACTCAACATAAACTGACCAGGCACTGGGATGACACGACGGCACTGGGGTGCCAGTGCACTCGACGGGAATGAGGATCTCCACCACACTCTAGGCGCATACTGATAAATCCATATATAAAATCATATTTATAGTATGAATCCATATAAATCCATATAAATCCATATAAATCCCATTGATCAAAGCATCTACATAATCATATCATCAACTCATCTTTCGATCGCGTCTCGATCGTCTCGATCGTCTCGATCGTCTCGATGTTCGTGGACAAATGGCAGCCGCACAGCTTCCAGAGCTTCAACGCCAAGATCGAAACGGATGGGATCCAGGTCAGCCACCGGCCCAGCAGCATCAAGCAGCCTGGCCGAATGGAGGAGACCAAGCACTCTGGGAGCACGCTGGGAATATCATGGCTGGTTGGTGGTTTGGAACATGAATTTTATTTTTCCATATATTGGGAATATTTGGGAATAATGATCCCAACTGACGAACTCCATCATTTTTCAGAGGGGTAAGTATACCACCAACCAGATATATATATAATTATATATATATATATAAGGGAATATGCCATTGAATGTCATTGATTTTGATTAGTTGAGCGATTTAATATGATTTAATGGGATACAGAAGCAAGAATTTGATTTGGGTTTGTCCGAACATGAGGATGGACCCGCAATGTCTGGCAATGCTGATGGGTCTTAATGACGATACAACGTGGGATGGAATGGGGTACTGAATTTTGGCAGAAGCCCAAATGGGGATCTTTAGCAGAGCAAACGAGATGTGAAGCAAGGGAAAATATAAATCTAAGACGTTGATCATGATCTGAGACTCTGAGAGGAAAAAACGGAACAGCCAACTGATCTCCAAGGGATATTTGGCACCAGAAATGAGAACTAAATCATGAACAACCAGCTTATAACCTGCATCTGCGGTATCTATCTATATCCCTCCATTAATATCACCTGTCGGTCCCTGGTTATGGGCGGTTATGGGCTGGGGTCCAAGCTTCAGAAGGTTTGGGACTCTTACTAGTACGGAGCCATGTAGTCTTGGGTGCATACTCACTTCTTGTTGAATATTGTTGGATATTGTTGGCTATTGGATATTGTTGGAGAGATTGTATACTTTGGTCTATATTTTTGGATATAATGATTGGATATGATTGGGTCTTTTTGGATATTGTCGGAGTCGATAAATCATGTCACGTCGCCTTTGGATCGATATCATCCATTGAATCTTGGAGGAGTAAGCCGAGATGCGTCCGATTGCTTTCACATGAAGATGTGGCGAAAGAACATATCACAGTGTAGAAACATAGCACAAATCGACATCTCCGACATTCTCCAAAGATCTGTATACATATATATATAATTTCTCATTATAATTCATCACTCAATCACATATGTACCTAGGACCAAATCTGTGTTATCTCTCGGTCATTGCAGATCCGCTTCAGCGGGCCTTTTGGCCAAGGCTGAAGGTGAACTGCTTTCGCTTGGTGTTTGAAGCTCCGATTTTCCACTACCACTACGACCTTGACGGAGAAGCAGCTGCCACTGCCACCAGAAATCCTCCAGAAGAGCCACCAGTCGGGACAGACTTGACCTGTCATGAAACATGGGCAATCCCAAGGGTTTGAATATGTTTTAATGGAACAATCATCTGTAAATTATTTCCATATATTTCCATGGCCATGCGAATGACTACCATGTTTTCATGGTACCTTTCTGAATCTCAAGGGCAACACAGCTCCGACCTTTAAGGCGAAGATTGCTGGAAGCTGTGTGGTCGGAGCTCGAGCCTTGGTGCGGTGGGGTGATCAATTTTTCTTCAAATTCAAAGGGATGGAATGACATTAAAAAGAGAAAAAAAATGGAATGATGGCTCATCTGGTTGTGACTGACATAGCCATGGAAAATTTTTCATTTTTGAATAGAACATAGTCATAAATATATATAAATCATCTATAAATGGGCCATTTCCAATAGATGGCTGTTAATGATGGTTATATGATGGATGGCTTGAAAACCCACAGGGGTTGTGGGTCCCCACCTTTTTGCCACGGAGCCAGGAAGATAAAAACCTTGAAAATCATGGAAAACGATCACTGGGAACCATTCTCTCTCCAGAGAGGGGTAGACACTTGATGACACTTGTCTTGGAGAACCACCCCGTGTGCCAATTTCAGAACACTCTGGTAATTTGAGAGTTTGCTATTGAACATCACCATAATAATTAGATATATAATTAGTTGCAACAGTGTAACATAGTAAAACATTGCTCATCACATGTTCACCTCTAAGCCAGCTGTTTGCAAATATTCTATTTGACATCACAATGTTTATATATATAATATATACACATACATTATATCATTAGGATATTAGGTGAATCATCGAAATTAATGGGCCATTTGCCATAGCAAGGGTTGAATTACCGGAGGGCAATGGGAATATCAAGGGCAATATCAGTGGGAATATCATGGAAATATCATCGACCATCAGTCCTGTGACCTTACCAAAAGATAGAGGCAGAATTGGATTCGTCAACAACTAGTCGCTGCTGCAGTGAGCCCCGACGTTTTCTGAACCAATGCAACAGGCCTGACCAAACTCTCGACAACGATTCTTGCAGAGAAGAGGAAGCCCGCAAGGGATGAATTTTGCGCCCAAGACATAACAATGTATAGATATCGATAATCATGTTGCGATTGATCTAAAGGTCCTTCATTCTTATGATATATATATATATATACATGTGTGTGTATGGAATGAAAATACATGTGTATATATTATGCACTGTATAGAGTAGAACCCCCGCAAAGCCCAGCAGGATGTGCTGTTTCTGTGCTCAGGAAGGCAAGCTGTCGGTTTTTTGCCTCCGACTTCCGGGGCACATTTTCTCGCCCACGGGCTTCGTGGAGGGCTTCAAAATCAGCAAACGCATCGGTTCCAAGGACTTCAGCATGAAGCTCGGAAAAATGGAGGCTGTTGGGAGATTTGGCTGATGGATTTGTCAGCAAGTCAGCAACAGGATATTATATACATATATATATATAATATATAATATATAGATATATAATATACAAATATTAAAAAACAACAAGACTAATGGGGGATGTTCATTGGATTCAACGGGATATAAAATTAGCAAAGCTGATGTTTCAAATTATGACAATGTTCATGGGGAACATGATGATTAAACAGCGGATAAATCGATTTGGGGCTGGGTAGATTGCCTTAATGGCTTAATGGGCTGGGAAGTTTTGCAAGGCAATGTGATTTGAGTGCAAAATAGGCATGGGTCAAAATGGCCCCTGTGTCCCACAGTTTTTAGCATGTTGTATTTTCTGACTGAGTATTTGAGCATCCAATTAATTTTGGGACTCAAACCCAACCATGCTTAACGGTTAAGCAGGCTTAACCAATACCTATACCAGAAGGGTCATATACGTATTGTAGACTACAAAAACGTGTGCATCTATAGATATGTACGGTGATTCAAGGCGATGAACCTACATGGAGCAACGCAATGTCATGTATGTAGTGCATTTGCTTCAATGGTCAGGTGTATTATTCTTTACAGTGGATATCATCAGATGCACAGTGAATGAGGATCTGAGTGGTTGCAGACAATGAAGCGACACTTTTGGCAACAACAAGGTGATCACACCCCATGAGCGCATAGATGATTCATAGAGGCTCTTGAAGATTCTTCAAGCGGGTCACCCTATGTAAACCACGAGTGACCTTCATGGAGGATATTTTTCAGGATAAAACCATCAACCAATGAACGGATTAGTGGAGCTGCCAACTGAGTTTTTCAACCATTCGGACCAGAAGACCAGCCCGACGTGTGCCAACACGCGCGGGAGCCCGACGTGTGCAACACGCGCGGGCGTGGTACATGTGCCACTGAAAGCTATTTTCAACTATTTCAACTAATGGTTTTAAGGTAGATTTCCTTATCTGATATCTTATATATCTGGATCTTTTATCGAATCCCTATTTCTACAGTTTTGAATCTCAACGACTATGAATTAATTCGATATTCGTAGGATGGATTGAAATATGTCGATTGGCAAGACCTGCTGGAACACTCTGTGCTAGTGAAATTTGAAGTGGTCAAGTGTCCACGCAAAGAGCCGCCTATGAGCACGTCAAACTGGTTGGTAGCACTCTGTTGGGTACCGCCTTTGAAGTTGCCATACCCACCCAAGTAGACCGGACACCGAAGTCGGTGATTACTAACCGAACCAATGTGAGTTGGCTGGTATCAGAATCCCCCTTTGCAGATACCTTCCGTTAGATATTAGTCGTATCATCCAAGTCGCTGTGGATGTCACATGGGTATGGGTCAAACTTTGTCTTCAGGGTTGTTCCTTGTAGCTAACCAGCCGAAACAACCAGTCGATTTGGGATTCAATAGGTCGTGGATAACAATGTTATCCCATCCACAAATAGATATGTAAATAGATCGGAGATTCTATGCTGCATGTTTGTTGCTAAATTTCCAATGCCACCCTGTTTCGTGGTTCAAACCTCAATGTTCCATGCTTAAATTTACCAATTTCTGTTTGCTCACAGTCACACAATGCATTGTTGCCGTTACCATTTCACCCACTTCCGGGGAATTTGTATTTTTCCAATTTTGACAGTACTCTAGGCAAAATCATAACATCACCAGGACCTCACTGTATATATTTGTTTCTACTTTAAAATACGCGTAAATTTACCAAACAAAACATGAACTCCTGTGTCAAGTTCCACCTTTCTGCGCAACCCCGAAACATCTCGAGAAGTAAAAGCTCTGAAAATCATGGCTTTTCACGGGGTTTTTCCCATAACCCATAGGATCCATGTATGGTATATATGCTAACATTTGGGGTATATTGATGGGATCCATGTTACCATATATAGCATACATGGATCCTATGGGTATAGCAAGGCCAAAACCATTGGAGCCCCAAGGATTGTGTCCTTCCACGAGAAGCTCAGTTCCACAAACGGAGTCGCCTCAGTGGTGGCCCAACACATCATCAACCAGCTGGCCTCGCCCGCACGGAAGGCAGCCATGGCTGTGAAATTTTTGGGATACCATGGGAAAATGGCCATTGAAGTCCGAATGAAATTCTGGGATGTACAATGTACTGGATTCATAATGGAGGAATGTATAAATGTGTTTTTTTTAAATCTTGGAAACCATGGGGCAGCCATGGCCCATTGATGATTGACTCAAGGCACCTCCAAGATTCCACCATCGAATCGCCGTCAATCGTATTGGAGTGGCTGCATCAAGGTTGCGACGGTGATTTGTCAGCAGGTTTTTGTCCATTTTGGCGCTGATGATTTTCCTTCCAAACTTCCTTTTAAAAAAAGTGCTTCAAAATCGTGTTTTTTGTCGCTTTGGCGCCGGGATCCGGTCTTGGGGTGTAAAATCTATTCTGCGTAAAATATTCTGGGAGGAAAAACTTCTTTGTGTGAAAGCTTCTGTGTAAAAACTGTTTTTCAGTAAAAACTTTGTATAGTGAATTCCAAAGTAGTGCTGGGAAGTACTTTGTGCAAGCTCTGTAGTACGAAGCAATGCTGGGAAGTACTTGGTGCAAGCTTTGTAGTATAAAGTGGTACTGGGAAGTTCTTTTGAGGTCTCAAAATAACATGCTGTTAAAACAAAAGGATACAAGAACAAATATGTCAAGAGTAAACCGTACCAAGAGAATGGGACGTGGAGAGGACGCAGTGTCAAGAGAAGAAGGTCTCAAGAGATCGAGATGCCAAAAGATAGGGATGCCAAGAAAAAGAGAAATCAGCGAAAAGCAGCGGAAAAGACATCGGTGTCCAGAAACAGCGATGACGCTGTCAAGATTCAGATAGGTTTCCCCCATGGGCCGTGCAGGTGGGCCGCCGTATGTACAAGGAGCACGTGGCAGTTGAGACTGGGCGAATAAGAAAGGGATGTGCCTTCCACTTGGAATCCGTGGTTAATCCATAACCCATATATCACCCCATATAGAAGGGATGTTCAATTTTTCAATATGGGATAGGGATATTAACTAAGTGGGATGTTCAATTAACCCATATTTCAACTATATTTTTCAACTATATCATTAACCCCAATGTTTATTTTGTTAGCCATTAACTAAGTGGGATGCGCCCCCAGGTCGTATTGCCAGGGCGAATTTTCCACTTTTTGTAGTGTTTGGAGGATTTTAGTTCCCATCAGGGGTACCCATATCGGTTTGTCTGAGAAGGTACCCCTAAAATATCCTAAAATCATCGGATCTTTCTCCCATTTTTTTTTGCGGTTCTTTTCAGAGACACCCAGGCGTTAGAACGGAAAATTGGACATCAAATTTGCGGGAACCTCCAAGGTCCCAGAACTCCCCCGCTCCTTGAAGGTGAGGGTCTCATCCTGAAACTCAGCAATTTTCGAAATGCACGGATTGCACGGCCTATGCATACAATGTAATATGATGTAATATGTAATAACTAATGAATATCTACACCTACATATATATATATATTATTACACAATTATATAATATATATATAATATGTATTATATACATATATATATATATATATACAGTACATAAATATCCCAGGTCTTGTAATCCACAATGGTTCTACTGGTACCTATTATATATCGCAACGTTCAGCGTTGTTGTTTCGGCATCCGGCACCTAGGATCCTGGCAAAAGTTCCATGAACACGATGCATTCGCTGAGCGTGCTGCACAGCTACGGCCTGCAGAGTCCCCTGTTGCTACTGGACCTCATGCATCCTGGCTGGATGAATGGCTCCCGGTGATGCCTATATATAGTAGTTCGGGGATGAGAACCTGAAAAATAAAAGTGGAGGTTATCACCTAAGCCCTGTTATAGTGGGATATCTCTAACGAAGAATCCATTCGAAAGATTTCCGAAATCAAAAATGCCAGGTCAGATTGCCAGAAATTTTTGGAAACCATGGATAAATCCACCAGTTGGGGACCATCCTATTTTTTCAGGCATGGCTCAACCACCAGTTGTTGTACCTTCATCCAATGCTGCTTTGTTTTCCCATATCTTGCTGGTTTTCTATCATCCCCATTATATCGCTTGTTACTTGTGCCACGGTTTTGCTGCTCAATATCTTCCTATGTGTATATACTTGGATGGTCTTGGAAATGAGTAACTGGGCCCAAACCAGTATGTATATTATATATATATATAGTTCTAAGGGCTTAATAGCCTTCCTACCAGCCCTTTTTGGCAATTTCCAGCATGATTTGAGCATGAAATTTCACCTGACAGCGGAGTTTCCATGATTTTTCAACTGAAATATCCATGCTCATCAATTTTCCAATCAACCATGGTGTGCTTTTTGCAGCCAGTTTGTTTTTTATCGTGTCGCTTGTCGCTTCCAGGAACCGCCCGGTTCATGAGAAGACCATCATCGACGTTCTGCGCACGGTGATGCCAGGCGTAGATATCTTTCAGCATAGCCTGGACCCGGAGATGAGAACGGAGTGGCTGCAGTGTTGCGTATCGGCCACGGATGCTGGGACGTTTAACCGTTGTTATGGCGATAAATTTTACGGGTGATTTTAAAAGGGTGACTTGATGATAATTTTTTAATGGTGATTTTGATGGGATATAGATAGGATATAGATGGACTATTTTTATGGGATAGGGATATATAAATGGTACTGTACAGTATCCAATGGGTTTCATAACCAATCACCACAACCACAATAGGAAAACTGGGACTGGGACACTGGGACCGTGGTGTTTCTAGATTTTCTTTTGATGAGAAAAACACCAGGGGGGATTGTTGATATATATATATATACATATAATTGGGTTTGTGTCAGAAAATTTGGATGAAAGCTTCAGTTATGGCCATTTCAAGAGGTATATATGGGATGATGCTGATGAGTAAGCAATGGGTGTGGAACTAAAACATGGCGGATCAGACTGACTAACTAGTTGGATTGTTCCGCGGATAAGACATGGGATCAATTAGACCTGCACTATGGGGGGAGCGCCTATAGCAGCTGTGGATATTTTTCAGGTGGTGACCGTGTACAACAACCGCGTCTACAAGATCAAGAAGGTTCACTTCGACATGACTCCCGAGTCCGTCTTCACGATGAATCGCAAGGGAGGAGCCGACGTGAACATTAGCTGCGAAGCTGAAGTTGAGAAGCGAAAAATGCGAGGTGCTGCCTCCTATGTTTGTTGGTGAAACGAATTAACAATGGACAGAATGGAGAGATCTACCATAAACCCTTTTTATATGGGGCACCCTTGTGTATATTTTGTGCAAAGTTCGGGGGGTGATTGATTCAGAGTCACGTGGGTAAAAGGGATGGTGAAGACCCTCATGATACGGAGAATTACAATGTCCGCATTTTGCCCCGCTTACTGTAAATGTATATAATGTTATCCGAATCAGCCATTTTGGGTTTCCACCTGGGGTATACCATCACCACCATGCATGCATGATCCTGGTGCATGGTGGCCCCCAGCCCTAGCAGCTGCCGGTATCCTCTAGCAATCGGCTAGAATCAGGTTTACAATATTATGTGGAGCTCTTCTACGCCTGCACTGTGAAGTACAAGTCGCAACCTGTGCTTGAAGCTTTCCCTGACAAACCAAGCGAAACTTGGAATTCATGGAGCTTGTAGGTGAGCATTTTCCAGAAACGATACTGTTGGATACTCTCGGATACTCTTGGTAGATAGAAGATGATAGAAGATGTGTTTATTCCCAAGAGCGGGCGTCTACACAGGGGATGCATTGGATCGAAAGTGTGTAGAAACCACGGATGCTCTGAGTGGTTTTTCCCATTCGGGGTGGCTTCGAACAAACAGAAATTGATACGTGATATAGCATTTTGAGCATCATGCAGCACCGCTCAGTAGAAAACCCCCTTCCAAGTCGATCCCCAGTAAAAACATGTAAAAACAGGTCAGTAATGGTCAGTATATTTTCGATCCTTGGTGCTTTCCAATCCATGTCATGCCCATGCCATGTCTAATGGGTTTAGATCCGCATTGTTCTTGCTGTTAGACTCGCATTTGATCACCACAGCCAGGAACGGGTCTTCTTGCTGCCAGAGTTTTGTCACCTCATTGGGACAGATGAAGAGAGCAATCAGAAGCGTTCCTGGGGTCCAAGTTGGGTTCAACTGGGTCGTGGAAAACGAACGGCAACTAGCAATCCATATATCGTTTCCCACGAGTCCAGAGACATGTCTTGTTTTTCAGCTATGCCATGTGAAGGGGAAGGTTTTTCAACCACGGGCATGGGCAATTTTGCCATCTTTGCATGATTATATGTATATATATATAT
>Ga0126342_10007563_pt1 | contig 19431 bp, 24 predicted proteins | sample Cyp1metagenome_FD_92528 | JGI IMG/M metagenome (GOLD analysis project Ga0126342, IMG submission 92528) | Coral microbial communities from Lord Howe Island, Old Settlement Bay, Australia - Cyphastrea 1 metagenome | ecosystem: Host-associated > Invertebrates > Cnidaria > Coral ... | reverse complement strand
TACTATAATATAGTATAATATACTGTAATATATTATAATATACGACAATATACTATAATATACTATAATATACTATAATATACTATAATATACTATAATATACTATAATATACTATAATATACTACAATATACTATAATATACTATAATATAAGATTATATTGAGTTATATTGAGTTATATTACTTCGGTGCCTTCAATTCTTTCTTGACCTTCCGATCTACGTTTGAGTTGCGCCTAGCTATCCAGGACCCATAGGCATCAGCAGCAATCAGCAAGGAGTCGCTGGATGGTTGCGAAATCCTGCACCGCCAAAAGGATGGTTGAAACCCTATAAATAATGGGATGTTTACCATCTATCAACTGGTGCAGGATTTTGCAACCATCCACAGTATTTTCAGCGGCTAACTTTCCAACCGTCACGTCTCAGGACGTCCCAGGTCCTCCAGATTTTTGAAATGAGGGGCTGCATCATTCCCCCCCAAAAAAACATTTATAGAAGGATATCAAAGGATATCAAAGGATATAAAACCACTATCCTATGTATATCCTATGTATATATATATATATATCAAAATTATCAAAACCATTTGTCTTGTGTTCAAAAAATAAACCCCTGGTCGCTGAGTTTGGATTTTTTGCAGTGCTGAGATGGTTTCAGGTCAAACTTCTTTGCCTTAGGAAAACCATCTGGTAATGTGTGCAATGGAAAATCCCTGAAAACTTCCGAAGTCGTCCGAAGTCGGTTTCTGGGAGATCGAACTAAATGGGGGATTTCCCAATGGCCATGGCAGTGTGGGTCAGTGGTAAAAATGTACTGTGAACTAACCCATAGTGGGATGGGCAACCGTGGTTTTTTCCATCTTTTTTTTCCTCTTTCATGGCGTGGCGCACCAGGCGATTGTGACCGTCAGCGTTCTGAACCCTGCAGGCTCTACAGTGTGCTGGCGCGCAATTGGATCACGAAAGGGCCCCTGAACCCGGGACATCCTAGGAGTGTTTTCGTTTCGACAACAAATCCACAATGGTCCATCCACAATCCGCACATGGGGGACATGCCGCTTTTCCCGTGTGTTTCGTGGAGTTTGCTGACTACTTTCGAACCACTGGTCAGCTGTTGTTACATCCCAGAGATTGGAAATATCGTGAGCACTAACAATCAGCAATACACGCATTATGCCACGAACATCCCAAAAACGTACCATGATATATGATATGTGATATATGATATGATATGTTGAATCAAATATCCAAAAACATCCCATAACATCCGTTTAGCCCTGTAAAAAAATCAACCTTTGTCGGTGCAGCGTGTGCCTTTTCATCACTGAGGTGAATTCATTGAGTCCGTCCGGTGTGAAGCCGTCCCACATACCGACATGAACCATTGGATCAAGCGCATCCCTCTGGATGAGAACGGAGCCCGCCGTGGCAGTTTGGGGGGTGTGGAGGTGATGAAAACACCTTTAGCAACACATGACATGACATGACATGACCTTACATGACCTTTACATGACCTTTACATTACATTACATTCCATTCCATTACATTACATTACATTACATAGATAATCAATGATAATCATATATACATAGATACACAGATACGCAGATAGATACATAGATAAGCACATGCACACATACATACATACTTACGATATACTCACAACATATGTAGAATATACGTTCATTGTGTGCGTACATACAATATACGTACAATCTATGCGTACACGATACGCACAATATACGTAGATCTACCTTTTGCCGCCTTTTGTTTTGGGTTGTTGAAAGGTCTGTTAAAAGTGGTACATTGCTGGGTGCCATATATTCAATCAATTTTAAACATATCCAGATAAGTAATTCTAAATACATATAAATTAGTGTATAGATAGATAGTCATAGCTATCTATTTATATATGGTTTCCCCCCAAAAAGGATCCACCTGGAGGTATTTCATATGGCAATTACCATGGTTTTGCGCATTTCTTTGAGATAGCCAAAGAAATGGGGAAGCTAAAACCGAAACCAAAAACAAACGAATTAAACTTGCACAAAAGACCTCAAAGAAAACAAAAAAAACAAAACAAAACTGCAGACCCCATGTCCAGACATCCCTAAGCCTAGCTACTCCCTAAACATAGACTCCGCAGTTTGTTTTTATTGTTTTTTTTGTTTTCTCGAAGCCAAGCCTCTCCCCAGACATTGGTTCTGCAAGTGCTTTTTTTTTTGGTTTTCTCGAAGTTTTGACCCTTCCCATCTCTAGAGTCTAGAGGTTCCTGTACTGCAACCTACTATGACTCGAAACCAATCTTTGGAGACACCCTTTTGTTTTTTCAGGCCTTCAATCTTCAATCCTGGATTGGTTTATCATTCATAGCTTGTGAGACAATGAAGGTCTGGCATTAAAAGGTCGGAGTTCCTACCTCCCTGGAACCTGCTTGTTGGTTCCAGAGAGGTAGGGGGACCTCTTAGTTCTTCCCCCTACCAGACTATGTTTTGAGTATAACTTACGTTGAGCTAGTATGTCAATTTGAAATGGTTGAGCTGTTTCAAATAGCAGTTACGTATGTTTATGAGGTTTCGACAAATATTCCCAAACAGTGCCAAGAACCATGGAAAAAATCGGACACCATGTCATCTACTCAGCCACCTCTCATGAACATCATCCAGGTGTTTTGTTGGTTTTCTCATGGTTTGAGCACCCTCCCAGAAAGTTCCTTAAAACCATGGGAAGAAACCCACCATAGCCACGGCTTGAACATAGAATAAGCAAACACGTTTCAGCATGGGCATTTAAGTTTGTTTTCAAAACAACATCCTCCAATATATGCCTTGACTATATATACATATATATATATATATGCAGTACATATATATATATACAGTACATGTATATATATATATATACAGTACATATATATATATATATATATACAGTACACACATATATATATATAATTATTTCCACAGTTCTTTTAAAGAGGTAAAGGAATCTATGGAATGAGGACGGCATTATCTATATAAGAATCATATCCTTTGAGTACCCTTATCGGTTATAATATTCCTTAAGGAAAGTGTTGGGCAAAGCTTGCTTCACAAGGGAGTGAACCATTTGATTGAAAAGCATGCAATAAGACAAAGAAGCATTACTATGAAGTAGAATCCTTGGGTGTAGTATGTAGTATTTTTTGAACGAAACAAGTCATGGTTGTATGTGTGCAATATGCCTTCCATATGAATGAACAAAACAGGCAACATGATTTTGAAGCGAAGTCCTTCCTTAAACATAAATTTTGTCAGGCAGTAGAAAAATAAGAGGAATGCTGAACTTCATTAAGGAACGTATTGCATCGTTCCACATATTAGTATTTTTTTTGTGCAAACATACTGCTTACTACTGAAGGGAATGCCATGTCTTTAAGGCAATTATTTAGAAGAAGTGAAGTCTTTCCTCAGAAAATGTCATATAAAAAATGAGATGAAGGCAGAGCTTCATTAAATGATACATATTGCATCTTTCCACACATTATAGTTTTCTTGCAAGAATGTTGCCTCTTATTTAAGGGAATATTATGTCTTCAAAGCAAGTTGCAACCTGTAAGCAGCATTCTCTTTTAACAACTTTTTTTTTCAAAAACTGCTGCAATGTGCTTTGACCATTGCACTTTTGACAGCAGTCCTGAATGTTAATAACACACTGCATCTTGTGTAGGAATCTGGTGTTTTGAAAAATACTGTACGATTGAAGGAAGGCCTAATGTGGTTCTGAAAGGAAGACTGCACTTCTTCAGAAAGGAACACTGCATGTTTGGAGGAGTGCCCTATATTTTGTAGGGATACTGCTTCTTGAAAGAAGTAATGCATTGTCTTGAAGAAATACTGCAGCTTATGAATGAAAGGTGTTTGTTGTAAATCATGGACAGGAACGCTGCAATTTGCTTCCTTCAAGGAATGTTGTGCCTTTTAACCTGAGTCTGTGCTTATCCTTTTTGCGGGTACTAGTGTGTACTTATTTTGTTTTTGCAAAAGGTTCCCAAAAATACTACCTCTTTGAGATTAGCTGCAAAAGGCCCAACATGGTAGATCTTTGGGGGAGGGGTAGCATTTATTTGGTTATGTATGCACCATTATGCACCTGTCTACAAACGTGGTCAAATTTGCAAACGATCAATCATACATAGACAAACATGCGTACATACATCTGTGCATGTGTAGGTGCATACGTACATCATTTACGGTTGCAAGAACCATTGCCGCTATTCAAATCACACCCACACACACATGACATCATCTTGCATTACATAAACATAAACATGGTATCTGGATGTGCCATGATGTACCTGGGTAAATTAATTCGTGACCTCACTGTCACTGGAATCATGGTGAATGTACAGGGGCATCATAACCAAACCCAACTGGCCCAACTATGCTATGTGAAATGCCGCAGGAGAACTGACTTCCGTGGGTTCCATTGCGCATGTCATGCCTGAGGTGCGACAGTCCGGGAGTCCGGCGTGTGGATACCACAGATGGAGATGAAACCAACAATTTTTTTGTGCAGTTGGTCTTGTATGGCTGTTTATCTCTCTGGGTAAATTATAACGACCTCACTGCGACCTCACTGGGAATCATGGTTAATAAGGGAAATCATCCCCAAATGGCCTTAATTCAGGTTAGTGAAATATTATAATTTACCCAGATCTCTATATGCAAGACATATTTACATTGACCAAAATTGACCAAGTCAGTAGACCAGTTCACATCGCTTGTTGCTGTAACTTTTGGCCTGGATCCTGTTGATGGAACACAGGACACTATACACTGCACTTCGGTACACTACACAAGAGAACATACTGCAACAAACATTACACATCATTACACTACCTTGCGTTACACTACTCTCGACTACATCACGTTTTAATATTGAGTAAACACTTTCAGTCCTTTTACCATTACTTTACATCCGCATTCCCGCTAATCATCGATTTATTACCCAGGACGTGTTTTCTTCTTTCCATTCGAAAGAAACAGTCTGCAGGATTTTCCATTGTTTGCTGGCCGTTTTTCTGGATGATTTAGAACAACCTTTCTGTGACCTCACTGGAATGATGGTGAATCTCGGGGAATCATCCCCAAATGGCCTAAGATTTCAGCTATTTAACCACACTTTTCAGGTTAGTGAAGTACTATGCTGGTTGGTGGTGACTGGAACATGAATTTTATGACTTTCCATATATTGGGAATGTCATCATCCCAACTGACGAAGTCCATCATTTTTCAGAGGGGTAGGTATACCACTAACCAGTATGCTTCAGATAATCCTTCCTTAATATTGAATATCCCCATTCTATGGTGCTATGCGGTTTCATCCCCAAGGAAAGTCAGGGATCCCAGTCGTCCCCATGGGTTTTACTAGAAAAATCGTGGTCATCCCATGATGAAAGCTCCATGGTTTTTCCCTTCCGAACAGGAGAAGTGCAAACCTTGTATCTTTGTCCGAGCAGAATGTGGTTGTACCAAAGGCCGCTGGGGCTTGGCATGGATCATGGGCTGGCAATTTTGTAGGAACATTTAGGAAGATCACGTGACCCATGGTGGAGATAGTAGTTGCCATCCAAATTCACAGACCCCGAGAGTTAGCAAGCTTTAGGGGAAAGTATTCTTTCAGTCGCTTAATTATTTGGCAGGGTCTATGTTGGCTGAGGGGATGGTGTTTCCGTTCGAAATCGGATTTGACATGACCATAAGGCAAAGGATAGCCACAGATGGTTCGATGGTTCTTGATTGTGAGGGAAACCTTTCCATTTTCAGGGCAGACATAAAATAGCTGCAGGCTAAAAACGACTCCGCTGCTTCACCATGGTGTCTCCAAAACGACTTGTTTCTATCAAAACATCAAGACGTCACAGGTGGTTTTTAACATGTTTTTATCATGGATGCCTTGGCTGCCTTGGTTTTTACGATCCCTGTGATGGTGCACATATTTCACCTCATAATGTATGTTGACCGCATCAACCAGTTATGGCTTCCAAAAGGACCCCAGGACCAATGTTTGGGTGCATCTTTGAGCCAGAGGCATTGAGTGCCCCTTCTGCCACATGAGTCACAAGTTTCGGATGTGCAAAGGAAAGCTCCTTGACTTCGGTTGGGGGCGTTTTTCGGACCACTAGAGTCGAAGAAGGTGAAAAAATGTCACCATTTTTGGCCTGATAAAATTCGCTCATTTTTGGAGCTCCAGTTCAATCCCTGAGGGTTCAATCCTGGTTCTGGGGAATTTTGGGGTTGATCTGGATCACAAACTTGTCTGGGTGTGGACCAAGTCCGTCGTAGCCTGATGAAGACTCAAAAGCGACCAGACTTTTGCTTCAAGTTGGCTATTGGTCGGAAAAAAACATATGGTCTCAATTTCTCAACCATGGGATTTTGGGGGGAACACCCATTGTTTCAGGTACCCCAAAACTTCAGAACCTGTCTTGAGGCGAGACAGGGTGAAACGCTTGTTGAAGAAGCTCGGCTCCAAAGGCGGGCGGCCGTCCTGTAGCGGGTCATTTTTTTGTAGGGTCAAATGGTCTGAAATAGACAGGACGATTGGTAAGTGTGGGTGAGCAAACATCCTTTTATTTAAGAGAAACTTCTTCAACGCAGTAGCTGCGCAATCGCAATGCATAGCATTCTGTTCGGCGCTGCTGTCGGTGCATTGGACTGGAGTAGTCTTTGTATTGGAGAACCACATCAGACTATCACATTCCCACGTGTGCATAGACACACACACACAACGCACACACACACACACCCACGCAGCTGCATATAAACCTACTGTACTACATGTTCACATTACATCTAATTGCATACCCGCATATACCTGCAAGCCGACATGTAGCCACAGCTAGGTATTATTTTCAACGCTTCCATAGCTACACACTGGAAAATACCCAACACACCGACAGGCCGAAGCCTGCATGTGCAGTACATCACAGACGATTGCATTGCACCAGAGTGTATCACATTCTATATTCAGATTGTGTACTATACGACTCACATCATGCTTAGGACTCCGCATTGCATCGTCTCTTCGCTAGTTTCAGTACATTTCCCGCATACATACACACGCAAACATGCATATACCATGAAATACCAACTCTAACACACGTTGTAAGGAATCCTTATTGCTGATACTGCATTTCACCACAGGCCATTTTCCATATCATTTCATAGCCGATTGCAAGGGTCCTGACATAGCTGCAACGCTGCTTTTCTCAAAAGGCCATAGGGGACAGCCCAGACTTGGCATCCAATCGCCGTGGAGACCTGGTGCTAGGGCAGTGATGATGAGACGAAGGACTACGAGCCAAGAAATCCAACGGCAACTTGAAATGGAAGAAGCTCAAAGAAGGTTGGACCAAGAACGAGGTGAGGAGATAGCTATAGAAGATGGAAGGGTTGAAGGTGATCTGAAAGAGCCCCAAAGAGCCCCAAAAGGAATAAGGGAAGAGTGGAAGCCACTGAAGATTCCCAACCTGTTGCTGCCGCCCTGACTGAGGAACCTGTGGAAACTAAGGAGTCTAAGGTTTCTGCGGCCTTGGAAGACATTAAGGTTTTGCCTCCGCAGGATTCTGTCCAGTAAACTCCAAGGCTTTCGGGATCTACGCAGAGGTCCCCTGAGGAGAAGAAGCCAAGAACAGGAGTCTGTGGGAGGACACAAGGGAGTTGGGAGTGAGCCAGAGGCCAGAAGGGATGATCTCCAGTCAACCCCGAGGATGTTGTCAGAACCTAATCCTATGGCAAATCCACTGCCACCTCTTTTCGATGCACAGCAATGCTGCCACATGGACCCATCGTTCCACCGGTCCAAAGACCAGATGAACGAAGGATGATGGAGGAGGGAAGAAAGGGAGCTGGGGGATGCTATGGGTATGACCGTTGAAAGGGATAATCAAGAGTTGAGGAAAAATATGGAGTTGATGCCAAGGGAGAATAGCCTTTTGAGGGAAAGGGTTGAGGCTTTAGAAGCCCAGAAGTTGGGAAGAAGGCCAAAGGTTTGCCATCCCGAATAGATCTGATGGTAGCTCTGGGATAAAGGAGGCTGAGGCTGCGAGACCCCAAAAAGTTCTCAAGACTCTGGGCGTCAACGTCAAGGTAATGCTCAAGCTGATGGAAGGCATCCAAGCTCTACAACGTCACATGCAAGAAGGTAAAGACGATGCGCATGCCTCAGAGGCCGTTTGTCATGCTCCTTCTTTGCTGATGTTGGCTGAACGGTCTTCAACAACAGGACCGATAGATCTCAACAATTGGATGACAGTGATAGAACCGATGATTCCAGTGGGCAGTGGTCGCAGCTTTTGGTGAAAGAAGCGCCTCAATGGCACCAACAACACCTGCTGTCTCCTTTGGACAGAGTCGCCCAGTTGCCAAAGCCCTCTTCGGAGCTATCTAAACAACGATGGGCCAGATGGGAGCGCCGTTCTTCAACCTTATTACTGATGGCAGTGCAAGAGCTACAGCGCGAGGAGCTGATTTCTTCGAAACAGTTGACGGTTTTGTCAATTATTTGCCACTTGTTGGTGATTTACCAACCGGGTGGCCTTGCAGAAAAGGCATTAATTTTGAGGTCACTTGAGCTTCCAGCTGAAGCTGTGAATCTTTCAGAAGCTGTCCAGCGACTCCGACGCTGGTCTGATTTGAGCTTCAGAATCAGGTTGGAAAAAGGTCAACTCTACAAGGTGATTCAACACCTACTTCCTCTTCTGTGACTTCATTTGCATTTCATGTCGCTGCTGAGTTTGAGCAGGTGGTTCACCAAGAGACTTCGAACCCTGTCAAAAAGAAGAACGAGCCAGAGAAGCCAAAGGCTGCAAAGTTGAAAAAGCTGGAGGAAGAAACTGTGAGGCTTCCGGCAAAAGGGGAATATGGGAAGGAGGAAAAGCAAAACTGCAAGATTTTCCTTTCAAATCCCAAGGACGAAAAACGTCGCTGCTGGACATGTGGGTCACCTGACCATATGTCACCAGCGTGCGCTCGACCGAAAAGAGAAGGGCGAGCCTTCACCACACAGGCTGAAAGTCCAGAAGATAGAGGATACATCTCCAAGGAGTTTAAAAGGGAAGGAGGTCAACAAGATGCTCAAGAGCTTGACTTCGGGCACTGCGACTTTTACTTTCTCTACGACCTCTTCAGCTGATCCAAGGGATGCAGTTGTGAACAGGTTGCAAGAACAGGTGAAGTTCAAGACTTTCAAGTTGAGTCGGGTGCCGTCCGGCCATGCTCAGGGTTGCTTGACCCAAGAGCCACCCACGCTTTGAGGCCAGTTCGGCCTGCTGAATCTCTCGAAGGGTACAAGGTTGTGCCAGTGACACTTGCGAACGGCCAAACTACGAAGCTCCACATGACCCCTGGGAACATCATGGTCTTCAACCAGTTGGATATCGAGCCAACTTTGCCAATGGGTTTGCTCGTCGAACGTCTTGGTTGTAAGGTTGACAGGGGAAAAGATGGAGTTCAAGTTCAACATCCTTACGGTGGTCTTTTGCACATTCGAGTCAGCGGTGGGTGTCCTCAGTGAAGATTCTGGTTTTACGCTGGGCCGAGCATGGCGTTAGTATGGTAGTCATAAGTCTTTTCTTTTGGAGATTGATGTCCAGAGGGGCCAGCAACAGGAACCCCCGGTCAGAGCTGCACTTGAAAACAAGCTCCACCCCATCATTGGCGGACCAAACTGTAGGAGCCGTAGCGTTGAAGGACGCTATGAGATGCCTGGCAATCCAAACTGCCCACGTCCAATCCGGGCCTGGGGCGGTCATGAGTATGGCATTGAAGGGCTGACCTGTTGTTTTTCTTTGGGGCAGCCGGCTGCAGAAGCTCTGATGCTCCAAGTGTTGGAAAGGTCTCCTAAACTTTGTCCATTGAGTTGGAATGAGCATATAGCACGTGGACACGTTCCATATAGGAGGGATTGCGCTGTATGTCAGCAGCAAACGATTCACCAGGGCCACCCTCACCGCAAAGGTCGTTTTCCGGCTGGAGGTGTTCTTTCACTTGACTTGGCGGGCCCACTTGTGCCTGCAAAAGGGAGACCCGAGAGCGCGTTTAATGCTTGTTGGCTAACAGCGTGGTCAATTTCTCTTATTTTGCACCAAAAAATAGATAGAGAAAAACCAGGGTGCAAAGGTGCAACTTTCGGAAATGTGAATAAGAAACCATACAGTTTCTTTTTTCTACTCTGAAAAAGTTGCACCTTTGCACCTTCCAAAATTTAGCAACGTACAGATGAAGTGTTTCCACATTTGCTGATCTTTGTGTTGCTAAAGGAGCAGCACGTCGTCATGTCCAGAGGGTTCGTTTTTGGCACCTGAAACCGGCATACTTTTTGGAGGCGGTGAGGGCCTCCCTTGTTGGAGGCCCTTGTTGCCAACTCGCGGTTGCTATGTGTGACGTTGATGCATGTAGCTAGCTTCGAACAGGTCGATCCAAGAGAGTATTTGAGTGGGTGTCAAACAGGCCCCCAGCGGAGCTAAGGAGTTTTGTACCTTTTGACTTCGAGATGTGCTTCGCGCCACAACACCGTGCACTTTTTCCACATTTCAACTTCCAAAAGTGCTCCGAACCCGAAATGTTTTTAACTTTTTGACTCCCTCGCGCCACAACGGTGTGCAATTTTTCCGGTCTCATCTCCCGAGATGCCTGTGCACCCGTCGCTTTAGTGAGCCTACTTTTCGACCCTTCTGGGCCACAAAACATTGGAAAAACACAGTGTTTCGCGACTTTTCTACTTTTTCGCGCACCTTGACCTTCTGTCTTTCGTTCTTCTTCTTCTCTGACTTCTTCTCTTCTGACTCTTCTTTTCTGTGCCTCTTTCCACCCCTGCTGCTTCATCTGTCCATATTGTCGGAAGTTTGACTTCCTTCGATTAAACCATACTAAGCACCATCAAAACATTGATGCGGCATTTTGCCAGAGCATTAACCACCAAGCAAACCCATTGCATCCCCATGTACAGATGATTTTGCCCGTATATATTCGCACAATATTCCCATTACTGGACGGTAGTCATCCCAACATCTATGACTTGGGGTTCTGAAATCTACGGGCAGGTGCCGATGCACTTGAGCCCGCCTAAGCCACGCGCTGTGCGATGGCATTTCCCACTGCGCGGATCGGTAACGTACAGTCCACACACATACATCCCCACTGTATGCATATGTGCCTACTATATGTATAGATTGTTGTTTTTTCTCAAAATTATACATGCATATAAAAATACATATATATATATATACATATTTACATATATACATATATTATATGTATACATATGGATGTACAATGTATATATATATATATTAGAAACAACATGTGTGTGTAAATATATATATATATATATATATGCATTTGACTTTGCACTTTAAAGGTTTTTTGGTTTTAGAATGGCGGGTGTGCGGAACAGTTTTTGCCATCGGGACGGGATAATGATGGCGTAGCCATAGCTGTTGAGACTGCAGGCAGATTCCAGGCATTGGCAATCTATATTAAAATTTATATGTATTGTATATGTATGCGCATCTTTGTTTATTCTTTCTTTCTTGTTTATGTGAATAATGTGTGTATTTGTATGCATATGCAAAATATCTATATACACATAATATTGAAATTTGTTTGTTAAGTTATTTGTTTAATAACATCTACCTGTGATCCGAATCAAATGAACCAAGGGACCTATGATCGGAATTTGAGTCTGTCCCGACCACGCGCATCCGCGCATCAGCTCGTGCTTTGAAAACGTTTCAGACGACCCAAATGTGGGCAGCGTCAAAGCGGCGATCGGTTTTTCCGTCCTGGCTTTCCAGCATTGTCACTTCGTCCATGTATAAACCATAATTACAAGGTTGTGCCCCCCCAGTGATGTTTGTTGGTTTATAAACCATAGTCTAATAGTAAGTATTGATATATCTACAATAAACCATAGCTATATTTGCAGGTTGGACCATGGTCACCACTATGCTTGCGATGCACCCAACCATCGTTTGAGGTTTTTTTGTCAATTCAACTTGGATGCCTGGGAAAAAACAAGTTGTAGCTGCCCAGATTCCAAATCATTTGGAGTGACCTGGACATAGTTTTTGCAAGACCAAAGTTGCGAAATTGAGATTCCAATTGTATCCAAATGTGACTGAGAATGTAGATTTCGCAAGCTTCAGTATTGCTTGCGATTTTTCACAATGGGTTTGTCGGAGCATTGGGCCCAACTTTGATGATTAGTCATCAGTTGATCGAATCATTGATGCTGTGATAGGCCCAGAACCGCTCAGGAGGATTTGGTCAGGAAAGCAGGATCTGGGTACTGCAAAGTCAATGGGATATCCTTGGTGAATAGTTCAGTTGGGAGAGATATTAATGGGATAGTATTACCCTCTGGTAAACTAACAGTTTGCTATTGAAAATGGCTATAGAAATAGTTGATTTACCCATTAACAAATTGTGATTTCCATAGTTTTTTGTATGTTTCCCAGAGGGATCAATTTTGTGGGTCTCTAGAAGTGGAGGATGCACCAGCAGCATGAGCATGCTCCATTTGTAAAAATTGTCCCAATGAAAATACCAGGAATTTCCAAGACATTGCTAAAATTCCATCATCATTTTCCGGAATCAGCTTTCCTCCAGACCCCTTCGCGGATCCAAGTGCTGTGGCTTCTGTGGAGATCGCGCTTCTCTTGGATTCTGTCCAAGAACACGTGTCAGGAAGCCAGAGCAGGTCCTGCAACACTGCATTTCTCGAACAAAACTCGAAACCTCAGCGATTTCGCCAGATATCTTCACTTGACTTTGGGTCAGGTCGACTGTGGCAAGACGACGAGTCATAAGTTGTCGTGCTAGAGTGTCGTTTTTTTCCCGAATGCGTAGCAAGGGTTCCCGTTTCACTCTGGGGGTCTGGGGGTTGAGGGTGTGTTCGCTCGACGTTGCGTTTACGTCCGCAACCGTCTGCAACCGTTCCTAACCGTTCGCAACCATCCGCAACCGTTCGCAACCGTTCGCGCGATCCCCGTATGGCCGTGCCTATGGTAAGTTCTCCAGAAGGGCTCATTTTTGAAGGTTTTGCGAAACGTCTCGTTGCTTCGTTTCGCGTGCGTGGCAGGCGTGGCACTTCGTTGCATTCAGACGTGTTTTGCAACGTGTCGAAAGTCGTTTTGTGTGGCAGGTGCAATACTTCCCGCGAAGTTTTCCAAAGATGCGTTGCAGTTTTCGTGGCAGGCGCAGCACTTTGGACGTGTCCAGCGTCATTTTGCGTGGCAGGCGCAGCACTTCAGATGTGTCGTGTTGCGTTTTTTTGCGAATCGCATTGTCAGGGCCGCGTCAAGTGGCGACAAGGTGCAAATTCCGTTTTCAGGCGTGGCATTTTGTGAGATAAGATGAAAATTGACGGAAGCCTCGCACGAAATATAAATTTTGAAGCAGCAAATTTAGAGGTTCCTAAGAAAACTCATAGGAAAACGGCGATTTTGAAGCTACAAAGTATGAAAATTGGAGGATGTCTCGCACAAAATGCTCGTTTTTCTGCGCCCACGTGTCTCGTCTCGAGTCTCTGGTTTTCCTGTGGCCTCGCCGTGTCTTTGGGGGAAGTTACAAAATCTCTCCTTTTCGAAGGTTTTCAAGTAGGTTGTCATGCCGGTTTGCGTGGAAGGCGTGGCACTTGTGTCGAGTCTCTGTGGTTTTCCTGTGGCCTCGCCGTGTCTATGCGGGAAGCTGCAAAACCTCTCTTTTCGAAAGTTTCCAAGCAGGCTGTCATGTCGAGCAACATTTTGGAGACAAACTTTTCATTCCACACTCCACACTCTACACTTTACATGTCACTTGAAAGTCTTTTTGTCTTTTCGTGGCAGGCGCAGCACTTTGGACGTGTCCAGCTTAACTTTGCGTGGCAGGCGCAGCACTTCAGGCGACACTTTACAGTGCGCGGTGTGCATGTTGCATTCCACATTACACTTTTTAGACTTAATGTCTCACATGTGCACTTTTGGGTCGTGGAGGTTTTGTCTCGTCTTGAGTCTCGGGTTTTCCTGTGGCGTCCCCGTGTCCATGAGGGAAGTTACAAAATCTCTCCTTTTCGAAGGTTTTCAAGCAGGTTGTCATGTCGTTTTGCGTGGCAGGCGTGGCACTTTGTGACATTCCAACCTTGTTTTATACCGTGTCGAAAGTTCTTTTGTGTGGCTGGCGCAACAACGCACTCCACACTTTACACTCTACACTTTACTACACTCTACACTACATTTTACACACTCCTCACTCCACACTTTACACTGCACACCCCACCACACTACACTTTACACACTCTTCACTCCACACTCCTCACTTTCCACTTCACACTCCGCACTCCACACTCTACACTTTCCACTCCACACTCCACACTCTACACTTTACACTCCACACTCCACACTCCACAATTTACGCTTTGGACTCCTCACTCCACACTCCACACTTTACACTCCACACTTTGCACTCCACACTTTACACTCTACACTTTACACTCCACACTCTACACTCCACACTTTACACTCTACACTCCACACTCTACACTTTACATGCTCTACACTCCCCACCCCACACTTTACACTCCACACTCCGCACTCCACACTCTACACTTTCCACTCCACACTCCACACTCTACACTTTACACTCCACACTCCACAATTTACGCTTTAGACTCCTCACTCCTCACTCCACACTCTACACTTTACACTCCACACTTTGCACTTTGTACTCCACACTTTACACTCTACACTTTACACTCCACACTCCACACTTTACGCTCTACACTCCACACTCTACACTTTACATGCTCTACACTCCCCACTCCACACTCCGCACTCCACACTCTACACTTTCCACTCCACACTCCACACTCTGCGCTTTCCACTCCACACTCCACACTCTACACTTTCCACTCCACACTGCAGACTGGTAACAGGGGAAATATGTACAAGACTGTTCCAATAAACTATTGCAAAAAAGTGTTCTGCGTGACTGCATGTCCATGTGTTTCGACATCTGTACAATTAACATACGTGTGAGCATTCGGGGGGCTGCGTCTGGTTTTTTTTCCCGGAGGAGTAATCATGGGGAACGTCATTTTTCTGGTTGGTGGTTTGGAACATTTTTATTTTTCCATATATTGGGAAACCATACTCCCATTTGACTCATATTTTTCAGAGGGGTAGGGTTGAAACCACCAACCAGAACATCATTTTTGAACGGTCTTTCTTTTTTCCATGTGGAACACCTGGATGTTGGCGCCAACTCCGTGACCCCAAAGTCGGTGACCGTGACATTCACAAGGCCTCCCGGGCCCAGATCTTTTCGGGTCATGATCGGGGCTGGTCATTTCTCGCAGGGAAAAGAGGCCATGGGAGCACAAGAGAGACCATGACGTGGATCCGCTTCAGTTAAGATACACACAATATCCATATCCAATGATTCATTCCCTATATATGATATGTATTCGTAAAGACAATCCTACACCATCCCCAGTTTTACTGAAAATTGATTGTTTCTCAACAACCCCCAAGCCGGGGATTTGTTTTTGGTTTCCCAGCTTTCGGCCAGCGCAGCAAACACATTGGTCTGTCTCAAGGCAAGGTATCGGTATACCGATATACCCTTCAATGGCCATCAAACAATAAGGTATATAAATGAGAATGAGGGTCTTGAGATTTCTTTGCGTATTTGTAATTGTTTATCATATTTGTTACCTTGCTTTCAGGCAAAACCACATGAAACAATTATTTCAAGTTCATTGTCCCATGGTTTGCATTATGGTTTATGAACTTGTGGCTGCTTCAGATTTTCCCGATCTTATCCAGGTGCTCCAAGTGACATAGGAATATGATAGAAACAACATCAACATTTGCGGCTTACAGCTGTTTTCAGACAGAGCCATATGATCCACACATGATGTAAATATAGATCTTTGGTTATCTATGACGCATGATCATGGTTTGTGTACTGTATATATAAATATAATGTATATTGCATATACACACATATTTGCATATATATATACTCTACACACACATACACACACATACACACACACACACTCTCTCTCTCATTTTTCAACATGTAAATATTGAGATCTTAAGTCTTGGCAATTGAGTGATTGAGTGATTCATTCTGCACAGGGCAAGAGCTGTCTTGTTTCCAAGCCAGCTAAAAATGGAAAGCATTTGTCAGGTTTCAAGTCGCTTCGGCAGACCTAAATCGCAAGAGATTCCTCAGAATTCCGCAGAATTTCGGGGTGTTTCAATGCGATGAGTTGCCATGGCCAGCACTTCCTTGTTACTCTTCACCCTTCTGACAGTGATCGCAGAGGGCTTCTATTGTCGTGTCTTGGAGGCGGAGCACCGGGGATGAAGTGGTCAATGGACGGAATGGAAAAGCACCTGCGACACATAGTCCATACATTGTGACTTTTCACTGAAGTACTAAAAACTAGCAGTGGCTACCTTCGTTACCATATAATCCCATATAATACCATATAATCCCATATTATACCATATAAACCGATGTTATACCACAATGGACACCCTTCTAACCACAATGGACACCCTTCTAACCTACAATTCGGGAGTTTTATGCCTCTAGGCAATGCCTCGAAGGCTGGTTGCCCGGTTACTGCTATTTATAACGGGTGGAGGGTTTGTAGAAAAATAGGGTACCCCATCTACCCCCAAATGCGTCAAGTGTAGAGATGTGTAGAGTGTCATGAGTATGAAGTGCCAAGTGAAAGGTAGTGGTAGTGAAAGGTGTCGATGCAGAAACGAATGCTTGACCACAGCTATGAGATGATGTTCTTGTGACTTGGAAAAGTCCTTTTCATCCCTTTACTTTATATATGTTTCCTTTACGTGACCTGCATATTTGGTTATTTTCCTGGTTAATCCCCGATTCGTGGATCGATTCGTGGGGCCATCCCATATATATATATATTATATATATAATATTTATATATAATATATATATAGTTATATTATATTTATAATATATATATAATATATATATATATATATCTACACCATATACCACTGGATGTGTACTCATTATCTGTGTGTTTTCGTCATTAACATAATATCATACCATGTCCCAACTATATAGCATTACAGTCAGTTATCATGAATATTATGATTTCAAATCAATTTTCCCAGTGACGTAATAACACAGTCAGATAATTATATAATTAACTAACTGGTGATATACAAGTAAAACAATCATGTACAACATCATTGTAATATTATAATTGGATAACTATATTTCATATAACGATATGAACATTATAACTTTTATTGATGATATGTGTCCCATTTTTTATGTCCCATGAAAAACATCCCCAACCTTGGATGGAAAACCACCAGCCAAACAGCCGAAGATTTTTAAATTTGTCGTGGACTATCAAAGATTGACCCTGTATATGTATATAATGTATATAGATATTGTTCATATATTCCCAGTGATGTCCCAGTGATTATTAAAAAAATGTTCCAGTATTCCCACACCATTCCAATAATCTTTTAAACTCAATTAAACTATATTGTCATTGTCATTATCATTAGTTTTTTTTAAACATATATTCAAAACATGCATGACCCTCTGGTAAACTAACATAGCTATGGAAAATCACAATGTTAATGGGTAAATCAACTATATATTTCTATGGCCATTTTCAATAGCTATGTAACAAATTACCAGAGGGTATCATATCCCATTAACATCCCATTTTTCATCACTATAAATCATGGAATTTTACTGCTATAATTGGGGCAATTCCCAGCTATCCCCAGCTATCTATGCCCAGAAAAAACCGATCTGTCGACAGGACGTGGCGCGAAACTTGCCGCGAGGCTGGCGGCAAGCCTTGAGGCCGGGCTCCGCCGGGTTTTAGGAGCCGGGCTCCATGGCTCCGGAGGGTTTTTTTGGGCTCCATGGCTCCGTGACTACTTGGTGGCTCATCCCACTTAGTAAGTGGATTAACCCTACTTATCCCATGTAAATCACTGGGGTTATAACCCACTTTCTAAGTGGGATGAGCCACCAAGTAGATGATCAATTATTATTCCAAGTAATCCATAAATTTAATGTTAATAATTGGAGCCATCGTTTTTTGATCAACTATCCATGACTAGATTTGAGACTTTCTGCCCAGCCTGCTGAGGTACTGGATAAATTTGATAACCTTGATTTATAGAACCTTACTAGACTGGAAACTCTCAAGACTAGATGATCATAATGTTCATGACTACAAATGATCATTAAAAACATATGATCATAATGATTAACAAATAGCAATGTTTACTTAAATGTTCAATTCAATAATTATTTGTAGTCATAATGACCATAATGTTCATGACTACAGATAATTGTTGATGACTGATCATAAACAGAAGATTATCTAGCTAGATAATCTTCTGTTTATGATCATAATAATCAACATTATGACACTTACTTGTGCTAAACGTAGGGAACGGATGGGAATGTTCCACAATAACTTTCAAGCAGATCATCCCAGCAACCCCCATTCCCATCCATTCCCTACTAAGCACCATGGACATTATGATCATGCTAGAAGTCAAATGATCATTATGAACATCTTCTTCATAATTTGAAATTAGTTTCATTATGATGATTATAATCATGACTAACATGATCAATGGCCACTTCAGGTACCTGAATTGGAGGTATCTACCATATATAAGGCCTATGATTCAGGGCTATGTAAGGGGATATACACCCAAAATATGGCTTTATATGGTACCGTACCTCCATTTTAGGATCCTGAATTTCCCATTGACATTATGATCATGCCAACTCACTTCTCCTTTCTATGCGGTCTGTGCTGGCCAACAGCTTCTTTCAAGTGTTCCATCGCTTGTGGCAATGCAGACCACCAATCCTTGGCAACATTGAAGCGCCACTGCCAACTGTACGTCCGGTCCCAAAGGGCTTGGTTGACATGGCCTTCTTTTGCCGTGGCGGCCAAGGTCTTTTGCTGAGAAGATCTTGTAGCGTAGCGTTAAGTTGCTGTGCAAGCGCAAAAAAATGTAGCGTAGCGTCAAGAGAACGTGCAAGTGCAAGAGAGGATCTTGTAGCGACGTGTCAAGTTGCTGTGCAAGTGCAAGAGAGGATCTTGTAGCGAAGCGTCAACTTGCTGTGCAAGTCAATGACGAGTTTGATAAAGAACGTCAGTGCGCCCCCCACCCCACCCCAAAACCCCACCCCACACCACACCCCCACCCCCCACCCCAACCCCCCCCCCCCCCCCCCCCCCCCCCACCCCACCCCCCCCCAAACACCCCCCCCCCAAAAAGCAAAAAAAAAAAAAAAAAAACAGGCCCTTGTTTGGGGGGGTTCTACAAAAAAAAACCCTTATATATAGAGGATTTTAAAAAATTT
>Ga0126342_10007562_pt1 | contig 19433 bp, 19 predicted proteins | sample Cyp1metagenome_FD_92528 | JGI IMG/M metagenome (GOLD analysis project Ga0126342, IMG submission 92528) | Coral microbial communities from Lord Howe Island, Old Settlement Bay, Australia - Cyphastrea 1 metagenome | ecosystem: Host-associated > Invertebrates > Cnidaria > Coral ... | reverse complement strand
CCTGACATGTTTTGAGTCGTCTTTTGGTCAGAGCAGCGCTTCTAGTTCTTCCAAGAACCTTTGAGGATCTGGATTTTCTAAGCTAGAACGCCAGCACCACATGAACACATATTGTGTCACTGAAGGGCGCAAAGTGGAATGTCCCAGCAATGTTAGATGCCCCACCCCACCCCAACGTCCACAAAACACCATAAAGGCATTCTAAAGGCCGTGGTCCAACTATATTGATGAGTTTATAAACCAACTTCTAACTGGGGAGCCTCACCTTGTATGATCAGAATAGCCTCTTGTAAACATACAAAAAACTATGGAAAATTGCCTATTGATCGCTGATTTGCCTATTAAGATGGTGATTTTGTATAGCTACATTAGTTCACCAGATGGTAGCCTCAGTGACATATTATAAATAGGGATTAAAAGGATAGAGCAATGGATTAAATAGGGGATATGGGGGGTTTAATGGACCCTCTTTTGGGCATTTGTCAACTTGCTTTTGCACATGTCATGTCTTATTTTATCTATGTGCTGTGTTGATGTTCGGCTGTCAATGTGTGCAAGTTCAGGTACCTAAACTGGAGCTACTGTACCATACAAAGCCATAGAAATTGGGTACATTCCTAAACATAGCATGGACAGTCGCAAACTTAATAGGTAAATCACTGAACTAAATAGGTCATGTTCATCCATTTTCCATAGCCCCATAGCTATGTGAGTTTACCAGAGGGTATTCTAATTATACCAGGGGGTAGTGATCATAAATCAACATAATTCAACTACAAATTCCATGACATCCCTATTTTGTTCTTGCTTAAATCACCATGGCTTTTCACATGGCTTTTCATCATTTTCCCCTGGGTAAATCACCATTTTCCTATTTATTCTTGGTACAATCAGCTCAAAATCCCATCTTCAATCTGAAAAATCCGTCTTTTTCTTGGTTCAATCGGCGTTTTGCCTAGTGAAATCACAATTTTCCGTGGTTTTCCCATGGTTTTCGTCTGGTTTCTACATATCTTCACCTCCCACTGAGGACAGGGCCTGGGACGAAGTCAGGAAGAGAGAAATTGCCCAAGGGGCAAAGGCCCGAGCGACCCGAGCCACGGCCCAGACGGCACAGGCAGGGGTTTTTTGTGGTGAACATCGAGGGAAAACGATGGGAAAAACCATCGGAACATGAGGAAAACTATGGGAAAATCATAAGAACATAGCGGAAACTGCGAGAAAATCATAAGAACATGCAGAAAACTATGGACATATCCGATATATGCTTGAACTAAATGGAGGTTTAAATGGTAGAATTATGGAACTATAGCTGATTGATTTTCAGGCCATGTTTGAATATTGGAGGGGAAGGTTCTCTTTGGCTACTCCTAAAAATATTGGCTGATCATTTCTGAAATTGTTTTTTTTGGGGCTCTGAAAAAATGATGGGTTTGTCTAAACATATCTAAACATCATGTATACCACCCCAGAAACATGCATGAACAATGGCAATCTGATGGTTTGTACTGTGGATTTTCTCCGTTTTCAGACACGTAACCAGTCAGTTTTTTTCGGGGGATACGGGTCCTGGACGGTCATGGATTCATATGCTAATCCGTTGTCTCCAATGGGAATATCGTTGCTATCCTGCCAAATACTATATATATACCATTTGGTTATTTGTCACATAGCCATGGAAAATCACCATTTTTAATAGGTAAACCATCTATAAATGGGCCATTTTCCATGGCTATGTTAAATAACCAGATGGTACATTGTTTTGCAGGATATCAACTGATGGGCTAGCACCCCACAGAAAAATATCATGGTGACACCCGGAAATTTTCGCATGACATGAAGGAGATCATCTTCCAATCTGCTTGTTCATCCATCATTTCCGTCATTGGTATCTAATAACAAAGCCAAGTTGGGGTTACAACCAGGATTCAAGGATTTAACAGGATTTAACGCGGTGGAATTGTCATTATTGGTTAGCCAGTTAGCCAGCCAAGGGTGGACAAACAATGGTCATCTGACAGGGGGACGGTTTGCCAACCATCACTTGGGGCACATCCAAGATTTCTTGGAGCAACACCCCTTTTAGCCCCTTTTGTAACATATTCAGTAACGTCGTGTTGTTGGTTATTCACACTTTTTTTCTAGGTCAACCGTGGGTGCGAAGTTCAATCCTGAATCATCTTTTGCGATTTCAAGAGGAATATCTACATTTCCCAGCTATTTTTTTCGGGTATCTAAGATTGGCTTTGCATTCCACGATATCACCATGAATCACATCCCCAATATATCCCCATTATATCCCCATGTTTGTTGGGTAACCCGGTACAGCGACCACAGATGGGGTACCGACCACGTTTAGGGTCTCACCCCGATCTCTCTACAGTACATCTCTCTCTATGGTCAAATGGACAGTCAAGAATTTGGGTCATCTCCATGTTTGATTGGGATTCCCAATTCATGTAATGTACGTATGTGTATATATAATGTACCTAAAACATCCACATATGAATGTACATGTATATATATATATATATACATACATATACATACCCGGTATCACATATAACCTATATCTAAACAGCGTATATTCATTTACAATCGACCAAGGCCAACGTGACCAAGAACCTCTCGACGCCAGCACCGACGCCGCCGGCTGAGGAGGGTTGGGGAGGCCAGGCTGCGGTGGCGGCAACGGATGTTCGGCAATGAGCAGCAACGACAACTAGGGGCTAGAGGTTGAGCATGGGGTAGAAAGGACAGCCGCTGGAGAGGAAAAACCGCTCCGAAAAAATTCGGCAAGGCAAGCACTCCCTACAGGCTGAAAAAAATGGGGCCCTGTACTCCATACAAAGGCAAACCCTCGGCAAACACCAGGAGAAGGATCATGAGTTAGGAGGAAGAAGCTCAAGATCCCTCAAGCGGGTCCAAAAAAGGGGCCTAGAGGCTAAAGCGGCTAAAGTGTGTTCCAAAAGCTGCAGGAAAAGCAGCGGGACCCTGTGCAAAACAAGCAATGGGATTTGAGAAGTTTAGTAAGTGGATTAATCCCGTCTCCCACAACATTCAGTCTAGTTACACCCCCAGTCGATTGGGTCCCAAGCATGTGGTTTACAATATCCCACCAAACCATGGATTACTAACCAACTGAAGAAACATGCATCCAAGATTGGCCATGAACAATGAAGTTGAATCAATCAGTGCAATGCTTAATTTCAATTGCAAAAAATCATGTTTTGGTTTGTTTTGGCATTGTTTTTGGCCAAAACCAAGGTGAACTTCCAGCTATGTTACTCTACTGCAATTTGTTACAGAGCTATGGAAACCATGGCACATTTAGTTCAATAATTTACCTATTACATCCTTTTACAAGTGGTGATTTTCCATAGCAAAGGGTGAAATTCTCAGAGGGTATCGTGTTGATGGTTGGCAACTCAATCCATGACATTCGCTAGGAAGGAGTACTGAGGGTGACCATGTGAGAAGTCTGGCAGTTTCGTTTATGAAACAAAAACTTCCACGCTTATATGGAATTACTGTTTGGGATCTACGGCCGCTGCTTTCTTGCTGTTGGGGATATTCTTTGGGCTTATTGCAATGAAATTGGTAATTCAATGAAATTGGTAATGAGATAATAAGGGGATAATGCTGGGATAATAGTGAATACCCTTCTGGTAATCCAAAGCAGTTTGCTATGAGAAATCTTTTTGAATAGGTAAACCATCGAACTAAAACGGCTTCCAGAGCTATGTTAGATTTACAGCGGGTAGTTTTTCCCTCCCGGAACAAACGCCGTATGTCCTTGTGGCCGCAAGTAGCAAAGATTAGCAATAGTCCCCTATAGGAAAATAGTGATGATCCGAGTGGTTACTGTTGCGCGGGAGGGACAACCAAAGTCATAGCATATTAATTAACCCGTGTCAAGTGTTCGCTGAACACATTCAGCATTCATGCATGGCCCATCCAAACATGTCATGTAACACACATGATCCAGCGGTGCCAAAGGAATCACGTTTCACCCAAAGCCGGGAGGGCTCGAGATCTCAGACAAAAGGCTGCTGGGCCTAGTGCGCTACGCCATCCCCATTCCATTCCATCACTGGCGTTGTGACACTTCGTGTGGTCACCGGAAATCCAGAAGTTTGTGGCGCGGAGCTGATTCAAGAAGATCCAGGAGGAGGTCAACACCTTCACACTGACTGTGGCCCTGTGCAGGCCTGTGCTTTACTGGCCCTGAGCAGGCCCACCTTCATCCACGACTGGCCCTGAGCAGGCCCATCTCCACTGCTGACCCTGAGCAGGTCCTTGGACTACATTGTCTTCAGACCCTGTGCAGGTCCTTAACTGACTGCAGGCCCTGAGCAGGCCAGATCTGATCTTGCAATGGCGACAACGTACGTCTGGAAGCGCAGGATCTGGGACGCCCTATGCTGGAAAAGCCCATGAGAACATCCCCGAGTTCAGCGGCAGAGCGAATGCGTACAAGGAGTACCGCAAGAGGCTGACACTGTATGACAAGAAGATGTCATTGGCTGGCGGTGGCAAGGAGACCGCCTTCAACGTTGTGAGCTCGTTGAAGGGGCGTGCATGGGACGCATGTGAGGATTTGGAGATGGCGACCTTGGAAGGTGCCGATGCGATGAAGACAGTGCTGGAGAGGTTGGACCGGGTGTTCAAGTATGATGCACTGACGGAGCTCCCTGCAGACTTCGAAGCATTCTTCGTGACTTTGAGCCCCAGAAGGAGCCAGAGCATTCAAGAGTACTCAGCTGACTTTGAGCGAGCGCTGAGGAAGCTGGATGCCCACAACGTGCAGTTGCCCGACAAGGTGATCGGATGGTGGTACCTACGGCGTGCTGGAATCTCCAAAGAGCAACGCCAGATGATCATGAGTCACCTTGGATCGTCTCAAATCTCACTGGAGACCATGCGGCGAGGGATGAACTTCATCATTGGCCAGGACACCGTCCCTGACACTCATGCCAAGACTCACACGACTTCACGTTGGAGCCGTGGTGGAAAGGAGCCAATCTTCTACGAAGAGGATGCTGACGATGGTCATGGCTGGGACGAGGATGACTACGAGGAGGGTGATGCATACTGGTTCGATGAAGGAGCCGCCTACTATGACGATGATGGTGAGGAGGAGACGGATGAAGCCTATGCTGCATTCGATGATGCTGCAGCGGAGTACGACGAGATTATGGCCAACTACGTTGAGGCAAAGCAGAGCCTACAGCAACTGCGAGTGTCACGTGGATACTTCCCTGTGGTTGCACTTGGACCTGACGTCAAAGGAGGAGGACCTTCCAAAGGAGCTGTTCGGAAGGGCAAGTCCAAGGGCAAGGGCAAGTCTTTGCAAGCAGATGCTGAGACCGCAGAGCTCCGATGGCTGGCAAGATTGGTGCTAGCAAATGCCTACAATGTGGACAAACTGGTCACTGGGCGAAAGATTCCCCTGCAGCTGGCGGGAGCAAACGAAAGGCTGACGATGCGGAGGTTGGTGATGTGCACATGGTGGAGGAGACAGGCGTGATCGACCTGACCCTGGACCAGACCTCTGATGCAGCCATGCCCGACTGTGGAGCCGCTTCTGTCCTGACCTCAAGGATGCAATTGCTGAAGTATGTCAAGTTCCTTGTGGAGGCCAAGTACAATGTGAAGGACATTCCAGTTTGGAAATGTCAAAAGGGCTTCAGATTTGGCAACGGAAACCTGAACAGCACGACTTGGTGTGCTCTTGTGCCCACTTTCTTTCATGGTGCAAGGCGCGACGTCTTGATCTACATCATTGACGGGAATGCGCCGATCTTGCTGGGACGGCCCCTGATGGAGGCACTTGGCATCAGCGTGGACTATGCCAACGGTCTGATCAGAGTTGGATCAGGACCCTGGTCCCGAGCAGAGCGTGGAGCCAAGGGCGAGTTTGTCATCCATCTTGCTGCCGACATTGGGGAACTGTGCAGTTCAGAGCCAGTTCAGGCTTTCATCCCCGATGACTTCGACAAGCACGTACAGCCCGAGAAGTACGGAATCGATCAGTTGAATCATGGTGACCTGATCTTCAACATGGATGAGCAAGAGCCCAAGAACACCGCACAGGTTGATGAACAATCTCAACAACATTTTTCCTTGAATTCACTTGCAAGTGCCAACGCTGAACAGATCGACCCCCGAGCTGTGAGTTTCACCAACGACATTTTGTCGAACAACAACTCTGCAGAGCCCTAGGTGACAGCCGAAACTGCTGAGCCACCCTCCCAAGTCCAACAAGGTCGAGACGACCAAGGACGATGTTGCTGACATGGACGTGCACCACCTGCTGAATGGCAAGCTGCGACAAATGATTCACGATGCTGAGAAGGAGAGGCGTCACTTTGACCGCATTCTCTCCCTTGCAGCTGAGGGTGGCCATCAACATGATGGCAACAAGCAGTATGTCATCTGGGAAATCTTTGCAAGAGCTGGACGAGTCACCAAGACAGCGAACCACCGCTACAACTGCCGAGCAGAACGTTTCTCTCTTGAAGATGGTTGGGACTTTGAGAACCCAGACCACTGCAGAGCCTTCTTCAAGCGACTTCACACTGAGAAGCCTGATTGTTGCTTGGTGATGCCCCCATGCAAACTATGGAGCTTGTTGCAAGAGCTGACCATAGCTCAACACCCTGACTATGCTGAGAAGCTGGAAGCACTTGGTCAGGAGAACCATGGTGGCTTGCTGGTCTTTGCAGCGATGGTCTACGAGTACCAACGACGAAATGGCAAACTTGGAATTGCCGAGCATCCATGGAAGTCAAGAGCTTGGTTCACCAAAGCCTTCAAACGGATGCAGAGCTATGACACCCGTGTGGATCAATGCTGCTATGGACTTGAGATGCCCGATGACAACGGCGACATCAACCCAGTCCAGAAGCCAACATGTTTCAGAGCAACTGGCAAAGTCTTCCACGACAAGCTTGCACGTCGATGTGACGGGCAACATCAACACACAAGACTTGAGGGATCTATCCCTGGAGTTGGTAGAAGATCCATGCTGGCAGAGAACTACCCCCAGCGATTGGCCACTGCGATCGTCAATGCAATCTGTGTTCAACTTGACCACGACAATGCCGAGATTTATGCAAATGAGGATGACGACATGCCACCAGATGATGAGATTGAAAAGTTTGCCCAGGAAATGGAGCAGTTAGCCCAGGACAATTCTGGTGCAGTCGCATCTCACGATGGCAAAGCTGCAGGTCAAGAAGAGCCAGATCCCAACGACCCCATCTCCAACAACAAGGCTTTGAGAAAGCGAGTTGGAGGACGAGCAGTCGACTACGTCCAACGGTTGCACAAGAACCTCGGACATCCTTCAAGCAGTGTTCCTCACTGAATGCTCAACGAGGTCCAGGCCACACAGAATGTCCTCGATGCTGCCAAGGGCTACATCTGCCCCACATGCTATGCCAGAAAGCTTCCCTTTCAGACGGGAACTCCTGCCCACAAGAAGAAGGAGAAGCTGAAGGCTGAGAAGATCTACACTGGTCGCCAACGTGTCTTGACTCTTGACCATCATTGACCATGTGACTCGCTACTGTGCTGTGAGGATCTTGCGATCTGAGAAGGCCGAGGAGTTCACCAAGGGCCTTGAGCGAGCATGGTTCAAACACTTTGGCTTGCCGAAAGTGCTGCGGATTGATGAGGCGAAGGGCTGGTCTTCAAAGCATGTGCGAGAATGGGCCGCTTCAAGAGGCATTGAAATTGAAGTTCAACCTGCTGAGAGTCACTCATGGCTGAGTGTGGTGGAGCGCAAATATCAAGTTGTGCGGCGTGCACTGGAACTTTACCAAGATGACATTGGTCGACATGACCTTGCAGCCCTGAAGGAAGCTGCCATCTATGTGCCACACTCCATCAACCAGCTGAGCTTTCACCGTGGTTTCTCACCACAACAATGGGTTCTTGGGAAGACCATGAACTACGCCCATGGACTTTCAGGCGAGGTCTTCAACCCAGGACAAGATTTACTTGATGATCAAGGTGCCTTTGCATTGGTCCAACAGCGCAGAGTTGCAGCAGGACAAGCCTTCATCAAGGCTGACTCCGATGCCAAGCTGAGGCGTGCCTTCACCCAGAAGTTTGTCGAGAACAAAGAGGAGCTTGCAATCGGACAAAGATGCTGGTATTGGCGTGATGCTGGTGCAAGTATCCTTCGAAGAGCCCGATGGCGTGGACCTGCAAGAGTTGTCGCGATTGAGCCAGTTGGCGACACTCATGTCCTATGGCTGTGCCATGGAACTTCCCTTGTCCGATGCAGCCCAAGACAGGTGAGGCCGTTAGTTGAGGAGTCAGGTGCTGCTGTCCCTGCAGACAGATCTGCTGCCCTTCGAGACCTTGAAGAGCTCAAGGCAAGGTCAACAACTCAGCCCAGAGATGTGCGGAAGAAGCCCAAAGGCAAGAGGCTGACTATGAGCCCGACAGACCACCTCCAGTTGAACCTGACGATGCCCAGGAAGAACCCTATGAGCCTGAGTCTCCGATCGAGACACCGACGGCCATGCCTGGCATCGTGCAGCTGGTGTTTCCACCTGCACCTCCAAGAGATGATCCTGGAGATGAATGTGAACGATCACCCAGAAGGCGACGTGGATCTGATGTCTCCACAGAAGCCCCACTTCCAGAACCATCACCACCCGATGCTTCACTGGATCCTGTGCCACCGAAGCGAAAGTCTACAAGAACTGCCGAAGGGAGTCCAAAATGACTTCGAGCAGAATGACTTGGTAGTTGACGTGCTGCTGTGCAACGAGGAGGAGCTGCCCGATGGTTGGACTTGGGTCGATGGTTGGATCGAGGTTGACGAGGTCTACATGAACCACATGCGCTAGCGCGAAGTCAACATGAAGACCCTGACTCCAGACCAGCGTGCCGACTTTGTGGCCGCAAAGCGCAAAGAGGTTGAGAACTACTTTGCCAACTCGGTCTGGGAGTTTGCAGCTGATGGTGAACAACAACAATCTGACCGTCATGGACGCGTCATCACTGCCAGGTGGGTTCTGACATGGAAGTGCGATGAGACTGCTGAATTTCCTGTCTGGAAAGCCAAAGCACGACTTGTGCTGCGAGGCTATGAAGATCCTGATGTGATGTCACTGAGCAAGGCATCCCCAACGGCATCAAGACAGGCCAGACCATGGTTGCTGACAACCGCCACCTGGAAATGTTGGATTGTGGTTGGAGCCGACGTCAAAGCGGCATTCCTGAGCGGAAGCAACTTCGACCGCATCATCCTGGTGAAACTACCACTTGACTGTGGACCCCCTACTTGGAGTCTTTGCCCAGGGCACTGGACGACATGTCTTCATGCGCCTGAAGAAGACGCCTATGGACTTTCAGATGCCCCACTGCCGTGGTACCAGGAGGCAAGCAAACGACTTGAAGGTCTTGGATGGCTGAAACATCATCTTGACCAATGCTGCTTTCTTCTGACAACCAAGGACAAGGCCAACCCTGGTGGAGTTCTGATTGGTATGCTGATCCTACATGTTGACGACAGCTTGGTCAGCGGAAGTGCCACGAACCCAGTTTTCAAATCTGCTTTGGAAGACTTGCGCAAGGCCTTCGACTTTGGCAAGTGGGACACTTTGACCAAGAAGCAGCACGTGAAGTACTGTGGTTGCACGATCTTGATGAACGATCATGGCCTGGAGGTTTCCTACGCCAACTACATGAAACGGGTTTGCCCCATGACAATTGCCAAAGGTCGACGTGACGACCAGGAGATCACTGAGCAAGAGAAGAGCAAGGCGAGAGGCTTGATTGGAGCTTTGCAATGGCCCACAACACAAGGAATGCCAATGCTAGCAGCTTCGATGTCCATTCAAGCTGGGGAACTTTCTGGTGCCAAAGTCCGCCTGCTGTTGGAGCTCAACAAAACACTCCATTTTGGCAAGGCAAACTGTGATGTGAACATCAAGTTTTTGGCGAAGAAGCAACAGCCTGATGCAAGCTTTGATGACCTGGTTTTGGTCTGCTACGCTGACGCTGCATTCTGCGTGAGGAGTGACAAAACCTCACAAGGGATACATCCTTGTTGCCTGCGACAGTTCCGTCTTGAAGGGCAACAAAGTGCCAGGATCGATTGTTGGCTGGCGATCCTTCAAGTTGCCACGTGTTTGCAGATCATCTTTGGCAGCTGAGTGCCAAGCATGCTCTACGGCGCTTCAGGAGCTGATGATGGCCAAGCTCTTCCTGGTGATCCTCAAGAATCCCTGCAGGTCACTTCGTGATTGCCGAGACCTTCTGCAGAAGGACGAATGTGCCATGGTGACGGACTGCAAGGGCCTCTACGATGCAGTGCAACGAGAGACCATTCGGCAAGCAACTGACAAGCGAGTGGCAATCGAAGGATTGCTGATCAGGAAATGCTGAAGGACCTGAGATGCCAAAGGCGCTGGGTGTCATCAGAACAACAACTGGCCGACAGCATGACGAAGCCAGGAGCTCGTCAAGCTTTTGTCGAAAGATTCAAAGGTGGCTACATCCAGCTTGTAGCTGACGAGAGCTACCAAGCTGCGAAGAAGAAGTCACGTGAAGATCGTGAACGGACTGTGCAAGAAACCAGAGGATCTCAATCCAAGGTTGCCCAGACCTTGATTGCGCTGGTGCTGGCATCCAACGTGCAGCCTGCGGAAGGCGTCTGGTTGCCTACTTCGTGGTGGAAGATTGCGAACTTCGCGGTGCTCTTCCCCTACATGCTGGCGATGTTCCTCTCCATTGGTGTTGCACTCTCTTTTGCATGCGCTGACCGCATTGCATGCTTTCGTGCTTGGTGGACAAGGTCTACTGAAGGGCTGAGAGGCGCGAATTTGAGACTGCAAGCTGAAGTGAATCAGCTGCAGGAGCAAGTGCGAAAATTCGAGGCGCGATCAGAGCGCGACAACATCATCATGTGCAAGCAATCAAGTGATCTTGATGATTACCGTGATTCTGTGAAAGATTTGCGGGAACAGGCCGCTTCACGGAAGCATCAGATTGCCAATCTGGAGAAAGAAAAAGAACTCCAAATTGCACGCGAGAAGTATGTAGATGATATTTTCATCTGCCGAAATCGAGGCAGGCGATGGCATGGACGGAGAGACTGCCCATCGGTGACACATAGTCAAGACGTCACGACATATCAAGCGTGTGATCATTGTGTTTCCACATTCTCTTCCCCAATGTCAAGTGTTCGCTGAACACATTCAGCATTCACGCATGGCCCATCCAAACATGTCATGTAACACACATGATCCAGCGGTGCCAAAGGAATCACGTTTCACCCAAAGTCGGGAGGGCTCGAGATCTCAGACAAAAGGCTGCTGGGCCTAGTGCGCTACGCCATCCCCATTCCATTCCATCACTGGGGTTGTGACACTTCGTGTGGTCACCGGAAATCCAGAAGACCTGTATATAGATAGGATTGACTGATGCAACCCAACATACCATTTGGATAATATCAGTTGAAATATGGACCTCCATAGGTTCGCCGTTATACTGTAACTTGCGCCATACCAGTCGCAGGGGTTCAGGTTGTTTTGCTTCAGTTTGAGCACTCGCGGCAGCAACATACCACTGCAAGTTGATGCTGGCACTGTGATACATTCCTTGGAGAACAGCTTTGAAGTTAAAATTCCCAGAAGATGGATGAAGATGGCTGTTGGGACCATTAAAGGGGTGTCTCAAAAACCACAGAACCTGCCGACCTGTGGGTTCCATGCTTAAAGGTGCATCCTACTTAGTAAATGGGTCAAAAACCCACTGAGATTACTGGAACATCTCCTGTTATATATATATACATGGGATGAAATATCGTTATTGAACTGTATTATCCTATTAACAACTAGTCCTTAATAGTTGTAGATATGGGATGATATATGGGTTCTATGTATGTATGTATGTATGTATGTATGTATGTATGTATATATATATGTATATATACAGTATGTATATATATATATACAGTATGTATACACATATATATATATGGATATATACATATATATGTTTACATTAAATATATATATATATACACACGTAATGTATATATATACATACATACATATACATATATGAAAGAACGACCTCGGAATTAAAGAAGAGAGAGTGGACAGCACTTTTTCTTTGTAGTTTCGGCTCAGCTTTGGATGATTGGGTGCGCAGACTGTCAGCAATACCTTGCTGAAATAGACGGCTGCTGCTCCCTTTGCCGGTCCTTGCGGCGCTTGACCGTGGAGGCGCGGCGGATCAGCCCGCCTTTGCGCGGGTGGGTCGTAGATCAGACCAGAGTTTGGGTCTCGATCCTTCAAGAAGAGGAGCAGAAGTGGGAGAAAGCCAAGCTTCAGGAAGAAGCTCGATTGGCAGCGGCAGCTGCAACCTCAAAGGCGGCCTCTCCTGCTGTGGCTGGTACCGAGTGTTCAGCCCAGGCGCCCGCTGGATCAGCAAAGGTTGAGCCAGGAGCGGAGGATCCTGCAAGGGAGAGCGAAGTCTCTCCTGGGGTTATCTCTTCTCCGTCGGAGGGAAAGGAAGAAGAAGTTGCCGTGGAAGGTGAGAAAGAACCGCCATTGCCTGTCAAGAAGGAGTCCATAGAGCCAGCCGAAGGAAAAGAAAAGAAGAGCAAAGAAAAAGATCGCCAAGAAACAAAGGAGGAACCAGCCGAGACAGAGGCAAAAGAGAAGAAGGAAAAGAAACACAAAAAGAAAAAGAAGAGCAAGTCCAGGTCGCGGAGAAGGTCGAGGCGGAGTTCTCGTCGAAGGACTAGATCGCGCTCAAGGAGATCTCCTAGGAGGGGAGATCAACGTCCACCAGAGCCCAGGAGTCCACCACCAGGGTGGCGAAGTCCAACTAGGCATTACCGATCTCACAGCTCGAGTTATCGAGACTACCCAGAAGAGGGTTTTGAAAGGTGGGGCAAAAACAAGGGTACGACGAAGAGGAAGAAGCAGCAGGTGTGGCGTGATTACAACAATTACTACTACCAGTATCGTTGATGGCCCCCAAGCTGCGGCGGCCCGCTGCTGCGAAGCCGGTGGCAAAACCAGCTCCTAGGAGGGGAGCGGGTGTTCACCTGGGCCTGCGTAGGCCTGCTGGTGAAGCTGAACCGCGTGAGGCGGTGAGTGGTGACTTGGCTGAGGAGGAAAAATTCATTGGCGGCGTTTGGGGCAAGGAACCTTGCTGGTGGCTGAGGGAGAGTATTGGAGCTCTCCTTGCAAACTATGTGGGGTGGTCAAGAACCTGCTGATCAGAGGTCCTTCGGATTTGGAGGTCCGCCTTCAAGTGGAAGGGACTACTCACGAGGAGCTGCTGAAGTGGGTGACAGGAAACCCGGGGGTTCCTTTGCGTCTTCATCTTTGCGGAGAAGGGTGCGATGCGAAGTTGGACGCCAAGGATTTGGTGCATGCCAAGAGGCTCCGGTTGAAGAGAAGAGAGAACGAGGAGGATTGGACCGAGAATCTCAAAGGAGCTATCGACGAGTTGGCAGTTCTGAGGAGAGAAGCAGAGGAGGCAGAACCCGCAAAAAGAAAAGAGGAGTCAAAGAAAGAGAAGAAAAAGAAAAAGAAAAAGAAGGCAAGAGGAGAAAAGAGCTCGGATTCCAGCAGTCTGCCCCGGGACAAGACCAAGGGGCAGAAGAGGAAGCTGTCATCCCAGAAGGGGTTGGAGGCAGTTTACGGCAGCACAGGATTAGATCCGGATCCTCGGGTGCGCAAGCGCCTGCTGAGGAGGTGGAAGAAGAAGATGAAAAAGAAAAAAGATTCCAGCTCAGGGAGCAGCGGCAGCTCCTTGGAAGGGAGCTCGCAGGCGTCAACCTTGAACTCCAGCGAGTCCGGGCAGGTGTTCGAGGAGACCAACAAGGTTCGACGGCTGGCCCGCAAGGCCCCTGGGCTGTTGACCTTCAGCATGGTCAAGGAGATGCAGAGGCAGCTTCTAACAGCAGCTGGGACCTTGTGGGACACCGAGAAGACGGCAGTCCCCCCAGTGTCCCTGCAGTACTACAGGTCCCAGCTGGCCCCCAGGCTGAGCGGCGGGGCCAGCAGGGAGGCCTTGACGCTCTCCTGGGCGTTGGATTTGGCTTTGCAAGGCAAAATGGCTCAAGCAGCCGATTGCCTCAGCCAAAGACTGAAGAGTTTGGAAATGATTGCGGGAGGAGCCAGCTGGGCTGTCTCACAACGAGTGGAAGTAGTCCCCCCCGAACGGGGGCGCTTGTCAAGCAGAGCGGAAGCCCAGGAGGCTGCAAGAGAGGAGAAGCAGGAGAGCAAAACCCGGCAGATGACAAAGGGAAAGGAAAAAGGAAAAACAGACACTGGGGCAGGAGCTTGGCGTCCCAGTGGAAAAGGCGATCAGAAAGGCAAGGATCGAGGCAAGGGCAAAAAAGGCAGCGAGAAGGAGGAGAGCAAGAGGAGCTCCTAGGCAAGGGAGCTAGAGGGAACAGGATGTCACTCCTTTCAGATATCAGGGGAGTCGACCAGAGTGCAGAAGGTTTTTTCAAGCCCCATGAAGAGCCATTTGATGCCCATGGGAAGATTCTCCATCCGGGCCTGGCTACAGTTTGTAGGCCCGTGACGGGGAATCCCACTCCTAGTGATGATCTGAAGGGGAGTGGGTCGGCGCTTAATGTTGGTCCGACTTTGCTGGATACCAACTACCAGTTTTCCAAAGAGCAGATGATGACTCCGGAGCTTTGGGGCTGCGCGGATGGTGGCGCGGCGCTGTCTTCTCCTAGCCGATGCAGCGGAGGTATTAGCAGTCACCTCCTAGGAGAGGCACAGTCGAGCTCGAGCGTCAGTGGTCAGAAAAAAGGAGCGGCAGTTGAGGAGAGTCAGGGCGTTTCGTTTGAAGTTGAAAATTTGAGTGGTCTTTTGTTTCCCCAGGTTTCCCCCCTTATTAGGTCCCTGCTGATCTCTGTTTCAAAACAAATTAGAGTTTCGACACGACGTTTTTCCGTTGCCCACCGGCACGGACCAACTGAGAGGGTTGGGAAATCTGGGCGAAGATTTGGTTGTGGTTTTGTCTTGTGTGTGTTTGGGTTTGAATAGTTACGCAGGGTGCAAGGTGGAGTGTAACAGGCCTGTCTCTAGTTTACAGAGGTATTTCTTGGAAGGCTTGTGTGAGATGGTAAGGGAGGTTGATGAGTGGCCAGAGCGCTTGGGAGAAATTTCTTGGCAAAGTTTCTTCAAGCTGCGGAGTTTAGACTATGTGGGAGATGAGGTGGCCACAGCTCGCATCACCTCCTGGGCAAACGTCCAGTCGGCAATACCTACTGAGGTAGGAAGTGTCCCGTTGAGAGACGTGGTTGGAGATGGTTGCCGCCATTATGTAGACCGGTTTGAGGAATTTCTTCTGGATGAAGATTCTATGACCTATACAAAACCACCGAAAGTCATGGTGACTGACCACGACTGGGATCGAATGTGTGAAGGGCTGATAAAGTCGGGAATTTGTGGTGTCATGGCGGAATCAGAGTTATACCATGTCAAGGGCAAGCCACTGCTCAGTGGCCTGTTCGGGGTGTCAAAAGGTGAATCAATTCAAGGACACGAAGTCCATAGATTGATCATGAATCTTATCCCGCTCAACAACATTGTCCGTGCAATCCAGGGTGATATTGCCACGTTGCCGGCTTGGTCTTCGTCCAGCCCACTGTTCTTAATGCCCACAGAGGAACTTCTGATTTCTTCCGAAGATATCAAATGCTTCTTCTACATCTTCAGTGTTCCGCCAACCTGGCATCGTTTCCTCGGTTTCAACAAGGCCGTTTCCCCTCGTTTCCATCCTCATCGCGCAGATCGTCATGTACTGGTGGCAAAGGTATTACCGATGGGATTCAAAAATTCCGTTAGTATTGCACAGCACATACATCGCACTATTGTGCAACGTGCGGGAAGCGGACTTGAGGCTCGCCTAAAGCCTCATCAGGAGCTTCGGAAGGACAGGCCTTTCCCGACAGCGGAATCTATTTGGATAACTTTGATGAACTAGAGCGTGTGGACCGCTCTTTGACACAGGTCATCAAGGGGTCACCTTCACCCTCCATTTTATCCCTGCGTCAAGAGTATGAATACTGGGGCATTCCACGGCATCCCCGCAAAGCTGTGGAGCGGAGTGTGCGGGCGGAGGTCCAAGGGGCAGTGGTAGATGGAGCCAAGGGGTGTGCCTATCCGAAACCTGAGAAGATCATCAAGTATTCTCAGCTGGCCATCCTCACCGTGACAGCAGGACGTTGTAGTCAAAAGGAAATGCAAGTGGTTGCTGGGGGTCTCGTGTACATTGCTACGTTTCGCCGTGCCTTAATGGGAGGCCTCAACGCCATCTGGAAATTCGAGGAATTCAATCAATACCCCTCGGTAATTAGATTGGACATCCCCAAGGTTGTGCAGCTTGAAATCTTGCGCTTTCTGGCGTTACTGCCTTTAGCGAGGATGGATTTCAGGACCATTCCCAGTCCAGTGGTTACTGCAAGTGATGCTTCAACATCTGGTGGGGGTGTCACGGTTAGCCGTGGGCTCTCAAACTTGGGGAAAATTGCCGCCTCCTGTCAAGTTAGGGGAGACGTGCCAGCCTTGGAGGAGATGACCCAGGTTTTGACGATTGGGCTGTTCGATGGCATAGGGGCTCTGCGTGTTGCGGCGGATTCTGCTGGCTTGCCCGTCGCTGGTCACATCAGTGTGGAGGTTAACAGCACGGCCTCTCGGGTACTGGAGGCTAAGTTCCCTGGAACCATTTTTGTAGACTCTGTTGAACAAGTGGATGCAGATATGGTCAAGGAATGGTCCTGCCTTTTCACCCAGGTGGGATTGGTGATCCTGGGTGCTGGGCCCCCATGCCAAGGGGTCAGTGGCCTCAATGTGGATAGGCGTGGTGCCCTGAGGGATCATCGAAGTAGTTTGCACGTTCATGTGCCTCGCATCCGAGAATTGGTCCGGAAGGCCTTCCCATGGGCTCAAGTTCATTCTTTGATGGAGTCGGTTCGGTCAATGGATGACACCGACCGTCAAGTTATGAGTGACGCCTTTGGAAGCTTGCCTTGGGCCATAGATGCTATGGGGGTCAGTTTGGCCCGTAGACCCAGGCTGTATTGGTTGACTTGGGACATCGAAGCATCTGAGGGTGTATCATTGCAGCCTCCTGAGCAAGGGAGACATGCACCCTTTGGCACAGTGACGCTAACTGGCAAGGTGGAAAGCAGTCGCTATCTGACCCCTGGTTGGACTCGGACAACCGAGCTTTCTTTGCCTACGTTCACCACCTCTCGCCCTCGGGCTTTCCCAGGACGTCGGCCAGCGGGTTTGAACAAACTTTCACCTGACGACAGGAAACAATGGGAGGAGGACGCTTTTCGATTCCCTCCTTATCAATACCAATATTGTTTTCAGGTTCACCGTGGTGATGAGCATCGTTTGGTAAATATTGAGGAAAGGGAAGTGATCCTTGGGTTCCCACGCCAGTATACCCTTCAGTGCATGCCCAAATCGCAACAGGGCACCACGGAGCATCAGGACGCGAGGCTTGCGCTCCTCGGTAGCACATGGAATGTTACTGTGGTGACTTGGTTGCTTGGGCAGTTGTGTGCTCCTCTGGGAATTATCGCCCCCCTGAAAGTGCAGCAGTGTATCGAACGGACAGCCCCAGGCAACACTGTTGACCTGGCCACTTTTCTGACTAGACCGCCGATGAGTGGTCCTCGGAAGCAGCTGGTGCCTGGAAAGGAGTTAGCCTTGGTCAAGAAGCTTCTCAATATGGTCAGTATTAAGGGCGAGGATATTCTGATCTCCTCCGCCAGTGAAGATACCTTACGGTATCATCGACTGAGGGCAAGCATACCCTCGAATCTGTGGGTTTGGCGGACGGTGTGTGGCTGGACCTGGAAAGGGTCCAAAGAACATATCAACAATTTGGAGATGCGAGCCGTCCTCTGTGCCCTTCGTTGGAGAATCCTCAAACAGAAGACAAGGGGTCATCGATTGGTGCACCTTACGGACTCCCTAGTGTGTCTCCATACCCTCACTAGAGGCCGAACTAGTAGCCGAAAGCTTCGGCGAACTGTAGCCCGGATCAATGCTTTGCTTCTTCTCTCCCAAAACGCAGCTGTTTGGACCTATGTCCATACAGCCTTGAATCCAGCTGACGCCCCCTCTCGGGGGCGCTTTCGGCGCAAATGGGGAAGAAAGTGAAGCAGCATGTGGAGGGGAAAAGCAAAGCAGATCGTAAGGCTACTAGAGCAAAATTGGGAACCCTTAAGCACCTGACCGTGCAGCCGAAGACCAAGGAGAGATACACCAAGGCAGTCAATCAGTTTTACCAATATTTGCGGGATCATGACATTCTGCTACCAAGGCAGCGGATTCACCTTGATCCTATTGTGTCAGAGTATTTGGAGTTTCTTTGGAGTGAGGGCGAGGGCCGCAGTCTCGCCTCAGATACCCTAGCGGGACTCCAAGACCGTGATCCACACCTCAAGGGACTTTTGGTGTGCAGCTGGCGGTTACTCAAAACTTGGATGGCAAATGAGCTACCGTCTCGGGCACCTCCACTGACTGAGAAGGCTCTGCATACCCTGGCCGGTCATGCTTTGTTTCAGGGGCAACCAATTTTTTGTTTGTCCTTACTTGTTGCTTTTTACGGACTTTTAAGGACTGGAGAGCTCTTGGGCCTCCGTAACAAAGATTTCTCTCAAACAGGGCCCACTTCGGTAGCTGTTGTCTCCTTGGGTTTGACAAAGGGAGGAAAGCGGACAGGTGCCTCTGAAAGTGTTACAATCACTGAAGAGGATACGCTCCGTCGCTTATGGCAATGGAAACAATCCACTAGCCCAGGTACTCCCCTATGCCCACTTCCGCATAAGTGGCGCAAAATGTTTAACGATACCATTTCCACCTTAGGACTCACTGATTATGAGTATCGACCCTATAGCCTCAGACGAGGCGGGGCCACTTTTTACTTCCAGCGACATGGTCAGCTGGATCGTTTGCTCATTCAAGGGCGCTGGCAGTCAGCCAAAACTGCTCGCGTCTATATCAACAGTGGGTTAGCCACCCTTGCAGAGTCTAAATTGACTTTATCTCCTCATTGCCGTGCGTTTCACAAACAATTTCTCCGGTCAATGTCTTCTCCCTTGCCAAAACTTGAGCTTGCCACTAGTGGCAGGGCAGGGGGAAGTGGGAGTACAAACTCCAAGCACAAAAAATCTCGCAAAAGAGATAAAAAAGGGTAGGCGGACTGGCTGTTCCCCGGTCTGGCGGGGCCCAGTGCTACCTAACACTCTTTAGCTCACAGATACCTCGGCCTGGCGAGGATGTTGTGGGGGGAGTAGCAGGTGTGATACCTGAAGGTTCTGTGTTTTGAGTTTGAGGTGAAGTTGAGACCAGTCCTGGTCCTAGGGGTTTGGGACCTTTTTTAAAGCTGTGAAAGGTGATGTTATT
>Ga0126342_10007561_pt1 | contig 19433 bp, 14 predicted proteins | sample Cyp1metagenome_FD_92528 | JGI IMG/M metagenome (GOLD analysis project Ga0126342, IMG submission 92528) | Coral microbial communities from Lord Howe Island, Old Settlement Bay, Australia - Cyphastrea 1 metagenome | ecosystem: Host-associated > Invertebrates > Cnidaria > Coral ... | reverse complement strand
GAACCAAAGGCAGAGGCGCGACGTGGGTGTGTCTGATACTGAGGTATGGTCCAAAATGGCAGTAATGATTGTAAACCATTGTATTTTGGTGTACCCGGTACCATCCGATTCGATACCCGATTTTCCAACAAACCGTGACAAAGCAGTTTTTGTCGCGCACAGTGTTTTTCTTTTTATATGAATATGATGCAGCATAAGCAACCTTGACCCATACGCCAACTGCGTTGATTGCCTACAAGGTTTGTTGAACAAACCCAAGTCTCGTGAAACATCATGTGATCTGTCTTTTTCAGGAGCCTGAGAAGGCTGAGACAGCTGAGCCAGCCAAGGAGGAACCCAAACCTGAGGCGAAGGCAAAGAACCGGTCAAACCGGGGGGGGAAGGGAGCCATGGGTAAATGTCGAGGTAGTTCTATGCTGAGCTTACGTGGTTCAGTTCATCATAAAAATTGTGAAGACATGCTGACCAGGAGCAGCTGGCGGCAGCTCACGCGGAGATTGCCGATATGGTGATGGAGAAGGACACGTGGCTTCCTTCCACGTCTCGGATTTGGATAATCTTCCAAAGTGGGGGGTAAAGCAACAGACAAATAATTAAATTGTGTGATTTGAGAGGATCATAGAGGATATTTAGGGGAATGTGATGGGATGTATCACCAACACTGGTATATAGAATTATATAGGTGCGTCTGAAAAATGGGGGGATTCACCACCCACTTTATGGCAATTTTAATAGGGAACATGGGGGTCCAATCCATGAGTTACAATCGGGGGTTGCATATTTTCAGACAAACCCACATGGCTGAATTTTTAGGTGAATGATTAGTTAGATACTTAGATTTATTCAGAGTTTCTTTTGAATATCATCAGCTAGAAACATGAGTGATAGATAGATAGATAGATAGATATATATATATATATACATACCTACGTACGTACATACATACATACGTACGTACATACGTACATACGTACATACGTTCATACATACATACATACATACATGCATACACACATACATACGTACATACGTACATACGTACATACGTACATACGTACATACGTACATACATACATACATACGTACATACATACATACATACAGACATACATACACACATGCATACACACATACATACATACATACATACATACATAGATACATACATGCATGCATACATGCATACATGCGTACATGCGTACATGCATACATGCATACATGCATACCTGCGTACATGCGTACATGCATACATGCATACATGCATACATGCATACATGCATACATGCATACATGCATACATGCATACATGCATCCATCCGTACATACATACATACATACATACATGCATGTTTATGTGCATTGACTGCGCAGGCTCGCACCAAGTGTGGTCCTAGGTCTTGTGGTCCGGCTTCTTTCTTGCAAATTTTTACGCATTAAGTGCGTTATGGCATATTGATGGCGCAAGCTCGCGCAAGAAGTGTGACCGCCTGATGGCTGTTGATCATGTCTGATTACACAACTATGCAAATGTATTTATATATATAGATACGCATAGATTATAAAGATTCCTGGAGACAATACGTATTAATAACCGCTGATACAGCAGAATTCACCATCTAAAATGGTGATCCAAGAGGGTATGGCAACGGTGTTTAAAGAGAAAAACTACATAATGGGGATAGTTAATTGGATAATTGAATTTCAAATTTGGCTGGTTCAATCTCTCATGTCCAGGCAACCAAGCATGCTTTGTGAATGAAAACCATCCTCTTCCTATCCCAGGGCTGTGGGACGAAGGTGAACATCGAAAGAGCTGTGCGCGGCCGTGCTCCGAGAAAACGCTGGTGGCAGGCCCGCAATGACTCTGCGGTGGGCCTTTTTCTTTTCGTGCCTAGGATTTACCAGCAACCTTTGGATTTAACCATACTTCATATTCCGAATTGTCACTATTTTGGTTCCCTCGATGGATGGCACGGGTGCCTGAGATTGGAAGCCATCTCTGTTTGGACGAGGTATCCGCAAATGGCTCGAGGGACGATAGATGCGGAGACCCTGGGCGGCAGTTTGGCTTGGCCCCGCCACTGCAAGGCAAGGACAGAACAAACAATTGACAATCATGAGCGGGCCCCAGCTTTGTCTTTAGGCGGATTTAACTTTCAATTCGTGGTCATTTTTCCAGGAAGTTGGCAAATCCCCGAAATTTTGGGGATATGTCATTGCAAAGCCAACCTCTCCAAGAATTGATTTGTTTGATTGTGCACGCGTACGGGAAACTTTGCACAGTTTCTGCAGACCCCGCATATTGATAAAGGGGGCGAGCCCCTGGGTGAAACCATGCCCATTTTCCAATACCTTTGTCAGCGGCCTCAACAGCACTCCGTCCAAGTGAACAGCACCTCTGGGTGAGTATGGCGATTGGACCTCCCGATCGGGACAGGTTTGGAGGAGGAAGTCGTCCGGGATCTGCCAAAACCAGTGAATCTGCATAGATGTGACGGTCCCCTGAGACGGCCACCGCGGCTGGAAGAATTTTACAAGGTTTAGCTTCGGTCTGGATTGCCCCGTGGGCGCTGTAGGGGGGAAGTATGCACCTGTCTTGTATAGGAGAACTGAATCGAAGAGAGTAGAATGAGTAGAATAGAGTAAAGTAGAATAGAACAGAGCAGAACAGAACAGAATAGATTAGATAAGATAGATAGATAGGCAGGTAAACAGAAATAGCAGTGGTGCCCGGCCATACTGGGCGGAAGTCTCAAGGACAGATTTGACTATAAGAATTCAATTGCCTATATAGGAATGTCTATCCTCTTCTCTTCTGTTCTATTCTATGCTATCCTATCCTAATCTTTGCTATTGTATCCTATCCTGTCCTATCAGCCCTTTCCTTTGCCATGCTTTTCTTTTCTATTCTACTCTAATCTGTTCTGCTCTATTCTATTCTATTCTACTCTGCTCTGTTCTGTTCTGGTCTTTGCTGTCCTATCTTGTCCTATCCTTTGCTGTTTTTTCCTTTGCTGTTCTATTCTTTCCTGTTCTATTCTATTTTATTCCGGTTTTTTTCCCTCTTCTCTTCTCTTCTCGTCTCTTCTCGTTGCTTCTGTTCTATTCTGTTCTATTCTGTTCTTTTCTTTCCTAATCTGTTCTATTCTTTTTTTTAAATTCTAGTATTGTATTCTATTTATTCTTTCTCACCTATCTACCTAACCTACCTACCTACCTACCTACCTGTCTGTCTGTCTATCTATCTATCCATCCATCCATCCATCCATCCATCTATCTATCTATCTATCTTTGTTTCTTTCTTTTTCACCCATCTAATCTTTCTATCTTTTTAATCTATCTAATCTATCTATTCTATCTACTCTACCTTCTCCATGGATCTATCTATCTATCTGTCTATCTATTTATTTGTCTTTCTTTCTTTCTTTTTTCTTTCTATCTATCTATCTATCTATCCATCCATCTATCTATCTACCTATCTATCTATCTATCTTTCTTTCTGTCGAAAGAAACATAAACACGTTATAGATTCAAAAACATACGCGCCGTTCAACACGATTCAACACGAAATTTGCATACAGAAGAACAACACTAGATATACAGATGGATAGATGGACATAGAATAATGTTGTTTTCTTAAAAAATAGTACGTGTTTACCAATGTGTGTAGAGTTATGCATCCATATCTGTAGTTCTTTTTGCATCCATGCTACTGGTATGTCACCCCGCCTCTGAGGCTACACGGGTGTCCTGAAGGCGTTGAACTTGCCTCCTGCGCAGAGAAACCCCAAAATGGAATGTACCAAGTGAACGTGGGAATTTAAGCGTCAAACAAGAAAAGTCAATTTTGTTTTTCCTTGTCGGGGGTTGCAAATCCATCGTGAATCAATTTCCGTTTGTAGTGGTTCGTTGCGTGTGCCTCCAAATGATCGTGGTGGGTTAGCAACACATGCAATTATACCTGGTTTCTGTTGGTCCAATCTACGCCTTGCTGACCAAATTTTCAAAACCCATCTACGGTTCGTGAGATGCAGACCCAATGCAAGTTGGACAGGGTTTCTGGCAGAAACGATTTTCAAAATCAAAATGGGACTATTCAACAGGTTTCTCAAACGCAAACTATTTCATGATTTTCATTACGGATTATTGGTCATGCCTACGTTGGTAATTAGTTGCTATTTTGACGGTCCAGTAAACTGGTTGAATGATGGAAACCCTTGATAAATGAAGATAAACGAATAGCAATCAGGGGTAAAATTGGGGAGATTCTGTAGGATGATCTTGCCCTCCATATAAATCGTGACAGATGACATGGTACAACTGGCGAATGAGGGTTTCACGGCCTTACCAACAAGTCCCCGTAGGAACAAAAAAACCAAGTGGGTACAGTGATGGAATATACATGGCGGGGCGAACTCCATACCCATCACTATTGGTTTGCCCAGAGATTAGCTGGGAGTGTACTTGGTTGATCATTGGATTGGTATATTCCCACGATGGGTAAACATCTAGGGTTTATAATGGGATATTTGATGGAAAAAAATCATGAAATGGGGAGACCATGGGGATACAATACAAGAAACCTTTGCAACTAGTATGAACGTCCACACTTTTCCATGTTTTCCTGTCAAAAGCCATGCAAAAACATCTTTTAGTCCACCCAAAGATACCACAAAGTCCCTGGAAAGCACCCCAAAATCCTGGAAACCATGGGCTTGGGGAGCATTCCAGCATCTCTTGGTTGATGAATTTCCCTCTCTTAAACCTATTTGTTGGGTTTTAATAGGGATGATCCCAGTGTTTATATTTACAATATTGACATCAAATTTCAGGGTACTGCAGTACTGCAATAAGTTTCTTTATATATAATTCATCTTTATATATAATTCAACCCACATGTTCTTTTTGCCTTTTGATTCCAGTTGTGGGTTATTAATCACAAAAGAACTTTCGTGATGCATATTGGAAAATTGGGTTGTTTCAAGGTTTGGAGCCCAAAATCCTGAACACAAAAATCCCATGGTTCCTCATAGTCTTCGACATGAAAAATATGCCACCACTTTTTGGGATATCTGATATCTCCAATTTTTAAACAAACCCCTTTTTGTGACGGGCGATTTTTCGACAACTCGATTACGATTTTTAGGGATTCCATGCATCCCATTTTAGGGCAAATCCCTTTATCATTGATTGGAATCGCCACGATTTCGGGTATATATATATGTATATTATTGCAGCAACCTGGTTTACAATATGTATATATGAGTAAATATGTAGACACGTATATTTAATACATATATATATATATATACATATACACACGTATACTTATTCTTCCTTGGAATATGTTCTCCACAAAATCAGCGGGGGCGTGGGCTGTATGAATTCACTGATGGGTGGGCATTCTTTTTCGAAGGGCGTTCAGCTGCATGCTGGGTGGTTGGGTGGTTCGACAGAGTTAGGAAACACACATGAAAAGAAAAACATCTACAACATCCGAAATCACACATATTCTATTTATAGATTCTATATATCAATAATAGAACATTCTACATATTCAATTATTCAATTTATTTCGGAATTTAATAGAAAAGCCTCAATAGCACAGCTCCTTCGACAAAAATGGTTAAGTTGATGCCTCCGCAAAATCAGGATGCACACCCCTCTACAAAATGACCCTCTACAGAATGCAGAGCCCCCCCCCCAGCACCCAGGCATAGCTCAGCAAATATATCCAAAGCTCGCTTCGACCTATCTGCTTCGACCTATTTTTGCTCTCTGCAATTCTTGGTTTTGATATGTTTTAATTCGTTACAAATTCTTTATTGCATACCCCCTCTGTTTCAGAAAATGCTCTACAGAAACCCCACACACACAAACACACACCCTTTGGTACAAGGACAAAAATGTTTTTATATCTTGGGTTACCCCCAGACCCACTAAAAGTCAGCACCAGGGTCTTCACATTTCGAAGTTTGGCCCCTTATCAACCTTCACTCTCCCGCTGTGGGGTGATACGAAATCCAGGCACAGGATCTTAAGTCCCAAATGTATCACTGGAGATCGATCCTAGCGTCGCACTCGTGGTCTAGACATGTTTGCTGGATTCTGTAGTGAAAAAAAATCTGGGTCTACGCTGCCCTGGCAATATTTACACCATTAAAATTTCATACAATTTTATGTATATATATGTGATACCTATATATGATACACATATATGATACATTTAAATATATATATATATATATGAGACATATATATGTTACATATATATATATAATTACTGTACATACATGTATATGCACATGTAAATGTCTATGTATATGCATATGTAAATGTATATGTCTATGTATATGTCTATGTCTATGTATATGTCTATGTCTATGTATATGTAAATGTCTATGTCTATGTATATGTCTATGTCTATGTCTATGTATATGTAAATGTCTATGCCTATGTACAAGTCTATGTCTATGTCTGTGTCTGTGTATATGTGTATGTATATGTAAATGTATATATCTATTGATATGTCTATGTCTATGTATATGTCTAAGTCTATGTCTATGTATATGTCTATGTATATGTCTATGTCTATGTATATGTCTTTGTATATGTCTATGTCTGTGTTTGTGTATGTGTATACGTACACGTATATGTTTATGTATATGTTTATGCATGCGCACATATAGATGGATCCCGCAGGTGTTCAAACCCGAAAGTGGCTATGGCTTCATCGAGTGCGAGGAGACCGTGGCGATGTTCAAAAAACATTGAAAAACAACGAAGAAAAATGAAGAAGTGGTGATTTCAGTCACAAAAACTGGAAATTATGAGATTTTAAGCCACAAGTCAGCCTTGGAGGCGGGTGTCCCAAAGTTGGCGGCCAAAAAGACTTGGTCGTACCAATCAACAATGCTTGTGTCATCTGGGTGGGCAGAATCATAGCACCCAGTGACTACTTCATCCGGTAATTTTCAGGTTTCTGGAGAAGCAGCCGAGGATTTGCTTGGTTGGGAGAATCCATATTTTTTGTGGGCTAGATGTCCATTGTTCGTTGAATTGCGATGCTGATCTTTCACACAAACAGGTGAAATTCAGGTGCATTTCAGTCCCCCAAAACTTGGCCTAGCTCAAGACCCCAAAACAAGATAGGTGATCGGTTACTTTTCCAGAGTAAGATGCCATTCTTTCTGTGTTTCTCAGGGATTTCAATCTTGACCCCTGCCCATTCTTTTTGGTTGATATCGTGTTTGATGGTCAACTCCCCCTATATATCATTTTTTTGATCAACATCCAATTCTTTACCCACCTAGCCAATGCACCAATTTTAGGTCGTTTGAGGCATTCAACCATGTATATATATATATATTCATATATAGATATGATATACATGCACATATTTTTTGAGGTACTCAAGTTAGTTCCATGTTTTAATATATATATATATATAAAATTATATATACATATCAACGTATCGCTTACTCAACATTATTTGTACGCACTGCAATGTACTGTAATTGAATCCAAGTACAGGACTGTACCGTACCGTCCCGTACCGTACTGCATTGTACTGTTGTGTATTGTATCGTATTGCATTGTTTCTTCATTTTTTTCAATGTTATCTTATGTTGTGTCAAGTGAAGTTATGCTAAAAACAATGTTGTGCTATGCAAATTAAATTCAACGCAATGCAATTTAATGTAAATCAGTGCAATGTAATCATATCCCCAACCATATCCCCAACCATATCCCCAATATCTGATTGTATTGATATCCCCAATATCCCCAACCATAAATCAGTGGGTATGTATTTGTTGGTGCCCATCATATCCCCCCCTTTCTGCGGTAAGGAGCTGAAAAAGATGTATGGTCCAGCCGTCCATGTCTTGACGGCGGGGTGCAGGTCACGGCAAATCCATGGAGGTGTGGGAAAGTCATGGACTTCAATGGATATATATATATATATGTCTATATATATAATAAGGACCATATATAATATATACTATCTAATTTTGGACTATATATATATAATTATATAATTATATAAATATATATATACACTATCTAATCATGGATCCTCCAGCAAGGCACTACATTCGAATTATTCTACGAAGCGACACAACAAATGATGGGATGGAGTATACACATATATATATACACATACAAACGTGTATCATGGGTGTATCTCACAAAATTCTAGATGGTCAATGGCAATAGATCTTATTTCTTATTTTTCCTTGATCTATTGCCAGTCAGGCTATCCAAGAATTTTCCCCATCTGAAAGACAGGTTTCATACTTCTCTGTTCTCTTTGCCTGAGATTTCTCGAAGACATGGAATCATTTCTCCGTGAAATTCCGGTGACTTTCTTGCAGCATCCCATTTAGTACTTGCACCTTAACTATAGTGAATATGTTTGAGTAATGTGGGTAAAACAATGTCATTTGCACAATCCCCCGGTCATCACCATATTTATAGGCGGTATGTTTACCATTCCCAGTCATGGGTGGTTTATCACATTGTTTTACCCACATTAATGATAGTTTCATTATATTCACTATAGTTACTATTCTAAGTATTATTATTATAGTGTAGCTATAGCTATTGAGCAATCCCATTCAATTATCGTGGCTATAGCAATCTTTGCTTCCGTCGGTCAAGTTCTTGGGAAAAAAAATCCCACGGCAGTGTTTTTTTCTCCGCCATAGGTTTTTTATACGTAACGGACTGGTACACTGTTGGCTTAACCGCACCCAAGGTGATGGAAATTCAGAGTTGGTTCTCCCATTGACACAATGATTTTCCGCCGCGAAACCATCATCAAGGTGAATCTGGCTGAGATTCACAGCGTTTCTGCATGAACTTCTTGTGGTTAAAGTACAACTATCATCATTTTAGTAGAATATGTGCATTTTAACCAAACAAATGGACATAAATACAACTATCATCATTTTAGTGGCTGAGAATATGTTCATTTTTTTGGTGCCCTAAGCTCTGCCCCAAGTTCTGGAATGGACCGATGATCTCCAGCCGTGGTCAGCGCCTTTCGGCTCCAGTTCAGCCGTGGTCAGCGCCAAGAGTTGTTTTTTTTTTCGCTTTTTTCTTGGAAAACGAGAAGGGCTTTGGTCTCAAAGACCGATGTTTTTTCTGAATTTGGAGTCACCAAAGATTGCCGTATTTTGAGGTGAAACAAACGCATGTTGAGCTCAACAATTGAAGATTAGGATTTGCACGTAGCTTTGACACTGATTTTCGTTGTCCTTTTTTCCCACCAACTTCCAAAGTTGGAACTGGTTGCGACGGTTCCATCGTTGGTGGCGTGAAGCTTTCACCCATGGAAGAGCCATGGTGTGCACTGAAGGTGGGATTGGGATGGCATTATTTGACAAGAGAAGACAAGGGGCTTGAAACAACCAAACTCGAGATTTGCGTTTGAAACATGCGATCTTAAGTAAGAAAATGGGACTGGAACCAACAAAAACCAATTCTTCTCCAAACCACATGGACTAAGTCGCCAACTGTATACACTGACCATCAGAGTACATACGTACCTATCCACCTGCCTACCTGACTGCCTGCCTACCTGCCTGCCCATCTCCATGCCTACCTGCCTACTTATCTACCTACCTAGATATACATACGTACAATGTGGCTATATATATATATATAGTATATATATATACACATATATATAATATATACATGTAATAAATACGCAGAGTGTACGTTTCTTCCCTAAATCGGGGATTCCGTGGGAAATTCGTGGTAGGTGGGCAACTGCAGTTGTGAGCTCTACTCTGTGTGGTGCTGCTGCCCCCGCCAGGCCGTTGGGAGTTGGATTCGGGAATTTCATGGGGATATCATGGACTTTATTATATAGGGTATATCTAATTATATACATATCTATATATATATATATATTTCTGTATCTATACATATATATATATATATATTTAGGTATATCTAATCATATATATATATATATATATCTATTTATACATAAATTTCTACGTAAAGGGATTTAACATGAAGATATTTGGGTTTGTCCCAAAATGGGTACCTCCCAAATGATCATGGAATAATAAGAGAAATCGATGTCTTAAAGCATCAAATTTGGAGCTACACTAGTTTCAGACAAACCCATCTGACCAAACACACATCAAACTCTTGAAAGCCGCATATTTGGGTCATTCCTGAAGGTTTTCGTGGTTTTCGTCTTCAGACCGTAGCTGTGTTTGTATTTTTTTTGGGGGTGTTTTAATGCCCAAGATGTGTGAAATCCCAACTTAAAACCTGGTGGAGTCTCAAGTTTTGCTGGTGAAATCCCAACTTTTCCTGGTAGAGTCCCTTAAGTTTTGCTGGTGAAATCCCAACTTTTCCTGGTGGAGTCCCTTAAGTTTTGCTGGTGAAATCCCCAAAAGTTGGGTCTTTTTTCTCCGTGTTTCCACCGAGCATATCGTTTCAGGAGCTTCCCATCTGCGACGTTGGGTCGGATCGTTCGGAGCTGGGATGCAGTAGCTGCGGCCGCACTGAGGCGAGGGGCACCCGCTGAATCACAGCGGTGTTCGTTTTTTTTTTTGTAGGAAAAAATGATAGGAACATCGCTATATGACATACATATATATATATATATACATACACATATATATATATATATATATATATGGGATTTTCCGATAAATCGATAAAATATACATGGTGAAATTATATGTAATTATACGTGTATATATATATACAAGGAATTAGCAATAGCAAATCAAGATTTGACCAGGAAACAAACAATGATCATCCCTACTTGTATCGCGGAATGTGTTCTGAATTCTACGGATATAGGTTGGAAGGTTGGGATTTACTATTGGGATATTTGGGGATAAGGCATCAAAAATGCAATGGGATGTTAGCCACGAATACAATGAAAACCATTCGCCATATGTTGGGATTCTCTGTTTTCTTGGATATGAATATGTTTGAAATTGATATATGAACACAGAATTAAAAGTTGATAGGGATTCATATGCTCAATATCCTTTGTCATCTATATTTCCAGACAGGGGTAATCCCAGCTTGAAAGTAGTTAACAACCATGGCATAAGCCACTTGCTTATGGGATATCCCCAATTGTGTACATATATATATATATATACATACATACATATGTATGTAATGGCTTATAAGGCTGTGATTAAATCACAATTTTCAGAAGGGGCCATGAATGAAGTTTGCATTGATTTTGAATCAACACCTTATATTGATGATCCAATATTATATATAGAGGTACAAATATAGTATGTGTTTATCGATATCAATCTTGTATACCTGACATTGATTATCCATTGTTGTTATGTGGGGATTGTTTATAACGGGAACACAATCTGTAAATGGGGATATAAGGGGATTGCAGCAACCATCAATATGATGTTGGGCTTTGTCCCCCATGAAAGCTAGGGGTAGGCCATTTCCAGTCATTTTCCCATTATATAATTGGGGAAGATGTCTGGATTTTCTTTTGTTTTGTGGGTGCGCATCCTTTTGGGTAGGTTGGCTCGTGCTTTTAGCTTGGCAGTCACCATATCTGTGTCTGCATGTTTTTATTTGAGTCTTTCTTTTGCGGTGGTGCGTGTTGACACTGGATTAGAACATATGCCCCCTAGGTTTGGGACACACACAGGTACAACGAAAGTCGGCTGATGTTGGTGCCAAGTTAGCAAAAGCGGCCATGGATTCCCCACAGGGATGCGGGCCTGGATTGTTCTCATGATGTGAGGCTACTGGAAGTTAATCACAAGCCCAGATCAAGAAACCTCTAGGATAGGTCAGCCAGTTTTTTTTTTTCCTGGAGACCAATAGACCTCCCATCATTGACATATGTATATATATATATATGTATATACATATGTATATATATATACACATATGTATGAGAATCCTTCAGGGCTCACTTCTATGAGGGGTCGACTTCAGTGGAATTAGTCGCATTTTAGCATGCCAAAATGAACCACTGAGAAAGCGAAGAAGAAAGACAAGGGGAAGAAGCATAAGATAAGAAACAACTGCAGAATGTTAAAGAAAGCGAGAGAGAGAGAGAGAGAGAGCGGGAACAATGAAGAGGAAAAGGAAGCAACTATGAAAACAAAGAACACGAAAGATACATAAAGAGACAGGGGAAGGAAAATGACAATAAAGAATTAGAATGGAAAGACAAGATAAAGCAAAAGGAAAAGGACCGATTGAGTGCAGAATGAAAAGAAAACTGACAAGCAAAAGAGAAAAGAAAAGAAAAACGGACAAGAGAAGAGGAGCCTAAACAGGAGACTTTGGGCAAACAGCCGAAGTGAAGATAAATACCAGGTTTCAACAGACTTCGCCCTGCAGCCTTTCCCTCCACGGGCGCTCTCTGGAGGCAGCACAGTCGCCCATTCTGCGAGGCAGAAGCAAGGCGGTTTTCCGGGGACGTGGTGGCGATGTGAGTAATGGTTGCCGTTTAGGGAACCTTGGTTTACGGTACAACAAGAATCCTCTGGTTATTTAACATAGCTATGTAAAATGACCCATCTATAGATGATTTATGATGGTTTACGTACCAAAAAATGTGATTTTCCATAGCTACCTTACATAGGGAGAGGCTAATTTGATAGACCCAATGCTTAAAACCATTCCCCATTAATCCCAATTTGAGGTTGTTGGAATTTCACATAGCCCCAGTCTACTGGGATGCTGTAAAATGACCCCCAGTCCTACGGAATTGCTCCATTGAGGTGAGGGGTATCCCCAGAACCCAACGGCAACTGGATGACCGGTCCAGTTTGGATTGTACCCAAACTTGGGATGTTTGCGGCTCAAGATGATTAAACACTGTGAGTCCAAACAACTCCGAAATTACTACTACTGCTACTACTACTACTACTGCTACTAATATATACGTTTTTAATTATTTGTATACATATGATCATATGTATATATATATACGTAGATACATGTAAGCGCGTGTATATAAGTACATGATGTACCTGGATGTTTGGTGGCTCCAGCAGTTGGGATAAAGCTATATTCTTAAAGGGTTGCATGGTCCAACTTGTGGAGATGATATACCAATCATCCAGCTGTCTTTCCCTATGTCTAATCAGTCTAATCTTGATCCTCGGCAGAGGCGATAGCAAGGCCCAAAGGCTTGCGTTTCAACCCAAAATGCCTCACATCCATCATTTTGCAACATGTTTTCTTCATTTTTTCTGGTATCTTCCATCGAAATCCAACACTTTCCCCATTTTTTTGTTTGGATGTTTTGGTGGTATTACTGTATCCTGGAAAATCAGACACTTCACATCACTTCACCCCATTCTTCCCAGCGCAGGAGCCTGCGTCGCCCACACGCATGGCGGTGCACCAACACCTCCGCTGCTGTGGTCACAAGGCACCCAGGTGCGACCACGTGGAGAATGGGGATTTTGGATGGGAACACAACCAGCAAGATGGACATATGGGTTTGTCTGAAAATAGTGTACCCCTAAACCCAATGGTTTTGCTGATCATTATCCCTATTAAATGGCTATAATTGGGAATATACCCTATTTTCAGACAAACCCACATATCTTAGAGATGTTGGAGGATTGAATGGGAACACAATAGGGATAGAATGGAAGATGCCCTTTTTTTTTCCCCCCTTTTTGGGGATTGGTCATCCCCAATTTTAGACAGCAACGTCTCAAGGGGATCCAGACTCGAGGCCGAAAAACAGGATTCCGCGAAGGATTCCGCGAAGTACTTGCTATATGGCTGACAGTTCCAAAAAACCATCTGATCCCGGTCTAATGAACAAACACATGCACACCTAAATACATAAAGCATACATACTTACATACATATATATATATATATGTGTACATATATATATATATATATGTATGTAGAAATTAGACCACATATACAATGTTTTGGCCATGGCGCACACATAGCCCCAGCAAATCAGACACAATTGTCAACTTCCATGAGGTATGCCAGAGATTGGTATTGGAATTCCAGAAGTGAATTTGTACATGGAGAGTCCCCCGACATCGGAGCAAGCGGCTGGAAATTAACGATCCACAATCACACACGTAGGATATGCATTAGGGATTGCCATGAAGGGCCACATGTTCCACTTTTCAAACCATCGTATTCAACTTCCGTTTAAGGGTTGAAGTCATGGATGTATTGAGTGGTGATGTCATGAATGAGAAGTGTCGGTTTTAAGTTGCCCATTTTCAGCTGATGGTGGCTGTTGTCAGGGCAACACAGATCACTGGCTCCCTCTAAAGGTGGAATGAAACATGTACAGACCATGGACCATGGATGTTACCCTCTGGTAAACTAACGTAACTATGGAAAATCATCATTTTTAATGGGAAAATCCACTATTTCTATGGTCATTTTCAATAGCTATGTAACAAATTACCAGAGGGTAAGTAGTATTTGTATGCTCGGGGTGGGGTTGCTGACCAAGCTGGTGGCTGTGCTGCCCAGGGTTTGGGTATCACGGAAAGACAAAAGATGGGTAGGCCTGATGATAGCTCATATGGGTGTGCCTCGAAATAGGAGATTCCCAGCCCGATTTATGGCAATTGCAAAAGAAGATAAGCTCTTAAATCATCGACCTCTACGTTTTTCTTCGATTTTTCCATCAAACCCGAATGGTTGGTTCTACTACTATTATTATTACTATTACCATCATCATCATCATTATTATTATTATTGTTATCATTATTATTATCATTATTATTATTACTATTATTACTATTATTATTATCATTATTATTATTATAGTAATAGAACCCATTATTATTGCCATAAATTATTATTATGTTCTATTACTACTATTATTATTGTTACTATTATTATTTGTGATGCCATTCGGACATGATGATTAGCCATCCAGCGATCCAGCTATGGGACCAGGTTTTTACAACGGATGGTCACCAAGTTGGCGGACTTCCAGGTGGCTTTCTGCAGTTTCCCCGTGGATTTTGGTGATCCATTCAGAAAGCCCTAGATATGAAACACATATTCATAAAATCAATGGAAATTCATGAACATCTCCCATTCCGGCATTGATTTTAGATATGGGTCATTTCCCCATATCTATGACAGTCTCAAGATTTTTTTTTTTTGCAAAGTTATAGCCGACCCCAAATGAAGAAATCCATCCTGGAATCCTGTTTTTTTCAGGTAGAAGTAGCGTACCCCAAATGGTGACTTTTGGATACTTTTGGGTGATATCATGGCGCCTACCAGCCACGATGGGTAGTTGGGAAACTGATGGAAACCCATGCAACTAATGGATGGGTAATTTTCCAATGGGTAATTTTCATGATGGTAAGCCAATCAAATGGGTAGTTGGGAAACTGCAACCAAGCTCAACGGAATCGAAAACATCGAATTTAGATGGCATCTTGACCTATACAAAAAAAAAGGTCATACTATACAGAAGGAATGGTGCATTCAGATTTTGTCACTCACTGCACTTGGCACTTGGGCAGGTAGTCCTCATAACATGCCTCACATCTCCCCCAATATGTCGTATGGGTCTGAAAATGGGTCCCCGCAACAAAAGGACAGAAGATGATAAAGCAATAAAGCACCAAAAAAAAGGGCATTCTATTCCAGGCAGGCAAAGCCAGTTTTGTATCACTAGACCAAGCTATGTGAAATGTGAATTGGTGGAATTTGGGCACCTCACATGACCTGCACGTGGGGTTGAATACAAATACGGCAGTCACTTGGGTGAGCACCACGTTGATAGGTTTCTTAACATGCTTGAGAGTTCCCAGGCTTTGGTTTACTGGGTAAACAACCAAATGGGAATTTGTGAATGGGTATAGATAAGAACTGCTACAGAAATTGATGGAATCTCACTTGACCAAGAATTCACGTCGATCACCCTTTCTTTTTGGGTCGGTAAAAACAATCTATGGGTTTCCAATGATATGGCTTTGTTTGAAGAAAATGGGAACACCTTCTACTGCACACCACTTCATGGTTAAGAAATAACCTTCCCATTCACAGCTGGCTCATCAAATTTTATCCCATTGGTCTATCAGACATTTTCACATTCTTCAGTTTCCATGAAAACATAACTCTCTTATGTTACGTGGTTTGGAACGTTTTCTATTTTTCCATATGAAGGAAATCATCATCCCAATTGACTCATATTTTTCAGGGTAGGTCAACCACCAACCAGCTCTCCGTTTGTTGATGATCATTCCACAGATGGCAGGTGATCCAGTTTCGCGAATGGGCTGCATTTTCATTGAATTTCTGTGGGTAAAAAAAGAGGGCATTCTACATCCAGATTTCTGACAACAACTTAGAACCAAGGTGATACCGCTTTTCCACCTAAACGGCCGAAAATAAATGAAGTTGCTAAGTTGCTTATATAGTCCATTATATCCCCGTTATATCGTCGCTGAATGGCAATAAGCAATCAGCGGCATCATTCATCAACCGTATCAACTTAGGTCTCCGTACTTCTAATGTGGTCGAAAATTTCCGCATGTTGGGAATCCATAATACAGTTCTTAGTGGTACTATTTCCATTGTCTGTATGATAGTTGATGATCCCCCAAAAAAGAACCCCCTATAGTTGGTTTTATATCCCCCGATACCCCCATCATATGAAATTTCTTATGCAAGAATCATCCATCAGCCTTCAGATTCTTGGTCGTTGCCCCCCAAAAATATCCCATGATACTCCATGGTTAAGTGTCCTAAAACAGCCTGGCTGAAGCCCTTGAAAAAAACTCAAATGAACAAAGCAAGAGAACACACGCCAAAAGCACAACAAGCACACTAACCAGTATTTACTTTTTGTTGCTATTCGTTTTTTGCTTCTTTTGTCGCACAGTTTGATTCTGTTTTTGGCTTCTCTTTGTGCTTTTGGCTTCTCTTTTTGGTTTTGATTTTTGCTTCTCCAAACGTGGCGATGGCGACTCGCGTGACTCACCAAGATCTGCTTGGAGCCGCTGTCCGACAAGAGCAGCCTGTTGGTTTTTCCAAAAATATCTTGATGCCAAAAGTGGTATTTCATGGGGCTAGACAGGCCTCCCGAGAATTCCATGCCAAACTAATTCTACATGTGTGTGTACATATGTATATACATGTAATGTATGTATGTATATCTATATATATATATATGTATGTAGTATGTATGTCTGTTTGTCTGTCTGTCTGCCTGCCTGTCTGGCTGGCTGGCTGGCTGGCTGTCTGTCTGTCTGTCTGTCTGTCTGCCTATGGATGTATGTAATGTATGTGATGTAATGTATGTATGTATGTACGTACGTACGTATGTGTGCATGTAATGTAATGTTATGTTTTGTTATGCCATATATGTAATGAATGGGGTGTAATGTATGTATGTAATGTAACATAAGGAAATGTAATGTAATGAAATGGTATGAAATGGTATGTAATGGCATGTATGCATGTATGCGTGTATGTCTGTATGTATGTATGTATGTATGTATGCGTGTATGTATGCGTGTATGTATGCGTGTGTGTATGTATGTATGTATGTAATGTAATGTAATGTAGTGTAGTGTAGTGTAGTGTAATGTAATGTAATGTAATGTATGTATGTGTGTATGTAATGTAATGTATGTATGTATGTATGTATGTATATATGTATGTTATGTATGTAATGTATGTCTGTCTGTCTGTCTGTCTGTCTGTATGTATGTATGTATGTATGCTGTAATCATACCCACTTGGGGTTACCATCGGGTTTGCCACATTAATTAGATGTTGCGTTGATGGGCAGATAGGGCTCAGCTGTTTCCGTTCAACCCAGGAAGCTTCCAACTTTGCTGTACAGCGGCCATGGCAGTGATGAGGCAGCGAATGCTTTTAGTTTCGAACCCTTCCATACAGACTTTCATTGCGTCCTGGAAAGGGCGCCATGAAGCATGTTCTGTAGGTACCCGGCAAATGACAACTGCAATTCATGCCAGACGGTTTATTTTGCATATTTTTCTGGAATGATTTGAGAAACATGGGTTTGTTTAAGGCGATTTTTTTTTATTTTCCCAATGGAAAATCCAGCATTTGGGGAATCTACATGTGAATATTTTTTATTTTTTGGGAACCCCTTAAGCAAATCCAAGGGAAGATTGCGAAGATTCTTTACTTAGATCGAGCAATAGCCAACAATGAATGTGGTATTTGACAAGCAAACACGTGAGTATCAGAAATGGTTGTGATGTATCCAACAATACTCGGGGACAGCACCTGCAATCATGGCAGGGTGGGTATGGGTCGAAACCTAAGATACAATATTTTTTTTTGAAAGAAAATCCATTTGCCAGCTACTTTGGGATTCAGCAGGGGTATGGGCTTTTGACCCATACCCATCTAGCATATGTAGTTCATGGATGTATGTGACCTTAAAGTTTCCAGGGCTACAACTCCATCAGGGCACCAGAGGTTTACCCACCTCACCGTCCCTCAAGTGGTTCTCCCAAGTTTCAGAGATATCCATTGTACCCAAACACATCTGGCACCACTTGTTTCTTCCATTGCTTTTTTAAAAGCATGTACCATCTGGTTATTTAACATAGCCATGGAAAATCACCATTTTTAATGGGTAAACCATCTATAAATGGGCCATTTCCCATGGCTATGTTAAATAACCAGAGGGTACATCCTCTACAAAGAGGGATTTCCAACTGCGAAATCGGGGAGTAAAATCCATCAGAGATGGCGCGCGACGCTTGGACGGGCACAGGCGGGACCAGAACTCATCAAACAGGTGGGGAGAGCGTCACGGCTCGCAAGTGGAGAGCGTACCTGGAGCTGGTCCATTTATAAATGGGATAAGCCAGTTATCAATGGGAATTCCAGGATCCTAAATTGGAGGTACTGTACCTTATATAGGCCTTATACATGGTAGGTACCTCCAATTTAGGATCCTGGAATGGCCATTGAAGTTAGAGGACTCCCGAACCAGGGCTATTAACCACAAACACTAAGATGAGTCTCCAAGTTGAAGGTGAAGGTCCCATTAGAGCCACATACCCAACTGATGGGTGGAGATTCAATGGTCCGGTGGGGTTCAACCTACAGTTCCTGGGTTTATTGTGGATGATTTTAAAGCCATAAATCGCCATCCTTTTTTTGAGCCCAAGGGGGATCCAAAAATCATTGGGACACCCAACCTGTGCATCTTTAGGCGAAGACAAGTGACAGTTAGACGTACAGTTCACAGGGATAAAAGAACATGTTCATTGGTATCCCCTTTGATTTCTTGCATATTTATGTCTGCGAATGAGGAACATTGTTGGTGCTTATCAAAGGAAGTTGGGAAGCAATACTTCCGAGTTACGAATGACTTTTACTTGATGGAATTGACTATGATGAAGGGTGGTGCGCGAGTGAGACTTGACCTTGATGAAGGGTGGTGTGAGCCT
>Ga0126342_10007560_pt1 | contig 19434 bp, 15 predicted proteins | sample Cyp1metagenome_FD_92528 | JGI IMG/M metagenome (GOLD analysis project Ga0126342, IMG submission 92528) | Coral microbial communities from Lord Howe Island, Old Settlement Bay, Australia - Cyphastrea 1 metagenome | ecosystem: Host-associated > Invertebrates > Cnidaria > Coral ... | reverse complement strand
CCAGTGGATACTGGATGATACTGGATGATATGGGCCATGTAGTAACAACCAAATAGAAAAGTTGAGCGGGAAACATAAGGTAGTGTAATATTGTGGTGGTGCTATATATATACATAATACACATATATATATAAATTGAACCATAATAAACCTAGATGAGAATGGGATGATGACGGACAACAATGGGACGATGACGGAAGTTTATGATCATGGGAGAGCCAGCAATCTGATGATAATGGGTCCAGAAATGAGGGACACCCAAAATATCCCAAAATTGTTATCTGAAAATAGGGAATATCATGATCAAGCATCATTTGTTTCTCTTTTGGTACCATACTTTTGGACCAAGCCATATTTTATATGTATATACATGGGGAATACACCACATAGATAAGTCAGTAATGCCATAGTTGTTTAACCACTTACTAAGTGGGATGCGATCCCAAGATGTAATGGTTGCGCCCCCAAAAATTTACATTTGGAACATTTTTGAACTCCAATATTGTAGGTTTGGACATGTTTTGAAGATGTTTTTAGCCGCACTTGGATTCCTGGCTTTAGGTTCTATGTATGTTTTCCAGTCGATGTTTTTGGCTGGCAATATATATATATATATGTGTATATATATATATGATAAATTATATAAGGGGATATGGCAAACTACATAATGTTCCAGTTCACCGGAGTTCACCATAGGGTATACTTTGATGATCTCCAGAGTATTTTATTAGCAGATGAAATCACATACTTGGGCGCAACACAGTGCATAAATCGACCGTGGCACGGGGAAATAGGATATAGATGTTGTCATGGGAAAAGTCACGTCAACTAACGTGGATTTGGAAGCCATGATTACCAGAGGGTAAACATCCTATAACATCCTTACATGAATATCCATTGGATTGATTGAATTGGAGGTGTCGCCAGTTCGACCCCAGAAAATCAGTGGGCTCCTGCCAGTTATCCCAAGAATCTTGCCCCATTGCAATGGGAATTCCAGGATCCTAAAATGGAGGTACTGTGCCATATTTCTGGCCATATTTTGCGGGTATATCCCCTTACATAGGCCTGACAAAGGCCTTACATATGGTAGGTACCTCCAATTTTTATCGGTTCCTGAGTCATGGCCATTGATCCATGACGATCCCAAGAATCTCCACATGAAAATATGATCAAAAAAAAATCTGCTTGGTGGTTTCAAAGCATGGAATTATCAATTTTCCCATTGATATATGGGATGTCATCCTTCTAGAATTGACGAACTCATATTTTTCAAGATTGTTATTGCACCACCAACCAGATATCTCCCATTCAATCCCGAAATGCGTGATGTGAATTTTGTTTTCAAATCATTGCGTATTTTTTTCGCCAACTGTCAGAAACTCCAGATAAATCCAAGTTTTAAATCAAGATGACGACACCTAGATAGCTAAGTTGACGGCAATATCTTGGTTAACCTTTGGATTTATGGGGGATGTAACGAACTAGTATTCATGGCTTTATAAACTAACCATAACCACCTGGGGATCCTCACCTTGTGATAGACTCCCCTTGTTTTGTTCTTCGCGAAAAAAACAATCAGTCGATTTTCCCAAGATATCCCCATGGTATCCCATAGCCTCCAGTAAAACTAACTTACCCTCTGGTAATTTAACATAGCTATTGAACATGACCATTTATAGTGGATTTTCCCATTAAAAATGGTGATTTTCCATAGTTATGTTAGTTTACCAGAGGGTAACTTAGGCCCCCCCCATTTTATCGGGCGCAGGCGAAGAACGCCTTCCTGCGGCTCCTGCGCTTGGGTCGTAACCTCATGTCCGCCTCGGGCGATGCCGGGGTGAAGGCCAGGATGAATGGCCGCAATGAACGAGGGGGTTGTTGTTTGGGTGTTATTTTCTATGATTATTTTGAATATATATTGCGTATTATTACGCTGATTATATGTATTATTTAAAATTATATATGTTATAATATATATGTGCAAATAGTTACTAAATAGTAACACATAATATATTATAGTGTGCTTTAATATAGACAATAACATCTCTATATATATAACCATACATACATATATTTATGTACAACAAGGAATCATAATAGGATATCAGTTGAAGTCTGATTCTTTGTCATTCATATTATAACTATCAAGTGGTGCACGGAACTAAGGAGCGGTTGGGCTCTGGATATTCTCAACATCTTGCATGGGGAGCCAGCTGGCAACTAAATGCTACTAAGACTTTCCCAACCACATGCGAGTAATTAGTTAAGAACATACATATTATACATTGTTAATCAATAATCTATTTTTATATGTATACATATATATTATAGGTGTTTTTAAACTCATATAGTATATACTGCACTTACATTATATATATATTGAATAGTCATTCAATATTTAGAATGTAGTGTATATGTAAAGAAAACGTACCCAATACAATATGTATATATACATATATATATTTTTACATACATATATATATATATTTCAAGTTTTTTCTTTTCAATATCAACGTATATTGTTGTTCAACACACATATATAATCATATATATATACATATGTTTTTTTTTGAAATGTTTTGTGTATGTATATATATATATTAACTATATATTTAAGGACAATATATATATATATATATGTACATATTTGTATGTAAGTATTTTTTTAGTATGTATTACACTAATGATGATAATATATATATATAATGAACTACATAAATATTATATATTTTGATCACACACACACACATAGGACCATAGTTACTGGCCGTCACATCCTCAGTTTCACCTTTTCCAGGCCGCAAAGTACTTCCTGGAGCAAGGCTTGCACACCCGGTGCTGGTCCCGCGCGAGGAGGTGATACTGGGTCGTTGAGTGGTGTGGACAAACAGCCGCAATGCCTTCTGGTGATATAATAGGATATGAATGGATATTAATGGTGATTTAATGGGATTTAGTCAAGAAAAATGGTGATTTAGTGGAATTTTAATGTTACTTTCTGGTAAACTAACAGTTTGCTATTGAACATGGCCATAGAAATCGTTGATTTACCTTTAAAAAGTGATGTTCCATAGTTTTTTTTGTATGTTTACCAGAGGGTAAATGGGGGATCCCCAAAATTGATGGTGGATGGGTTTATAGTGGAAGTTCCAGAAAATTGATGATTTAGGGGTACTCCGTGTGGGGAAACCTCTATATGGCATTGAAAAACACATGAACACCATATTATGTAATGGTTTTTATGGTTATATGACATCGTATTAAAAGAAATACATCTGGATGTATTGATATCTCATGATATTTGTATATTAAATATGGGCACATATTATTCATAATTTTGATACACAAACTGGGTGAACATTTCACCCCAAACTTATGAATTTGGTCAAGTCTCCAACTCCTTGATTTGTTGGTCTCCAAACTCCCACCTAACTGTTTAGTTGAATGATATAACTGGATCAATGTGTGAGAAAATCTGATGTCTTTAGGGCACATACTTGAAATGAATAGAACGTAAACATCAAAAACAACTTAAACGGTTTGGAGTTATGGGTCTGGATGATCTGTGCAACCGTCAAATTGACATCAACAAATCGTGATTGGGGTTTCTTGGCAATTCGGGAGGCATAGGGTCCCAGAAAAGAACTATCCAGGTGTGTCGGGAAATCCCATGGACTTTCAAGATGTTGCTGGCATCCGCTGGCCCTCAAGTGTTTCTTGCACTTGAAGAGAGAGGAATTGTCATTTTCGTTTGGTCGATCCACCACGTGGGATATTTTGAGGGATTTTGTTTGAAGAAAATCGATATGTTCTGATCATATTGTTGGCCATGTTCCATTATATCCCCGTGATGTTTCAATTTCGATGGGTTTTAATAATAGTTAACATCTGCCATTGGTGGACAATTCCATATTAATTCTTAAAAAACATCAAAAAATACATAAATTGAATCGAACAACTATACCAGAGTAAATCATATGACATATATATATATAATATAATATCCTAAAAAATACATTAGTTTATGTATAGTCATTCTTGAGTAGATAGACTATGGACTTTTCAATAAAAAAACATCACTAAAATGAACATATTTTTGACACTTATATTTCCCGTCCACTTCAGGATGGTTAAATCTTCATAAACACACCATTCAAAAATCACCATTTTTCACTGGGAAGATCAACGTTTTCGAAAATCAACCGTTTGCAGAGGCGACTTCAGGAAGGAGGTTCCCCATTGCCTTTGGCGCGGCTCAGCGAATTGTTTCTTGGCGCCGGCGAGGGCGAAATGGCGCAGTAGAAATTGTGAGTTAATAAGTCACATACCTAGTACATAGGTATTTAGTAGCTAGTTGGCTGATTTTTAAAATAATTGCCGGCTAGACTAGTACGTAGGTATTTGGCACTTATATGATATATAATATTATATAATAGGGCTATCATAAGGGCTGTAATATTTGGCATTACTGTAACCAAAGTGGCAGAATTGTTGGTTAACAATTCTATTATCCGCGTAAAAAAAGCTGGGCAAATTTTACATTTGCCCAAAGTTGTGGCCAAAGAATATGGGGACATTATGGGATATGAAAGGATTCTACAGTAATGAGATCAATGTTGGTAAATTACAACGACCTCACTGTTTTCCCTCACTGGAATAATGGGACTTGTAAGGGGAATGATCCCAATATGGTCTTATTTCAGGTTAGTGAATTATTTTAATTTGCCCAGATCAATAGCTCTTTGAGCTTTTTGACACGTGCCATTTGGGAAGAGGCTGTCATATTCTTGCGGACATTTCACTGGGATGGGCTTAAGAAGGGGATAGAACCATAATCCACGCCAAATCTGGATGTCTAATACCTGACATCTGGGCAATTTTATCAAAGTGACACGTCCGGACCGAAGCATTCTCGGATTCCGGGAATCCCCATGGTGGGCCACAAGTTTCAGGTTGGTGAATTGTAATTTACCCAGATATCAGGAGAATTTCAATGGGAGGATGGCCTGCAGCATCCTGCAATCAGCGAAAATCGAAGTCCGCGCCGAGAGCGCTGCGAGTCCTTGGGGAATGTTGCCCAACTGGACGCAATCAAAGGCTTAAGCGCAACGAGTCCTAGACAACCTATATAGATCCTACTCTGCCCTCACGTGCGTCAGCTTCTTTGCGTTTTCGAAAGGTCACGGGCATGTCCAAAGGTGGATGATATACCACTGGTTGTCAAACATGGCTTTCTGGACCCCCCATTTTTAGATGTTTTTCCCAGCTACAAGCGTCCATTCAAATATAGGGGTTTTCCCAGCCAGCCATGTTTGAGTTTCCACCGTAGGGAGGGTATTAACCAATATTATCAACCAATATTCCATTCATATTCTGTTGGTTATTCCCATTTTACCTTCATTTTACAGATATGGGGACGGGTCAAAACCACTATATATATATATTATATATGGGTATGAGGGTTTTGACTCATAGCCATGTACATATGGGGGTTTTGTAAAATCATCTGAAAATGAAATGGATGATTTGGGGTAATGTGGGTAAAACAATAATAAACCATCCCCCAGTCATCACCATTTTTATAGGTGGCACAAACCATTCCCAAATGGGTGGTTTATTATTGTTTTACCCACCATACAGGATGGGGCCCCCAAGATAGCAAAACTGAGATATAAGAGGACTATAGTATTCATTGGGTTTGTAACGAACTTATAACTGGGGAGACCCCCATATGATGGTTCCATAAATGGGGGTCCCCCTAAATCATCCATTTTAATGGTATTTTCCATCATAAACAATCCAGCTGCTGGGGTACCCCCATTTATGGAAATCCCAATATAGATATATAGAAGTAAGATTATTATATAACCACCTATTATTCTTATATAACTAACTTAGTATTATTTGTTATTTAACCAACTATCATATTATATTATTATACTATATATATGACATTATATGTCCAATTTTGTTTCGCATTGAGGCCCGCCAATGATGTGGCCCTGATCGGTGAGTTGGTTGGAGTGCTGATCACCATGATGAAGTGCGACGTGAAGGCGTCCTGATGTCGGGTGTTCTAGGGATGGTTTTTATATATGTGGGATGTTTATATCTATCTATCTACCCTCTGGTAATTTAACATAGCAATTGAACATGGTCATTTATAGTTGATTTACCCATTAAAAATTGTGATTTTCCATAGTTATGTTAGTTTACCAGAGGGTATCCATCTATCTATCTATCTATTTGTCTGTCTGTCTGTCTGTCTATCTGTCTATGTGGGATGGTTAAACCAGTTAAACTTGCACAACGTACTTCCCAAGCCTAGGCTCCACAAGACCCTATAACTACGCGCACACACAAGACTAGACTACACGTTTCTATTGTTATGTGGGTATGGGTCAATACCTATAGATACCTTTTTTAGGGGGATGAACATCGATTTACCAGCTATTTTGATGTTCACCAGGGGTACAAGGTTATGCAGCTACTGTTACCGCATTACACATTGTCCATAACTAATGCTTCGTTTTCTTTTGCTTCAAGCAAAGTTTAGCTACAAGGTGGGGTTCTCCCAGGGATGTTTGTTGGTTCATAACCTGCCTTATCTATAATATATATATATATAAATAACAATAATAATAATAACAATAATAATAACAATAATAATAATGATAACAATAATAATAATAATAATAATAATAATAATAATAATATATATATATATATATATGTATACCATAGACCATAGTTAAACTATGATATAATTTCTGATATGAACTTATAGACCAACGTTAGCTATTTGGGGACCACCACAGACCAAGCGAATCCTATGGAAGATATGGAAGTCCATGTGTCAACAGGAGATCTGCGACAAGGCTATGGCAGATATCAAGGCAGAGAATGGTTTGGATGTCTTCGATGTCTTGTTGCAGGCGACTTCGGTCAATCGCGGGTCATGATGGTCATGATGTTCATGATGGTCATAGCATTTTCAGTTGCTATGTTTAAGTACATGGAGTTTTTTGGGGTCCCCAAGAAAATAGCGAGTTGTGTTTCCAGGATGGTTTAGATGATGTGTCCTCCACAATGTTCAGGTTTCCAATTTCTTCTATCTGCGGGGGGTACTTTTTTTGCCAAACATCGACATCCATTGTGTCCATGAAAGTCCATTCAAAAACCCATCAAAGGGGCTGATTTTATTGTCGATTTACCGTCCAGCAAACAGCAAGGTTTGCTGGAAACTTACGCGAAGTTCAGCTTTGGCGGGAAAATTGGCTGGTTTTGTATGGTTTTGTGAGACTTTCCACCAGCCGTATATGTTCGGGTTTTCTAGGGGAGTCGACGTAACAATCAAACAGTCATGAGGAATAGAAATTGAAACGTTGTGAACTGGTCCACTTGAAATTGTGCCTACTCTATCGTTTGGGCAGCTTTGGTCTAACTGTTGAGTTCCATGCTGCCGGGTGGGGCCCCTTCAGGACGGGCAATAAGTTTACCGCTGTAACTGTGTCTGACTGTGTAATATTGACCAACATGGATTCTCCAATCATGTCCAGTTTTTTTCCAGATTAATCCATGAAATACACGGTCGATTGTCCAAATTTTCCGTCTCTTTGAGCCATAGGCAACACATGGAAGACATATGGATTACCGTGAATCCATATAAATCCCTATAGCATGATAAATCTGGTCTCATGACCACCTATAAGAAATATGGAATGTAACTTATAACTTATTATTACAACCCATATTATCCTAGTTGTGTTATTGCCATAAACCCATCTAAATCCAAGGAAACGTCCCATGATCAAACCATAAACACATGATCAAATCACAGACCCAACATCAACCCTTTTTTTATAGTACCCATAATAAACCATCTAAACATATCCATGATCCATCATATAAAATAATATATTATAGATATAATAGATATAATTTACCCATTATGAAAATCCATAGTAGCCATTATATCATACCCATATGAATATCCATCTAAACATATCTAAACCCCACCAACGGCATGGCCCATCTTGTAGTCTTCCACGGCTAGGTGGCGGCCTCCACGACGAATCCAGATCCCTTCTTCCTGGCGATCGCCTACGAGACCATCTACGTCTTTCTGAAAAACGCCGCTGCGACGATCAAAACGTATAGATTAAGTATACTAACCATACTTAGTATACTAACTATATATATATATCTGTTTTTTTTTGTGGGATGAAGTCGCGGGATATATGGGACATTATGGGACAGTGGTAGATGAACTTGACATATTGATGATTCAACCCTATGGATCCCAAATCATACCCCAGTCCCACTTCCTAAGAAGCTACGGCTGGATAGGGCAACATATTCTGGTTGGTGGTTTCAAACCATGGAATTTTATTTTCCATTTCATATATGGGATGTCATCCTTCCCATTGACGAACTCCATCATTTTTCAAGATGGGCACATTGCACCACCAAGCAGATATTATTAACCATCATTAACCATATAATAACCATCATTAACCATATATTAACCAGGTATATTAATCAACCAGGATGGTTATTGCCCCACCAACCAGATATAGTTATTAACCATCATTAACCCTATAATAACCATATATTAACCATATATTAACCAGTATTAAAACCTCGAAGGCCTGGGGACGTTACCGGGGACGTTCCGACGGCCAACTCCGAGGACCTGATGCGTGCGCAGCTGCTGTCCAAAGTCATCTCGCAGCTGCGCGAGACGGTGACACCGTGGGCTGGGGTTAAGGGAAAATCCCATGGGATTTTCATGGGATTTTCCCATGGGAAAATCCCATGAACATATGGTTATATATATGGTTAATCCATGGGAAAATCATGGAATCTTCCCTGGGTTTTCCCATGGATCCCATGAAAATCCCATGATCAATCCATGGAATCAGCTGAATAATACGAGACGACTGGAGGTTGAGATAGGCTGAGCGATTGTGTTTTTTTTTATTTGGGGACTTCAAACTGCCTTTGGTGATCTTTGGTGTTTGTTTTGAACAGAAAAAACAAAAAGGGGCTTTCAAGCAGCGAGTTTAAGGACTTTGCAAAAGGATGAAGCTATCATCGCCATGGGTTTTCATACCTAGACCTAGACCCTCCAAGTACCCATAAAAATGCTGTTGTCTGATTTCCCCATCAAAAAATAGTACTTCAACATATACTTTATATAACCGTTAACCATTTTGTGGGTGTATTTGAAGGGTCTAGGTCTTTGAATCATCATATAGCTCGATTATTGAATCACTGTGTCATGAACTGATCACCCAGATGCTCCATGTATGGACTAATATCTACCATGGCAACATATGGCAACATATATTCCCTAAAACCAACCAAATGTGGGTATATATACCATACATGGAGCATATGGGTCATGAATGATGTATCATCAAATCTTAACCACTTTCCGAAACAGGCAGAATTGATGGCTGCGACTCCCGGGAAATCTGATAAAATCGGGGGCCATCGTGTTGAACGTTGTGGGACTTTGTGGGGTTTTTCAACCTCTGGTTTTACCATGGTCCACACATTTTTCTCATTAGTGTTTCCATAAACATCCATAAACTAGGAGAACCAAAAGGCGAGGGATGGTTTAACAATGTTTAATATCACATTCATCACATTCATCACATACATTGGAAACGATGTTCAGTCCAGCTCTTGGGATGGGTCAAAATTGCTCCAAGATGGATCGAGTTAAATTGCCCTCGCCAACCCGCAAGAAGTCCTCAAATCGGGCACGCTAAAAATTGCCATGTTAGAATAACCACGATGGAAACCCATGGTTACGGGTCGGAATCTTGTGCCGCAAACAATGTGTAAACATAGTAACCCCCACAAAAATTGAAGAAATATGAACACGTAAAATCCTATTAAAATCCTACTAAAGGCATGCGGTTAGCCATGTCAGGTCACCCTGGTAGCGACCCCCTGTAGCGACAGGCCATATTGCTTCCCTACATCCGTGGGCCCTATGTGTTGCTTGCTTCAGATAGTTTACCCTCCGGCAAATCAGACATGGCTTGCCGGAAAATCCATGATTTATAGATGTTTTTCCTATGAAAACCTCCAATTTCTAGAGGATTCTGAATTGCTGTGATTAACGGAGGGATAAGGAATGATTCAATATCTTTTTTTTGTGCCGGGCCATGATGTTTGCCAACACGGCAACTTGTTGTGATTCTCATCCCCTTGGCTCCAGTTCCACCGACGGTACCGGTATTTGGAGCATGATGGGAGTATGGGGATTTCATGGGGATTTCATGGGAATATACAACCAACTGTATCCAATTGTGGGGATTTAACCAACAACACCTGCTGTTGAAAGAGAACATTCAGATAATGCTGCACACATGGCCCCACAACGAGATCTACGGAAGAGTGCTGGACCCATTGTCGGCTCATGTACGTTTGACATAAATGACACGTGTCTTTGGTTTCACTCGTTTTGGATGGCAAACCATCAATTCTGGGGTTAGATTGTAAAGGCATGTAAAAGGTCCTGATCTAATAAATTATTTACTCGGTTCCTGGGTGATTCTGGGAGCACATATTATCACATGTAAAATCCCCATAGATGGTATTTCATACGGAAATCATCAACAAACAAACTTTTTGTGCCTGGTTGATCCACAAGAATTTGCCAACCTTGTGGACCTTGCTGTGTCCCATCATGGCCCCATGAATAAGCTATAGTCTATCCTATGTCAGATACCGTATCGATATCTGAAACCCTCCGTGAAACACGATTTGTCCGTGATTACCATATTTGGCACCAACACCTTATATTAATGTATGTAAACTATAACTATGATGTAACTATATGTATGTGTATTGTACATGTGAAGTCTATATTAGTGAAACATGATGAAACCCTCCACACATGAAAACGTGACGTGATTCTCACGTCACTCTATGTCCCGGGATGTCTGAGGAAAGATGCACCGAATGAGAAGTACATGCAGCTGTGGTGTAAGTGCGAGTTGAAGTACGGACACTGGGCGACACAAAAAAAAGGGCAGCCACTTATCCTCTGGTAATGACGAACAGTTTGCTATTGAAAATGGCCATAGATATAGTTGATTTATGTTGATTTACCTATTGAAAATGATTGTTTTCCATAGCAAACTGTTAAAGTACCACAGGGTATCTGAAAATTTGTCGATTTGGAGGCCCAACATGCCATGGTTTCTTGATTCATGCTTCCAATTCGGCGTTGATAAAAACACCATTGACAAATCTCTTCGAAACAGTAAAGTGTGGGATATCCAGATCAACCGTTGAACTGCTGGACATCAAACATTGACACGACTGCTTAATAGTCTATAACTGGAGCTTGCGAATGATACCTCACTTGAGAAGTGTTCCAAACCCCTGTTGTTGATAATACGGGATTATACTCGCCTATTTTTTTGGGCGGGAATTGTCACAATCCACTATGGGAATCCCAATCTTAACCAAACAGTATAAAGGCAACACTGCTCACGGTCAGTGAATGATCAGTCAGGGAACGTTCTCTGGTTCCATTGCTTCCCACGGTCCATCTTGGACCCCAAGGAACCCCCAACGCTGCGCGTGATCGCTTGCGACAGCTACACGACAGCCAGGACTGGCTTCGGGGTGTACGTTTTTAATGTGGGATTGAGTGGGGAAATCAACAATTCTTATGGCATATACCCTTTGGTAAATTAACATAGACCCTGCCAGACAGGGGCTGGAAGATTAGTTTCCACTAAGAATTGGTGATTTTCAGGGTCTATGTTAATTTTCCAGAGGGTAAATTGAACATACGGGAACTAACTAATCCAAAACAGTGAGATGTTAATGTGTCTGAAAATGGTGTATATCATATCCCGGACATTGCTAGTTTAATAGAGAACACCCTGTGGACGCGGCAACGTGTGCTGCGCATGGTACTAACCAGGTCTCAACATCAACAGGTCTAGCAGCACTCTGGCAAGCTCCCCAGCAGGCTGTTTTGAACCATGTAGACTATTGAGGGCAATTTGCTTGACTTGTTCCATGGTTCCAACACCACCGGAAATTTGTTAGATGTTCCATCGCTGGGATGATGAGATTATATAGTATGCAATAATAATATGCATGAGTTATACAATAATTCACTTAAGTATATCTATATATATATACATATGGTACCCCCCCAAGACCTACCTTTCAAGCAAATTTAGTGGTATTTATAGTGTTTTTCTTAACATTTTGGGACTCTAAAGCTTATGGCATTTTTTGGTGATCAATTTTGTTCCCATCCCAGCCGTCCCGAAGTACATCGGATCCCAAAAAAGCTTCTTGAATCCGAAGGCCTTCAGCCTTGAATCTTGAATCCAAAGAGGTTGGATTGAAGATGTTTTTTTTTTTCCCTGAGCCTGGAATTTTGAGTCTTGAATCCAGATACATAGAATAATGTTAGTCACCAGTAATTGCGATTTCTTGCAATTTCTTGCAAATGATCGGTTTGTTTGCTAAGGACATACCTCAAATAAGCTTGCTCATCCTGTAAAAGAAAATTCTAAAGCTCATTATTTTTCTTTGCTTTCCGAGCAAATCAATCAACTTTGGCAAAAATAATGAAAACCATTAAAAAAATGCAATCAAGGTAATTAGATTCATCATCATAAAAGTAGAATAAATTGAACAAGAACCTTCTGCAATCTTAAACAGTAACTACTTGTTCCCACTGTCCCCCTTCCCTGGTCCCCTGTCCCCAGTCCCCGGTCCCTCCTAAAAAAAATAACCCTAAAGGTCTGTATCCAATGGAGTTAACCCTGAAGGTTGAAGTCCACATCTCAAAATGTCGTCCTAAGTGAGTGAAAAAGTCGTCCTAAGTGAGCCTTTGACCACAAACAAGAAGAAACAATTACACAAGAATAAGTAAAAATACATGAGCTCATCCAATAGCAATATCTCTTTATCTGCAGATCAATCAAAACCTTCCCAACAAAATGTATTAGAAAGGGTTGCGGATAGATCGGCAAAGAAAACTTTCTCCCCCAAAAAACATGATTGCCATTTATGTTTACAGTAGAAAAAGAGTATATAATAGACTATAAAAACCCTGAAATGCTATCAAAGTTCACATCACAAAGCGTCACAACTGGTAGAATATTAAACAATATAAACAAACCAGTCTGAAAAAAAACATATAGAAAGTAAACAAATTCTGTGATTAACTTAAACTAGATCCTTAGAATATAGAGCTAAAAGAACCAATAAACATATAGGATATTTCGAAGTAAAACTACGTATCAACCCAATGCTAAAAACTCCTATAATACCTTTGAACATATCACAAAATTTAGAACTATAAAAAAGTAAGGCAATTTATAATATGACAAATATATTTAAAACTGATCTAGTTTTTTGTTTTTACTTATTAACTTACTATCATCAAAATCATTTATGGCTAACAAGCAATATATCTAACTCAAGCACTCCTGGATTTAAAGCAATGAAATTTCAAGATCATCTGCATTATACAGATTTAAAAATGAATTATTACAAATTATATCAATTCTTCTACACAAAAATGTAGATGCTGAAGAAAAACTAACGGAAATAATGTAGATTCACAAATAAGGCAATTAACATCAAATGAGAATATGATTGATTATTGTCAATTTACTATGCAAAGTTTGATGGAATGTTATGAAATTGTACTAGGATTAAAAAGGTAACTGCATTGTAAAATCAATATGTCTAAAAATTATTACTGGAGACCAGTCTTATACATTTCTATTGTACTTTTTACACCTTTATTATCTGCAAAATCTTACGTAAATAAACATGTAAAATCTCAAGATGCACTAACTATATCATCTAATCTTGCACAAAGCTCAGCTTTGGACATTAATTCCACCAGTAGTCATTATAAAAGACTACCGTACAACAAGTTGTATTCATCAAAAAATATAAAATCATATGCTATACTCTGTTGTACATACAAATAACAAAATATCAATCCATTTTTTCCCCTAATCATATTTCTGCAAATCCTAAAGGTTATTTAAAAATACCAAATGTTGTAGACGATATTGAAAAAAAGGTTATTTAAAAATACCAAATGTTGTAGACGATATTGAAAAAACAGACTTGCAAGAATCATATCATAGATATAAAATTTGTGTTGATGTTGATATTAAAGATGTCTGAAAACATAAAAGAAAACATTAAATAAAGCAAAAATAAATATGTCAAATATAGATGTTACAGCGCTATGCTGCAGCTACATATTTGGGCAGGATGTGTCCAGGCGCATGCGCCCAAGATACTTTCCTGATGCAATGCTACAATAGGTGATAAAATAAGAAGGAAGACAAGGAAGGCATTCAAGGACATATCTGATGCACAAAATGTAGGTCTTGGAGAGGGTAGCATAAATATATATATATATAAATATCTATACAATAACAAGAAAATTATCCTCTGTGAAACAGATACTTATGAAACTCCTGAGCCACAGAATAATATGAGTTTCACCGAGTTTCACCCTTTCTTTTCTGTGGCTCCCCTTTTTTTGCGGTACAGGATCCCGACGAGTCCTCGCAGTGGCGGGAGATGGTGCCGGAAATCCGCGATTTGCAGTGACTTGTCGTTGGGCCTATCACTCCATATGGAGGTTTCATGATGTTCCCATTCACACCTGCATGATTCTGGATACGGGATTTTCATGGATTTTCATGGATTTTCCAGCCATGTTTGACGAAACCGGAGCTTCAATATCGGCTGCTGTCTCCATTGCCATGTGTGAGTTACTGGAGGGTACTGTACAGGCGATTTAAACTATCGTTTGACATGGTTGGGTAGGCCTTGATACGTTGCCGGTGGGTTCCCATTGTTCTGCAGAAACCATCAAAAACCTAATCAGTACTAAGTAGATTAGTTATTTGTGAAACGCTTTGGAAAGAAACATACTGTATATTAATTCACACCACAAAAAAACATGTCTTCCACTGACTAATCATTGAACTGATCTGAAATTCATGTGGAAAATTCAATTTCATAAACCATCCCCAAAGTCACATATCTTTATGGGTGCTAAAAAGCTAAACGCCATTCCTAGGTTTATGGCTGGGTTTCCCATGATATTGTGACCCCTATATATTATATAACTATAACTATGGTTATAACATGTTATGACCATTTATATCCCAACTTATGGAACCATAAAAATAACTAGAAGTAAGCATAGTAACTATACATAGCTATATCCATGATTTATCCCAATAAACATATAACCATAAGTTGCTATATATATATATATATATATCCACTTCACTGGAACGGCACCTTCAAAGTTCAAAATTCAATCCGGGTACACCTCACCAAATATACGCAATATGTGATCTGTGTGGACCTACAATCTACTGAGATAAACATGTTATGCAAAGTCTCATGCTCAAACTCTTGACACATCCAGCAGTTTGATAGGTGAAGTTCCTCGCGTTTTTCCTGATGATTTCTCATGTTGGCAACATGCTGATCCCCATGATGAACTGGTCAATGTCTATGATTATACAGCAACTTCTTGTAAATCAAATGAATGTGACAACCCCAATCGTCAGACCTTCCGACTTTTCTCCGTTCTCACCGTATCTCACCAACCAGAGGCATATAGGCAACATCCAAAATTGTGGTTGAACCAAAAAAAAACAGACTTTGGTTGGTTTTCTCTAACCATCATGACTTTGGTTGGCACTTTTTGCTGCAAATCCCCAGCTCGGATCATGGCCACATGTGCTCCCCAACAGGAACCCCATGATGCATCGGACTTTGTTGGGCATCGTGAAGATCATCCAATTGCTCAGTGCCTTGGCGCTTGGTGAACCTATTCATGGCATACCAAAGCAAAAAACACAACTCATGGGCTTCACATTGTATATCATATAAACAATATCATATATATATATATGTGAAAATAAACTATATACTGTACTAACATACCACCAAAATATCCCTTCTGCTCAATTGAGCCATCAAAAAATACCTCCCATCCCATGAAATACGGTGGAAATCCTCAGCTCTCAGGCGAACTGGCTCAGGGCGAAGATAGCGAAGCCTTGAAGCCCGTGACGGAGCCGCGTTCCACGCTAAACCGCTCAACGCTGTGGCAGTAATCCACGGAAAACTTGGGGATCCCCAAGTCACCATGGTTGTTTCAATAATTCAATAGTCTGTAAATGTCTATAAATGTGTATAAATGTCTATAAATGTCTAGATTTTTTATAGGATTTGATGACTGATTTCATAGCTGGAGGTTATGGTTCATGACTTTAGGAAACTCTAAATGTCTATAATTTTATAGGACGATACCTGATTTTATATCCTGGGGTATGCCCGAAATCCTTAGGAAACCTCCATACGTTGCTGGCTGCGGGGAGGACCTTTTGGACGCTTCGGGCCGCGAGCGGCTGTTGATCGGTCCCACAACTGGCTTGGTGACCTGCCCCGACTTCGACGTCAGGCGCAGAATTGGCGTGTGGAAAGATGTGGGAAATGAACCATTATGTAACTATGTATGGGGATTTAGTGGGATGTTGGATATGTATTACATATTCCCGCAAACATATATATATATACAAATAATGTAGATATATATATAAGAAGCTGAAGCTTTTGAGTTCTGTATACGTACAAAAAACTTTTACTATATTTATTTATATATATATATATACATCTGTCCAGTGGTTAGGAGGGAGCGATTCGGAGCCAGGGGTATGCATAGTCCCTATAGAGTTTCCCAACCATATAGATTGACGTTGTGGATTTGGCCGGTTTTTAAAGCATCCATGGTGGCGCAAGTACTACCGAAGCATCATGGGATAAGAACAGTTTTCTTATGAGAATGTGATGAAAGAAATAGCATGCCACAAACAGATAGACAAGTTAAAACATGTTAAAAGCCTGGACAATTAGGGGGTATCATCATTTCCAGAAGGATGTTCTATCTTTTTGGCGACCCCTATAATTTGGACGATTTCTTTGCATCTGTCTAAGAGCAACGTGATTAATCCCTTTTTTGTCATGTTTTCTGTCATTATCTATTGCGCCTTTGATTTGTGTTATCATAATTGCTGTCATTATAGTATTTGTTTGCATCCGATGATCATCACTATATAGCAAATAAAGTAGCAACAGGTTGATACCCTATGACATCAAACTTTTGGTAATGTGGTAAATCCCAAGAAACAAACATGTCTGATTTGCTTCACAAAAAATTATCTGGTTGGTGGTTTGGAACATGAATTTTATTTTTCCATTCAGTTGAGAATGTCATCATCCCAACTGACGAAGTCATATTTTTCAGAGGGGTAGGTATACCACCAACCAGTAAATCACCTTGAAATCTCCATAAATCACTTCGAAATCACCACAAATTACCATTAAATCACCATTAATCACCATTAATTGAAACCACCAACCAGTTAGATATGTTTCGCCAAAATGCCATGCGGGGCTTAGTAGGTGAACATTATTTCGGGGCTTCCCTTAGTGGCATTGTGAAATACCATGTGGCGAAACCTTGGAACAATTGGAAGTTCAATGGGGATTTCAATAGGGATTCATGGAAAAACAAAACAAGCAACCAAAATTTGGGTTGGAGCTTTACGATCTTTACGGCCATTGAATGGGGAAACGTATGACTATTTGATTAATCAGCGGATGGAATGGGGCACCCCAGTTGACGAAGCCATGTAAGTTTTGTCGAAACCACTGTTTCTTCGACCGGGAAAACTACATGGGTTTGTCTGGAACTATAATGAACTATACAGGTGTATCCCAAAGTGCCATGGTCAATCCACAAGTTTCCCAAACCTTGCAATTTTTGGGTATCCATTATCCATCCATTTATAATATCAAGTTGGCTATTTCGTTGGTGATAGACAGGTTACATCCTCTTTGATTTTAAGGACGCCCCCACATTAACGCAAATCGAGTTCCGAGATTGTCAGAGACTCACCACGCGTCCGAGGGTGGAGAGTCTCAAGTGCGTGCGAAACGTCTTGGAAGCAACACCTGAGAAGCTTGGCGACCGCGCAACGACGCGGGTTGCTGTGTTATGGGGGGGGGTACTTGGATGTTGATAAACCATGATAAACCACTTAGTGGAGCACACAGAGATCAGCCATGAATCTGGCTTTCTGGCCTATCCGACGCCAAAACTGAAGAAAGTGACCCACAACATCCCACAACCATGATCCGACACTTTCCCCTCGGGATTGGGATGATTGAAGCAAAGATCATCGCTGGATTAAACCCTGATCTAGTGGAGTTTTGCAGTTTGTTGAATTTTTTTTTTATGTTTTTTTTTTTTCCCGGAACAATATAGAGCGATCTAGCCACTTGACTTATCCCATGCTGATTTTTTTAAATTGCAATGCTTTAACCGACCGAATCGGACCGAGTCACCCAAAAAACTGGATTCTTCGCCAGATCTGCCAATGACTCCGCCGAGGCAGTTTGATTTGGAAGAAATGGGTTGGCTCCTGAACTACCTCACTTCCGTAGGCAAGACCCAGCCCTGATGAAAACTCTTATGAGAAAACATGAAATTGGGAGCCAGTGAAAAAAAGCAAACCATAATCATCAAAATAGAAATACAGTGGGGAAATGGTGGGGATCTAAGTGATATATCAAACATGTGGATTTGAGCTTCAAAAAACCATGTTTTTTGCATCCGGGCTCACTGGGATGGATTTATGGTAGGTTTATCTATAGATCAATGGATTTACCGTCTGGCAATTGAACATAGCTATGGAAAACAATCCTTTTTAGCAGGTTTTTATCGGTTTTTAGCATCATAAATCACCTAGACATGGGCAATTTTGCATGGCTATGTTAAATTACCGGAGGGTATAAGCCAGCTTGGAACTAGGCGGCATGATGAATGGCTGTTGGACGTTGGGATGTTTATTCAAGTGATGTTGTTAGGTGTTGCAAGATGGTCTGAACAACCATGGGTTTATTGTTTATTATTGTTTAATTATTATGGTTTATCATGGTTCATTATGGTTTATTATCATTGCCTGTCATGGTGTATCATGGTTTATCATTGTTATAAAGTGACCTCATTGGGTTGGATTCCGGAAATCATCCCCAAGTGGCCAATAGTTTGTTTAACTCAGGTGAGTGAATTATTTGAAGTAGCTATGATTATAATACAGACCGTAAATAGTCAGCCATAGTTAAAGCATAATTAAACACATATTAAACACACATTAAACACATGTTAAACACATATTAAACACATATTAAACACACATTAAACACATATTAAACACATATTAAACACATATTAAACACATATTAAACACATATTAAACACATATTAAACACATATTAAACACATATTAAACACATATTAAACACATATTAAACACATAT
>Ga0126342_10007559_pt1 | contig 19434 bp, 24 predicted proteins | sample Cyp1metagenome_FD_92528 | JGI IMG/M metagenome (GOLD analysis project Ga0126342, IMG submission 92528) | Coral microbial communities from Lord Howe Island, Old Settlement Bay, Australia - Cyphastrea 1 metagenome | ecosystem: Host-associated > Invertebrates > Cnidaria > Coral ... | reverse complement strand
TTGTTGTTGTTGTTTGTTGTTGTTTGTTGTTGTTTGTTGTTGTTTGTTGTTGTTTGTTGTTGTTTGTTGTTGTTTGTTGTTGTTTGTTGTTGTTTGTTGTTGTTTGTTGTTGTTTGTTGTTTTTTGTTGTTGTTTGTTGTTGTTTGTTGTTGTTTGTTGTTGTTTGTTGTTGTTTGTTGTTGTTTGTTGTTGGTTGTTGTTGTTGTTGTTGTTGTTGGTGGTTGTTGTTGTTGTTGTTGTTGTTGTTGTGGTTGTTGTTGTTGTTGTCGTTGTTGTGGTTGTGGTTGTGGTTGTGGTTGTGGTTGTGGTTGTGGTTGTGGTTGTTGTTGTTGTTGTTGTTGTTGTTGTTGTTGTTGTTGTTGTTGTTTTGTTTTGTTTTTTTTTGTTTTTTTGTTGTCGTCGTCGTCGTCGTCGTCGTCGTTGTTGTCGTTGTCGTCGTCTTGTAGCGGCCACAGCACATTGCAGGAAGTATTTTTTGGATGAAAAAGGCACAAAAACACGGTAAAATACGGGCCTTTGGCATGCACCAAAAAGCATCAAACATCCACCAAAAAGGTGCCTAAAATGGAACTGCCAAACCTTGCTTTTAATCCGTGTTACGCGGCCCAAAAACGTGAAAACACACCCAGAGTGAAGGATTTTGGGCGGGTCGGCGGCAGGGGCTGCAGCCAGGGGCAGATTCAAGAATCATTTGTTTGAAAACCGATGACTAATGGGTTTACATACCACCAATCCAAATATTGCACTGCAACTACACGCTCATTTGCAGGTGGTTTTTCTGTCGGGATTTATCTGTAGTTAGTTGGCAACTGGATTGTCATTGTGCATGTCTCGGTCTTGTAGTGGATTTTTGCATGAGAGATCTTAGGGTCACAGTGCAGTGCGTAAGCTTTCCGATGCTTATGTTGCTTTTGCAGGAGCGCACGAGTAATTATATAATTTGTTTTGAGGCTTTTTGTTGGCATGAAATTCCATTCTGACTTTTTTTGGTTTGTTCATCCAAAAGTTTCTAATGGAAACATTGTTTTAAACCGGCGTCGTTTTGAGGAGAATGTGTTCAATGGAAAGGAAAATCAATGGTTTAGCAATGACGGTTTGGCTTGTAGAGCATGGCTTTATATCAAATGAAGCTCAGGAAGTAAAAAAAGAGCGTTGAGAAAAATTTGATCTTAATTGTATGAGCTTGAGACAGTGTTCTGGTAGGGCGAGTGCAACGGAAGATATACACACCGTTTCAAAATGTTAATTAACTTGGTTATGTCCGGTCGTACTTTGCAAAGCCGCGAGTTGTAGCAGCTGTTGGGGGCAGATTCAAGAATCATTTGTTTGAAAACCGATGTCCATACAATCTCGATGGAGCAGGCTAGTGGGAGCCCGTCTGGGTTGCGCTAGCAGGTCGGAAGTGGTGTCAACTTGCATTCTCTGGTGAGTGCTGCGCAGCTCTGCGGTGAGGCTCACGGACCCCTTGCAAGGTACAATTTGCGAAGCATCAGGGAGGCTGGCTGGGGTGAGAGCGTCGGTGCTTTTGCTGTTGTACCAAGTCGGATTTTTTTTCATCGGTATGTTTTCGTCGGTGATTTCGAGTTAATCTTGCGGCATGTTTTCTCTAGGAGCTTCTGCGCGTGCAGTTTTCGTGACTGACCAATCGCACGCTTGGTGGCAGTCTCCGCTGCCGGCATTGTTCTTGGCAAAGTTCTGAGATATGGGTTGTTTTTTTGGGACAGTTGGGTCCAACAGTCAGTCAAAGCTGCTCCAGGAGGCCATGTTGGTAAAGGGCCTGGTGAGATGTCTTTGCAGCATGACTTAATGCGGTTTTCAGTTGTGCAAGTAGCTGGCGCATGCACGGAGTGAGTTTTGGACAAGTCCAGAGGATTCTGGCCGACCAGCTGGAACTGCTGGATAAAGTCGAACCGGCGGCTGCTGTAATGCGTGAAGCTGGCAGCGCTGCCGATTGAATGAACAATTGTGTTGATCTTCATTGAAAGTTATTGGTTGGAACAGACAATGCATTTTCATGGGTTGCTTCGAATCGATAGAAAAGACTGAAAAGACTTGCACCGGATGGATTAGCAGAATGCGTGGAGATGTTGCACACCTGCGCTGATAGCTAGCGCCGCCCTGCTAGGCCAAGGCTAGCCAGGGGTTGGCGGATTATTATATATTCCTCAATATTTATATATCATGTTTATATATTATCATATACGCTAAATCAATCTGGGCGCCAGGTCCTGGGCAGCAGCGGCGAGATCAACAGTTCAGCCAAGGGCCTGTTCCGCCTGGCACAGCTCACAGGTGGGGATGGGATGGTGGGGATTATGGATCCTACACACACACACACGCATATATATATATATATATATATATATACACACATGATATATACATGAGGATAGAACCAATAAAAGATGGATGACTTCAACCAGATGGGGAGCTAAAACTCTCCTGGCAGGATGGGAAGTCACCATGGGGCATTAGCCTTGCGGCTTTGTCCATCAGCTCATCATTTGTGGCTTTCCGAAGAGACATACCGTCTGAACAAATATGTTGAATGGTTCATTAACTTCCACTTATCTTCATTCATAGAGGATCAACCCCCCCGTCCACTCTGAACAAATATGTTGAATGGTTTATTAGCTTCCATTTATCTTCATGAACGATCAAATCCCCCGGGGTTCATGAGGGTCACCATGATAATGATGGTATGATGATGACGATGATGATGATGATGATGATGACGATGATGGTGATGCTGGTGCTGATGCTGATGTTCATGATGACGATCGTGACCATGTCGCGTTCAGTTGACTTCCGGCACGGTCAAACGTAGGGTTTGCAGCGAAAAGTTTCATAGGGCTCTTTAAAGCAAGAAACGCAACTGGACAATCATCAACAACAACCGCTCGTTTTTGGTGACGTCTTGAATTTTGTTTTTTTCCCATCAACATTGAAACCATCCAAAGGTATCCCATCCGAATGTGTTCGACCATAGGACACTCCAGCACCATAGCTCCTGGAGCCTGCAAGAGGTGGGGAGCCAGTTGGAGGTTTGGGGTAGTTTCCCAACCACATGATAGTTAAACCATGGATCAAATTAGAGCTATTTGACCATTTAGACTAATTTTCTTCTAGCGGTGTTAGCTTCAAGGTCTCAGCTCAGGTAAATCCCATTAAATCTAAACTTGTCATGGTGAAGTCACCAATTTTTCCTGCTGGCATACCCACAGTCTTCTAGCCAAGAAGATCATTGTATTTCCCCTAAATTCCGGCAAAAGCTCCAAAAAAATCCACACATTTCCCAGTCAATCTACGATTATTCCAATATTTCCCAAATTTTCCCAACCAATCCCCATTTTGCCAACATTTCCCCCTATTTTCACCGTGAATTTTTGTTGGTGAGTTGGGGACCAAACCCTTGCAGGTGCGGCTCAGTGGGGCACCTTTTTTTCCAGTGTCGGAACATGTTCACCTTGCGGAAGGTGCGGATGTTCTGCCGGCGAGAGGAAAGAGGGCCTGAGAGGATGACAAAATAAGGTGGTTTGAGCATGGAATGTACATATACATACATACATACATACATACATACATACATATATATATAAATTTAAATACATATATATATATACTCAACTTATAGAATGTATTTTATATAATGTAAATAATATGTAAACTATGATATATATATATATATAAAACATACTATATATATATGTATGTATGTAATGTATGTATGTATGTATGTTATGTTATGTTATGTTATGATATGAAATGATATGGTATGTATGTATGCATGTATGTATGTATGTATGTATGTATGTATGTATGTACGTACGTACGTATGTATGTATGTATGTATGTATGTTAAGTATGTATGTAATGTATGTATGTATGTATGTATGCATGCATGTATGTATGTACGTATGTATCTATGTATGTAATGTAATGTAATGCGATGTAATGCATTGCAATGTAATGTAATGTAATGTATGTATTAATGTAATGTAATGCAATGTAGTGTTGTGTAATGTAATGTAATGTAAGTAAGTAAGTATGTATGTATGTATGTATGTATGTATGTATGTATGTATGTAATGTATGTAATGTATGTAATGTATGTAATGTATGTAATGTATGTAATGTATGTAATGTAATGTGATGTGATGTAATGTAATGTAATGTAATGTAATGTAGGTATGTATGTATGTATGTAATGTATGTATGTATGTATGTATGTATGTATGTATGTTTGTGTGTGTATGTATGTATGCATGTATGGTATGGTATGGTATGGTATGGTATGGTATGGTATGTAATGTAATGTAATGTAATGTAATGTATGTATGTATGTATATGATATACAACTATATATGAATGTGGGTCGAGTCCTTCCAGTGGTGCGGATGTTTCCAACTAAACCTGGCTGAACCTTTACACGCCACCACACTGGTTATAAGATTCTTTCGGCCACAGATTTGGAGGGGCAAAACTATGTATTTTTTCATTTTACCGTGATTAAATTTATCATCCTAATTTGGGCTGAGTTAAGTCTTCGTTTCTGTCATCATTTTTTCTTCATCAACTTTATGATTTTGGTTGCTGCTTGCACTGTGCACCCACTTTGGGGAGTGGATCCTTTGCTACTTCTTTTGCATCCTCTGTGGTCTCACTTCGGCCATCCTCAAGATGTCTTGGACCCTGTAGATGTGGTTGCGTGATGCACCTAAACAATGGCAATGTTGATGGTCTTCTGGCCCTGGTGTTGGCTTCTCATGACCTTCAAGGGGCCTTGGGCAGAAGTGGTGCTTGAGATCAACAGCCGCAATGGAAGACGGTGACGTTTTGACTAGCCTACACGAACTGAGCGGCATACTGCCTTGCATGATCTTGTACAGGCCCTTGTGCGAAGACCTTGGCCTAAAATCCTCAGTGTGTCCTTGCATGACTTGTGCAGGTCCTTCTGAAAAGATCTTTCTGCAAATCCTGTTTAAATTCCTTCCAAAGAGGCCTTGCATTAAGACCTTGCTGATGCTCTGCATGGTCTGGTACAAGTCCTTAACAGAAGATCTTGTGGAGGTCCTGGTGGGATCGTCGCTAACAGGTCCTTAACAGAAGATCTTGTGGAGATCCTGGTGAGATCCTCTCTAAGGAAGCGTTGCCAAAAGGTCTTGCGGCCGCCATGTCTTACAGGTGCTTGTATGAAAGCTCTTGTGGGAGGCTCTTGTATCACGATCTTGCAAGGCCCGCTCCAGTAGCAGCAGGTGCTTGTATGACGATCTTGTGAGCTTTTGTTAAAGATCCTGACATGAAGATCTTGGTTAAGGTCTTTACAAATCCTTGTGAGAAGTTCTTGTGGAGACCCTAGTGAAATGCTGTCAGAGGCCTTTTCATGACCTTGTATAGGTCCTTGCGCGAAGCTCTTGAAGAGGTCCTGCCGCAATCCTTTAGGTGTCCTTACATGATCGTTACAGGTCTTTGTAAGAAAATCTTGTGGAGATTCTGCTAGATTCCTCATCAAGAGGTCCTTGCAATCAGATTTTGAAGGTCATCTGCATTGGTGCTTGTATGAAAGTTTTTCGGGGATGCTCATTGGAAGCTGCTCCCTGAAAGTCTTGTGAGCTGCAGCTGGGATGGCACAACTAAGGTGACCAGCACCGTTTGGGCCAACCTGGTTGAGGAAGATGTCCCAGCGCTTATCGCTCCTTGTGGCAGATGAACTACAAACCGGCTACGAGGTGAACCGGCAAGGCGAGGGCCTTGATATCCTTTCCAGCTGGGCCGAAAGCAATGCAGAGCATCTCTGCAAGGTTTATCTGCCTGACTTACCCCTTCGCCTGTCCAGACAGGCAGGCGAGGAGGTTGGCAGAGAATGAAGGGCCATCTTCCAGGCCAACGCGCAAAGTGGACAGGAGCATCGTCTCTTTACTGGCACATTGCATGGGAGGCCGCGACAAACTTCTACAGGCAGTTCTCGGCGGACAAGTCGAAGACTTGATTCGCGGGGTTAGCCGGGTCAGAAGACAACGGGCCCGGAGTTGTGTGACTAATGACTAACCGTCGCACATTTTTCCGCATCCAGGGACGGCACCTGTAGGATAACTCTTTTTTTCTATGCCCTCTCCAGACCGGTTGTGCCCGGAAGGGTGCCGGAGAGCCAAGCACCGTAGAAAGGTAGACAGACAGACAGACAGACAGACAGACAGACAGACAGACAGACAGACAGATACACAGATAGCTAGGTAGACAGACAGATAGACAGATAGACAGATAGACAGATAGACAGATAGACAGATAGATAGACAGACAGACAGACAGACAGATAGATATTTTATGTACACACATTCGTACAAGTTCAGCAGATCCGGAGGGGCTGGTCAAATTGCTTGCTTCTAAGCCTTTCAAAAGAGAAGCCTGTAAGAAAATAGTGGTTTGTGCTGCGTCGAGCATTGCCTTGTCTCTCCGCAACTCCGAAATCTTGTTGCGATGTAGCAGCTTGGTTGATTGATCGGATAGAAAAAGTTTGACGATTTCTTGTTGCAAGAAGGGTTGGGAATCAACTGGATGGGGTGATTGCTGGGATTTTTATGCGTCCCGCTTTTGGAAACATACCATTCCTTGCCGCATCAGGGTCAAGCTTGCTTGCTGAGCCTTGCGCTTGCCTTGCACAACGGCCACCCGCTTAAACAAAAAAGATTCAGCAAACTCAGCCAACACTTGTTTTTCTAGAGCTTGTCTAGCAAATTTAACTGATTGTTTGTTTGTTTGTTTGTTTGTTTCTTTGTTTGTTTGTCCCGTTACGAAATCAATATGATTGGTGGCCAAGGTAAGCCCCCTGCCAGCAACTGCATGGCAAACCTGGGTGTCGGCCTCGCCACTGGTCGAAAGCTTTGGCCAATGTATTAGTGCCTCCGTACAGCCCTTGGGGTATGCATGCTTTCGAAGGTGGCTGCAGGCGAACTCCCACATCTACCGTTGATTTGTGCTATGCACAGATTGCTTGACTGCCGCACTTGTCGGCCTCACCTGACTCTGCCATGCTGCTCTGCTGCCGCCGAGCATGTGGTGCCAAGTGTCTGTGATATATTATATACATATATGTCGACATGCATGCATATATATATAGGATAAAAATCTATATGTATCTATGTACAGATGTAAGTAACTAAATAGATAAATAAACAAATAAATAGATAACTAAATAAATAAATCAATAATGAAAAAATGAATAAACAAACGCATGGCAAATCAATAAATACAATCATAGGTGGGTAAATAAATATATAGGTATATATGGCCCATGATTGCACGACATGTTATATATACATATATGTATACATTCTAATTTCATTGCCATCTTCGATATCTTCGGGCCACCCCCTTATCAGACAAACCCCTTTACAATCGGTTTTTCAAACCACATATATTTTTTTTAAAACTACGATGCCACAAGTTGAACTCCGCTGCAGTACTTGGTCGGTGGGAGTTCCGAAACTGAAGAAAATCGATGGTTGCAGCCAATGTGGTTAAACTATTGGTAAGGAAAATCGATGTTTGCAACCAATGTGGCTAAACAATTGGTAAGGAAAATCGATGTTTGCAACCAATGTGGTTAAACAATTGGTAAAAAAAATCGATGGTTGCAACCAATGTGGTTAAACTATGGTAAAATCCTTCATAGCGTCTGGGATGGCGCCTTTGTTCTTGGTGGCTGCAACGTTGGGCGCTTTGGGTTCAACGGTTCAACCATTTTTTTATTTGCTGAACTCGGCCATTTTTGATAATTTCATCCCTATAGCTTGGCTCACCGTGCATTCCAAGGAGGAGAAAAAACTTGATCAGTTTGTGGAAGACGAGGAGGATGATGAGGAGGACCCAGGCAGTGCGGAACTCAGCAAAACATTCACGAAATTTGGGCCAGATTTCCGACAGAAATACGTCCAAAACGAACCGAAGTGGGGATTCAACTAGCAACTTCCGACATTTTTACAACAAGTGAAGTGGGGATTTGACCAGCCTTAAAGGGGATCATCTGTCCATGAAGAGGATGTACGGAACCAGTCAAAACTGGCCACTGTCAACTTGCTTCAGGATCTGGAACTAGGCATGAGTGGTCTGCCCGGTCAAAAAAAAAACCTGCAATGTTTTCCGCAAATTGACTTAGCAATGGATGAGGATGGAACGATTCAGGGTGACTTTAAATCGGTAGATGGGTGGCTGAACACGAAGTGCGCCTTGGAGAAAACTCAAGCAGGTTTGACCATCAAAATCACAAACAGGCAAGCTGGGGGAGTAGACTTTCAGATCCAAATGTATCAATTAGCTGCACGGGCCATGGGAGGGACAAGGGGTCCCAGGTGAAGATGTTCCCAGCTCGGTGGGGTGGCTCAGTCGACGGCAATCGTTATTTTTTTTGGCACAAATGAACTTATACTTACATGTACATATATACATATATGTATGTATATATATATGTATATATATGTATATATATATCTACATACATACATACATACATACATACATACATACATACATACATATTATTGTGTATCTGCGTGTACATATAGATATCAAACACCTGTTTTTGAGAAAATAAGTCTGAGCGGCTACTCAACTGGTCGATTTGCGGGTTGCATCCCTCAGTGCACCTAGATTTGTGTGGTCGATGGAATCATTTTTTTGGTCTTTCAGTTTAACCCATATATTACGAAGCATAACTGGTTGGTGGTTTGGAACATTTTTTATTTTTCCATATATAGGGAATAATCATCCCAACTGACTAATATTTTTCAGAGGGGTTGAAACCACCAACCAGATAAAGGTGAGGACATTTCCTGAAACAATTGTCAAGAGAAGCAGAGATGCTGGGAGGGACTGTATTGGCCTCTCTGATGCTCCAATCTGGTGAAATTCGAAAGAATCAAATCACCCCCATTATCCATAGGTTATCCATAGATGATCAATAGATATTCCATAGATTATCCATAGTTTTCCCATACATCTTCACTGGTTATTTTTATGGATGTTTGTAGAATTTCACATTTTTCGTTGGGTGAAATCCAGACCTTTTCAGCCAAGGACAGCGATGATAGTGACAGTGATGATTCGGATTCCGAGGCGGGGGATTGTGATGGGAAGATCTAGCAATCATAGTATAATCATAGTATAATAGGGATTTAGATAATCCCATCATCACTTTTACGATATATATATAATATAATATAATATAATATGATATGATATGATATGATATGATATGATATGAGATGACATGATATGATATGATATGATATGATATAATATAATATTTAAAGGGATTGTGATGGGATGATCTTAGTTTTCGATGTGATTTTTTTCCGCAAGCAATTTCAGGATAAGAGTGGTATAAACTCATCCAGTGATCAACGCCAGTGACATGGCCGTGAAATGGACCTGGTGGATCACAAAGCCCCCATCGTTTTTCCTTGGGGTATACCAAATCATTACCATCTGGTAAACTGTTAACAAAAAACGATGGAAAGATCCAGCATTTTCTAGCTGGGAAATCAACTATTTCGACTGGGCCATCTTCAATAGCTTTTTGTATGTTTACCAGAGGGTAAGCCCATTGGGAATGGTTCATGGCTTTACCTCACCGGAAGTATCGAAGCCGTTGCCAAAACGGCTGATGACAAGGGATGGCCGCTGTTTTTCACTGTTTGGGGAGTAGCCTCTGGTAATTTAACATAGCTATTGAAATTGACCATTTATAATGGATTTACCCATTGAAAATGGTGATTTTCCATAGTTATGTTAGTTTACCAGAGGGTAGCCAATTTTTGTTAAGCACGGTTTATCAATGATGGTTTCACAGGAAACCTTACGAATATTCCAAGAAGGGAGGGAATGGTAGACATAGCCATGTAGCTTTCTCGCGGCACGAATATACCACCTGTTCACAGTCCCAACTGATTCCGCATGTTGTGGTTGTGGCACGTCTCATCCAAAGTTGGGACGTTCTCATTTCCACTTCCAGAGCTCACGGAGCACGTTCTTCTCATGAGAAGTCTCTTTTAGGTGATGACTTGTAAACCGCCATAAACCTAGTCTTGGATCATTGGATCATTGGTTATTCATCCAACATTAATACTGCTTGGTGGTTTGGAACATGAATTTTATTTTCCATTTCATATATGGGATGTCATCCGAAACCCATTGACTCATATTTTTCAGAGGGGTAGGAATAGCTTTACTCATGAACCATATGGTTGGATGGATGACCATGGATGACCAGAAAAACCGCCATAGGTGATGGATCCCATCATCCTGGAGCAATATTTCCATGGAAAATTGACTTTGGTGGATACCTCCTGGCATCCATTTATAGATTGGGTTTTCCATGAAATAAACCATCCAGCTACAGAGGGTACCCCCATTTCAGGAAACCACCATATTCCACAGATCTTAAAAACACGGTTTTCATGATATTTCCACCATGTTTCCACAATATTTCTATAATTTGTCCATGGTATATCCTCTGGCAATTTAACATAGCTAAGGAACATGGCCCATTGGTAGTGGATTTGCCTATTAAACATTTTCTGATTTTTCCTGTTCGCGAACTGTGAACGTTTACCAGAGGCTATCCCAACATATTTCCCATGATTTAATAAACATTTGACCAAAAAACTTCTATAACAGTATAATGACTATATCCATTATAACTTCCCAATAAACAAATCCCAAGTTATTTTAACATGACGATTTTCCATATCATATTTCCCATGTGCCCTTCAAAAAATCCCCAGGAAGAGTCGTCGCCCGGGGTCCCAGGGGTCCCATCCTGGGGCTGGACATTCAGACACGGAAAATTTTTGTTGGAAGTGGAAAGGATGACACCTCCAATTTTTCAAAAAAAAAACACATTAGAAAGGGTGGTTTGGAAAAAAGCATTGCCCTTTTTTGTTTCTCACAGGTCAAGCTCTGCCAAGAAGAAGAAGAAGCAGGGGCAACCCGTTTTGGGCCAGCCCTTGGCAATGGCGCGGGAAATTCATGATCCAAAAAAACCATATGTGTATGGTTTCCATACTGGTCTTCAAGAGAGCGCCCTAGAATGGACAAACATGTTTGTGTGTGTATATATATATATATTATGTATGATCTGTGTATATATATATGTATATAAAATGTATGTATGTATACATAGATGCATGTATGGTGCCAATGGACCTTGGGCCAAAGACAAAACACTTCCTCCGTGTTCTTTTTCGTTTTTTCTGGCAGGAAGAAGTCCAAAAAGAAGGACAAGAAGGAGAAGAGCAAAAAGAAGAAGAAAAAGGCCCCCACAACACTAAAATGGTGCAAACAAATTGGAGGTAAATGGTGGAAAAATGCAAAGTCACGGATAGCTGGTGGCTATTCGCCTGCCAACAAATGGAGGTTTCTAATCCATGGGGGTACCCCCAAATCATCCATTTATAGATTGGATTTTCCCTTATAAACCATCCATTTTGGGGGTACTTGGTGGGGATTTCACGCGTAGCTGGTTGTCTCTACCGCTGTCACACAGCACTAAAGTCAAAGGCGGAAAAAAAACAATTTTGGGGGTACCCCCATTTTAGGAACCCCCCAAATTGGTTGTAGTCAAACTAAGATGAGTCCGGCTTGGCTGCTTGTCGGCTTCGGGTATCAACCATCCAGTGTTGGGTATACCCAATAGAAGAGCCGGAATCCTTGGACCATCACTTGAATGATCCTCAAAGATAAAGGGATCATATACATTACACACACACATATATATATATAATATGATATATATATATATATAGTATATGATATATATATATGCACATCCCCTGCAGCAAATTCATGTGTGGAAAATCCATCATTTGGGTCCGATCACTGGGAAATCATTGAGTCCGGTGAGGAAAGGACGATCCGAGGAAAAACTCCTCGAGCAAGCAATGTGGGCCTTTGACCAATCACCAGTCGGTTGCAACCCGTCTTTTCCATTCGGCACGGTTGATACCCTTTGGTAATTTTTCACATGACTGTGGAAAATGACCCATTTATAGATGATAGATGATTTATATATGATTTATCTAGAAACCAGAGGATGGCCATATTTTTTTGGTTGAAATTGGATACTTTTGCCTCTTTGTTTCGCCAACGTCGTTCCCCCCATTGCCGTAGAATCGTTGGGATGCCTGGAGCGTTAAAATTTCTGCACAGGAGAAGAGCAAGAAACGCAAGAAGTGAGCGTTGTGCAATGCTGCGGAACTCGATTCTGTCCTATTTCTATTGGTTTTTTGGGAACATCTACAGGAAACTGTGGGTTTTTACCATTAAATAAACTAACAGTTCGATGTTGAATTCATCAACCATTTGTAGATGATTTTCTGATGGGAAACCACAAATGGCGGTTTTCCGCATCTACTAAACGGTTTATCCTAGGGCATATCATGTGATATTTTATATAGTTGGTTCTCAAAAATCAATAAGACTAATCGTAGACAGTATACCACTAATAGTAAACACCACTATCTAATGGTTTTTTCCAGGGGAGCTACAAAAGGAGTTAGCTACGAGAGCTACGAATTGTTTAGCGCACAGCTCAGACTCCGCAGCATTGATGGCGGGGAAGTGCCGTCACGGTTGGCTCGGCAAGATACTTCCTCTGACCCAAGATGATTCGTTCGGATGACCCGCAGTGAAAGTAATCTTGGGACATCTTGGAACACCTTGGTTAGTTGATTCGTGAGAAAAACAACTGGGGTATTCAACTGGATTGCCATATTTTGTTTCGTTCTAGCGATGACCTCGGCAGTAGGGTAGCAGCTCTGAAAAATGCTCGGCACATGGCGGTTTTGTTGGCATTTTTTCTGGCAGATTTTTCTGTTTTCCAAAGCTTCCAAAGGGCTATGGTCTATGGTGACTGTTTCGATGGGTCCTTCGCAAGGTCAACCAGATGGATGGCTATGACTTTTGTAGTACAACTTCAAAACTTAAGCTCGATCTGGGGGATGTTTCCTAACCTCGGCAGCTAAAGCAATTTTTTGGAGGCCAAGATTGGCCATGATGTATGTTCCATACAGAACCCATTTGGGTTTGTCTGATAGTTGGGTATCCGCAATGCCAATGGATTCTCGCCATTATCACAGGCTGGGCTTTCTCAAAATGGAGGATCCCCAGTCGTCACCATGGGTTTCAACATACTAAACTGTTTTTTTTCTCAAAATGGGGGTACCCCCAATAGCTGGATGGTTTATTTCATGGAAAATCCAATCTATAAATGGATGATGCCAGGGGGTAGCCTTATTTTCGGAAACCTCCCAGCCTGATTCCCATAAAACGCGAGTCATCTGAGGGTTGGACAGAGCTCCGCTGGGCCAGAGGGGATCAAAAAGCTGGGAGGTCGGCTGGTGGATTATCCACTGAAAATGTGGACCCCCAAAGATGGCAATTTGACCAGGGATGAGTGGATTTGGAGGTCCGGTACCCCTTTTTTTTCAGACAAAGCCAGGGAATTCGAGCTGGTGAATGGTGCTGAATGTGATGGTTTACGCAGCAGAATCGGGTTTATTCTCAAACAAACATGATTATTAACTAGTAGAAACAGGGATTGCAGCATCAGAATTCTGTATGAAGTTTTTCCATTCGAGTGGCTTTTCATGCTAGGTCAGTAAAAACTGCTCATTTACTGCTACAATGTGGTGCCCCCCAGTGATGCTTGTTGGTTTATAAACCCCACGAATACTAGTTCGTTATATCTACCATAAACCATAGTTATTGGACTTATTAACCAACTTAGCTAACGAACTGGGGCACCACTTTGTAGGGGAATTTCTTTTTCTTAGCCATTCGAAATGGGGATTTCACCATCACACCGTTCGCAAAGTCCACCATTCTCGCCGAGAAGGTCCGGCACTAGGACGGCCGTGCAGAAAAAATCATTCAGCCACCTAAAGTACGGAAAGCAATGACAAAACATATATACATACCGGTGATTATATATGTATATATATATATATATGGATTATATGGCTTTATATGGTTTTCTGTGACCAAAATGGGAGTTTTGAGCGATTTTTTTATCGCAGACCCTGAGGTGCAGCCAAGAGTCCTAAGAGTCCTGAGAGTCCTAAGAGTCCTGAGGAGGCAGAGGCCTGAGAAATCTTAGTTTTTTTTTTCAATATTTTCATCCAGAATTCCTCATTAAAATGGTTTACAGTACCCTCTGGTAAACTAACATAGCTATAGAACATCACCATCTTTAATATTCTTTAATAGGGAAATCAACTATACATGTGCCATTTTCAATAGCTATGTTAAATTACCAGAGGGTATCAACCGTGCCCCCGAATGGTCATAACATGTCATAAGCATCAATCATCGGGTGAAAGCCATGAGTGGGTAAAAAATAGAATGCCACGACGAAAACCTGTTGAAATGTGTTGAATCTATTCATGATCTGGGGATACTTATGGGTATTTATTATGATCAGGGGATGGGGCAAATCAACGAGGGAAGATTTGGGTTTGTCCGAAAACCCGAAAGATGAAACAAGCAACAAATGGGGATCTAATGGGGTTTTAATGGGATTATATATATATGTAGATATATAATTACATATATATACATATATATATAATTGGGTACAATGTAGTGCACGCAACAAATGGCTTTGTCCAAAAATACTCATGGGGACATTCCATGGGATTATGTATACGTATATATGACAACCAACTATATGATATCAGGTTGATCCGGAAATGGAAGATGTACATCTAATGAACTGAATGGCAACTGAAAAATAGGGAAAGTCATGATCAAACCAAAGGTAAGGACAACGTGGCAGCAGAATGATTCATGGCTCCCCAAATGAATACCATAGAAACGTAACACGATCAATGAAGCTATCATAGTTTCTGTTGAATGGCATGTTGCGGCTTGATAGATGATCCGAACATAATATGCAAAAAGGCAAACCGCTCAAATTGCCAATTCTAGAATCCCAGCTTACCCAGATTTTACTTCAACCCCAGTTGTCAGTCATCCAAGTTCAAGATCAGGGAAGGTGTGGAACATATCTGGTAAGCATACTTGTCCCAAATTATCCAACAATCACCCAACGCAGACACCCTCCGGTAATCAAACGCAATGGAAGATCCCCCATGAAAATAGCTGATTTCACCATGAAAAAGCCTCCATTTATAACGAACAAATTCCCACGCATTTCATCTCTTTTTTTCCAATCAATCCTCCATTTAGAAGGGAGTTCCCGTTGCTATGGTGGAACAAATCATCCACGCAACGATGCGGCTGGAGAAGTGGTTGATAGTCATATTCCGATGAAAGTAGCTATTTGGGTGTACAGGCCATTGACGCAGATGATTTCGAGGGACACCACCATTCATCAACCAGGGTTTCTTTCCAATCCAGGGTCTCAGAGAAACACTGGACCCTCGCCGCATCCCCTGTGTTGGTTGATATGTTCATCAGTGCGATTCCCGGTGGTTTCCTATAGGGGTACCCCTGGCATCATCCATTTATAGATTGGATTTTCCAGCGGGGTAAACCCCCCATTTCTTGGTGAAAAGGATTGACCCAAATGGTGAGACCTTGGCATAGTTTTCAACGTGCTTACCACATGTATCCAGATGTTTGATACTTCAATTCCCCAAGGCATGCGCAAAAAAATGTTGGTTTCTTGATGGTTTTAAGTCGTAGGCTATCCCTTCAAATCCCATGAATTTTCCATCATTTTCCCTTTTAGGATTGCTATCTGGGTGGTAAATCTCAAGTTTTCAGACGCAGCCATCACCTCGTTCATCATATCTCACTATATCTCACTATATCTCACTTTTTTTTGCCCATGAACTTGTTCAATTCGTTTGATATCCCAAGTCTCCCTATGATTTTGGTGTTTTTTATGATTTGTTATGCCGCTTCTTCATGGATACCCTCTGGTGTGGTGTCGGTGTCATCAAATGTGGCAACGGAAAATCCACGAGCCATAGTTCGATGGCTAGGGCTGATTTTCCAGTGTCCCACAGTGGATCACCGATATGGGTGTTTCCATAGTCATGGGGGATCCCCTTTATCGCTGGCTGGATGGTTAATAAATCATGGAAAATCCAATCTATAAATGGATGAGAACTAGGGGTAGCTATATGACTTAGGAAACCTCCATATATCACAATGATATCCCCATGATTTCACTACATCACCAAAAAAATATACCAGTTGTGGTTGATTTTGAATCCCAATTATCCTATGAAACTGGTGGTCCTATCACGAAATATCCCATGATGATCCCACTATATCCCAATGATTTTGACCATGAAATCCCACACGAAATCTCTATTTTGGTTGCTATATTCCTACTTGAATATTCCCATTCAATTCCCAGTTATGGTTGATTTTAGATGATATATATATATATATGATATACACATAGTTATCATTTTTTTTTAGCGTCATAAAGCCAGAACTTCCGAACCTTTGGGACCTCACCTGGAGTGGAGCATCGCAGGAGACCCAGGTGACCCCCCTCTTCGTCTTCGACGGGTTAGACTTCGACGGCGATCGCATCGTGAACCTGCGGGTGCGGCGGCTCCCATGGCTTGTGGCAACTCCAAAATAGAAAAAAAAGGTGGAATCCCACTAAAGTACTGAATGAATTACTTTTCTATCTTTTTTGGGGTTACCATGTATATAGCGACATATATATACATATCTATATCTAAACATACATAGTATACGATAGGATTTATACTGCGATTTTGTGCCGTTTCTTTTAGTGGGATCATCAACCACAATGTTGATTAAAGGGGATCATAACCACCAATTCCATAGGGATAGTTGGGGTGCAAATGCAGCCATGATCTTTGAGAGTGTCTGCAACTGGGGTATACCGGTAATTTATGGTACGTTTTACGTACATGTAGATGTCTTGGAGTCTCTTCCGGTATTTTGATGTAAACATGCCGCTCTTTGGGTACATGAAAAGTGTAGGATATTTACCATCTGGTAATTTAACATAGCTATGGAACATTGCCATTTACAGTTGATTTACCTATAAAAAACGCATGGTGATTTTCCAGTTCGCGAACTGGCAACTGTTAAATTACCAGAGGGTAAATCCCTCACGACTCTCCGTAGGAGAAGCCTTACTACTTCGAAGAGCAACTTGGTGGTGTCCCGCACTTAGTTTGACGGCGATCCGTCTCGAGATGGCGATATTTGTTGTGGAGATTCGGTGGCTACAAAATCTATGGCAAAAGGTACAGTCATCCGGCCATGGCAAAATGTGTTGGATATGGGAAACAATGCACATCCAAGTGATAAACTATGAGAAAACTGAGGTGACAAGATGAGTGGCAGTCTAGGAAATCCCCGAACTAAATGAGCATAGCAGCATAGACATGATGTTTGATTACCAGAGGGTAATCGAGAAGAGTGCCAGTTTTGCTTCAATGACAGCTATACATCACTTGGCAAGAGACGGGCAGCAGTCCTTCTACCAGCACAAACCTGAATATCAACCTTGGATTACAGTGCAAAATCAACCTGTGGTTTCTTTACATGGGGGGTTATTGTGTTTTCATTGGATGTGCAACACAGTTTGCCTGTTTTAGGCACCCCGCCCCTCACTATATGAACCAGGTGACCAGGTGTTGATCCATCAAAACTCGATCCTCCAGGATTTTGCGACCCCAAAAATCGCTTCAACAAGCCATTCTTCTCGGTTTCTTTGAGTTTTGTTGAAATCCCATTGCCTGAAATTGTTGGTTATCCCCTTGGTGCTGGATTGGACCTCAAAGTCAAACAAAGTCACCGTGGATGGTTGGAATTGCTTGGATAGAAGGTGTAAAAGGTATAGAAGGTATAGACAACCTATACATTCAACTACGTATCATGATACCATCTCTCTCTCTCTCTCTCTCTCCCTCCTTCTCACTACAAGTGTGTATACAATATGTATACACATATATATATAGACATACACACATATATATACACACACACATATATATATATATATATACTAATATATAAGACTTATTACTTGATTTGTTTGTTTATTCACGCATTTATTGTACCCCGTCTTCCGGGCAGGCGATGAGCATTTCCTTCATCGCCCGATGGGATGCTTTCGCCCTGAGGTCGCCGGTTTCCCGGCGCGCAAAGCGTAGGTATCATAGGTATGTCATGGAGAAATAGGTGAGATTATGATGGGATGATATACCTATGACCTATGATATATATATATATATATATATGACATTTCTTAATCCATCTATGATATGTATATATATATATATCAATGGTATCCATCTTAATGTTTTCATTGTGATATATATATATATATAATATCCAGCGAAATGATTAGTTGAGGTATACATTCAACCATCAGCGTAGCAGTCTGTTCACCCATTCCAACACGAGGCTGTTCACCCAGCAATCAACCAAGGGATAAAAGGGTCCTGGTGATTTCTGGGAGAACCAGAAATAGGGATAATGGAGGCAGCCTCTAGCTCCATTTTCTAGGGATATCATAGGGATATCATTGGACAATCATATGGATATCAATGGGATACATGACCAACTCTATGATATTTCGGTGTGTCCGTTCTACAACTGGGGCAGTTGAACCAGCAAAAGGGAACTCAACCGTTACGACGGGCTCAAACCATGGAACTAGCCCCAAGTCTACCATTTTTTGTGGGTCCTTGAAAATCCTTGAAATCCACATGGCTGGTCTATGACATTGCTTTACTAACACATTACACCATGTTTACATGATTTTTATAGTTTTTTTTCCTAGGAAAACATGATGAGGCAACTGAGAGTAAATATGACCACATATCAAGGGTTTGAGGGAGAGTGTAGAACTGATTTACCTCATATTTTCAGTGAAACATGGTGAGTCGACATGTCGTTGGAACGGATCGGAAGCAGAAAATGGATCGCAGGTTTTGGCAGGCTTATGAGGGATACGACAATGGAATGATAAACATACCATCAAGCAATACATGAATCTAAAACAAGTGTAGAATCCCAGTGTACATGACATGTGTATACGAAGTGCACACATAGATACATACATACATACATGCATACATACATGCATGCATACATACATACATACATCCATGCATGCATGCATGCATGCCTACCTACCTACCTACCTACCTACCTACCTACCTACCTACCTAACCTACCTACGTACGTACCTACGTACGTACCTACGTACGTACCTACGTACGTACATAGATACATAGATACATAGATACATAGATCCATCCATGCATGCATGCATGCATGCATATGTACTGTGTGTATATATGGTCCCGTCCTCCGTCTCTCCACCCCCCCCCCCCCCCCCCCCCATGGGTTGGGTCCCCAGGTAGCAGCCCCCCTTCCCTTCTATTTGCAAGCTATTGGCAGCATTTCTGA
>Ga0126342_10007558_pt1 | contig 19436 bp, 17 predicted proteins | sample Cyp1metagenome_FD_92528 | JGI IMG/M metagenome (GOLD analysis project Ga0126342, IMG submission 92528) | Coral microbial communities from Lord Howe Island, Old Settlement Bay, Australia - Cyphastrea 1 metagenome | ecosystem: Host-associated > Invertebrates > Cnidaria > Coral ... | reverse complement strand
GCTCGAACATGCAACCCCTCTCAGGAAACCAGCGCCCGTACCTCCTAACATGTCTGACTCATGTGTCTCTTGCATTGCGCCTGCCACGCGAAATGCATCTTTGCAGATCTTCCTCAAATGTCCCACGCCTGCCAACGTTTTTGTAACTGTTGCAACACACACACACACGTTTGATTCACTTTTGGCAAGGTGCTGAATCCATTGCGCCTACCACACAAAACGACGCTTCAACGTCCAAAAACGGTCTGAGGATGTGGTGTTTTAAGCATTTTTACTTTCACAGGTGCTTCGCGCCGCAACGCCGCACACTTTTTGAATATCTCAACTTCCAGAATGGTGTGCAATGTGCTTCGACATGTGCTTCGCGCCACAGCGGCGTGCAATTTTTCATCTTATCCCGCCAGATGGCTCTGCACCTGCCGCTTTAGCGAGCCTACTTTTCGACCCTCTGGAGCCATCTGTCCATATTGTCGGAAGTTTGACTTCTAAACTTCCTTCGATTATCCAACAATTTCCAACTTAGATTTCAATGTGAACCCATCTTTTTTCGAATAGTTTCCTATCACCGTCTCACCCCAGAGGTTAAAAATCCCTAGCTTGGTTGGATACATCTCTATTGTACCTATGTTGATCCCATATTCTTGGTTGAACCCCCACTATGCCCCAGTTCAGCCACCTTCAAAGTCTTAAAACCCCAAGGGTTAAACACCCTGCCTATTTTCCATAACGTCCCATGATTCTTGGTTCATGTCTTCATAACTTATTGCCATTACATCCCCATTATAACCGTAATATTGTGGGTGGAATAAATCCTGGCCCAGTTGGTAGATTGTAAACATCTCGCTATAACTTCATGTACGATTTACCAACTGTTGCAAGATTTTTCCACTCACACATCCCCAGTATGTTGATGAATGCCATCTGCTGCCATGGCGTTCTGCGGAGATCAGCTGTCACTCAGCCCACGGTTCTCGCGTCGCTTCAGCCGCTGCAGTTCCTCCGTGGACTGCGCCAATGCCTTGCGAAGCACCAGCACCTGTCAAAATTCATTGAAGTTATCTGGATTGAGCACAAAACATGGAAGTTCTTGAGGTTTAATTGTGTTATCGGGGTATATTGGCATTTCTTGGGTGTTGTTGGGTTTAATGGTGCAAGATGAAAAGTTTTGAGACAGTAACATAGGGATTAACCAGCAATAGCCCGGAGAGGAATGATCAACAATGGCAATATATGGAGATGTAACGGGATGTATTGTGTATGATGGGAAAGTGGGGTTAGGCAGGGCTTCTTGATATCGACGGGATACAGTTTGTAAAGTTGGGATACAGTGGGATTTTGATCGACGCTACCAACAATAATGGGACTGTACCGGCATGTAATGGGATATGGTGACTATGTTGGATACAACTTTCCAACGGTATGATAACCGGGTCCGTTTGAAACCTGTGTGTCCACCCCGCAAACAATTTTAGCTCGCAAAATGATGGATCGGGCTTGCAATTAAGAAATCATATGGTGGTTGTGTTTACCTAACAAACAAGAGGGTGTGCACTCACTGAAAAATACAACGGATAGTTGAACCAAGAACAAATAGGGTTTTGCCAGCAATAATGCTGACCTTAGTGAAACAAGATGTGAAGGCAATCAATCCATAATTGTGGGTCTAGGCCACCAAATGTGAGGGTATTATTGGCCAAGAATAGGTGGGGTCTAAGCAGCAGCACTGGCAAGTGATATTTCAGGAAACCTAAGCTGGCAATGGCTCTCCCCCCCGAGCCATCTCTAAATGGATCGCGTGGGTTTGCAAATCTTTAGTTTATGTCCAGTTCCATCCGGTGTATGGGGAAATGTGGCTTCTTGGAGGCAGAGTTGCTTCTCCAAGGCGCTATCGACAGACAAACTGGTTTCTGTTGGTAGTGCACCCTTGGTAAGTCCGAACTGCTGGATGCATCGTGTAGCTAGGTCGGAACTGCTGACTGCGTGGGTGAACGGTCATGAAGCCAGCATTCAATGGCTTCAAATTTCGAGAGATTTTCGTATTCCCCCAAACGACAGCTTGACAAAAACAGTCCTTAAATCCCCGGTGCTCCATAGCAGGAAAACCATCTCTATATGGACATGCGTTGCCATTTTAAATGACCTTCATCCCCATATCACGAGTGGCAAGTGAGCTCCATGTTGGATTCGTATCTGCATAGCAGGAAAATGGTAGGGCATGTGCAATAACATTCATTTGTGCTTCAATATCCAATTCTCCCTGGAATGAAAGCAAACTTGGCCCATGGACAACAATTCCGTGAGGTTTGTGGCTCATTATGCTATTACATGATCCCCGCTATCGTCATATGACCTCAATAACATGCCAGTCTCCCAGTAAACCAACCATGTCCCCAACGCATCCCAATTACATGACCATTATCCCGATAAATCACACCTTTCTAGTCCCTCATCCAAAAAAACAACCACCATATTGTTCTGGTTGTTCGAAGATTGGGAGACATGGTGGGCTTACTGGGATATTCATCTCCCAAAATTTCCCAGCATTACCCCATTATCAATGGATAATTATTATCACATGTTTTCCGTTGCCCTTTCAAATATTTCATTAAATATCCCATTCTTAACCATGTGTTGGGATATAAGTTGCAAAAATCCTAGCATTTTTCATCAGCCAATCTGATCGCGGTACCTCCTCCTCAGCGGCTTCCGCGCGGCGCATGGCGTCTGCGTTCTTCGCCGCCAGCTCGGCATAGCGCTTTGTGAGGTCCTGGCGCTGTTGAGGCAGGTAATCACACATTTAAACCAAAGGATAACATCAGAAAACCATGAGGAAACCACCGGCAGTTTTTAGTTAATGACTTCCCGTGAAAATTCCATAATCATAGCAGAAGCCAAGAGACAAATGGGATATGATGGGAAACCGTCGGGTATAGTTGGCAATCAATACCATAACCAAAAGATGTCTTAAACAACACTGATGAAACATGATGGGACTTGAGGAAAACCTGCAACATAGTGGAATGTAATGAGGCTAGCTCAAGAAATTGTGGAATAGGCGATGCAAGTAGGAATGTAATGAGCGCTTTACTTATTCTTACTTATGCTGGCATTCTTAAAGCATTTGCGTTGGTTGGGTTTGACCAGCAAGCATTGGGAGTTGAAGCGGTCACATGGTGGGGAAAGCAGGGATTGTGGCAAAGAATGATGGTGTACCAATGGCGTCAGTGCGCCCCGCTAGATTGTTTTTTGTTAAAAAACAATGTGTTATTTCTGGGCGTAACAAAGAACACATATAATATATAACATGGCGGTGCTGTTGCATAGCATGCTTGTCTGATCGCGTCATCAGCGCCACCGGGGGGTGTCGATGTGACCTGCTGTGGTCTTGTTGAAAAGGAGGTGATACTTTGCGGATCCGCATGTGGTGGAGCTACGTCCCCTTCTTCAGCGGGCTGATGTCAAACCCGCAACTGAATCGAACATCTTTAGCCTGTGGTAATCAAACATGGCTGCGGATATTCCCTTTTTAAATGAAAGGCTAAATGGGAAAAGCATCCCCCACATCATTGTGTGGGGTTCTCGCTTTTCTTCTGAGCGCTCCCGCCTGCATCCGTCCGCCGCCTCCTCCGCATCACCCACAGTTCTTCCACACGCAACTTTGTCACACACACACACAACTTTGTCACACACAACTGTCTCACACGCAACTCTGTCACACCCAGCTCTTTCACACACAACTCTTTCACACACACACAACTTTGTCACACACACACAACTCTTTCACACACAACTTTGTCACACACAACTCTTTCACACACAGCTCTGTCACACACACACAACTTGGTCACATACACAGCTCTTTTACACAGACACACAATTTTGTCACACGAAACTGTGAGATAGAAAGCCGAGTTGCAAAAAAGATGGCCTTGTAAGGATTCATGGCTACCTTCCCCTGCAAGACCGCAGGAGAGCTTTTCTTTTTCCTGCTGCAAAATCTACGATTGCCTTGCGCAACCAATGGACCGTGGGATGCGATGGTGGCAATTGCTGTAAAGAGCAGGAAAAAGTTGAATCAGCATCATGCAAATGAACATGTTAAGCACAGGGTCCTGCGACAAAGATTCATCAATTTTAATCACGCCTATTCGTGTCGTCCAGGTCGAAAGCGCAGCAAGGAAATGACATGTGACATGTGCATCCCGGGGTATTACCTTCACAACACAATTCTTTGGCACAGGTGATGATCTTAGATGGTTGCCTGTGGCACTTTTTCCATGGATGAGAAAGAACATGCAAGTCTACCTTCATCATCAAGCAAGCACATGTAGCAAGGAAAGGAGGTGGTTCAAAATAAGGGGGAATTACAATTACCTTTCATCACATTGTTCCATGCGCGGTTGGACCGCCATTGGTCCGTGGCATCACCAGAGAGGTACCCTCACACCGCGCCATTGTTCCATTCCAATGAGGTCTGGCAGTAGCAGCAGCAAAGGAACCAATATGCGGAGAATCACCGAAGTTAGGTCGATTGGTGTCAGTAGTTCGAATTGAACTGTCCTCAGTCTGAGTCTGACTCGCAGCCAAACCCTTTTCTAATTGGCCTTAGCTCTTGAGTCTTGATCTGCTTGCAGCTTGAGTCAATCACAAAAAAAAACGAGATGCAGCCCACGAACCCGAATGCTCACACGTACATAGATGGAGTTCACGTTTACAAAGTGCTGCACCTGCCACCAAAAATGCAAGTCATGTTCTGAAAACTGAAAACCCTGCAAAAACAGTGCACCTGTCACGCAAAATGACTTTCGACACTTTCTCAGACGCGCAAGGTGCCACGCCTGCCACGACATCGCAACCTCTTTTGATATCATCAAAAATGTTTTGCAGCTTTCCCGACAGGCACGGTTTCGCAAAAACCACGCTACAAGACACGTCTTAAGCGCTGCGCCTGCCCTGCAAGATGAACATGGAAATCTCCAAAGCCTGCCGCGAAAAGTGCAACGCATCTTCTGAAAACGAGGTTAAAAGATCAGCCTGTCACGCAGAATGACGTTTGATACCTGATGAAACATGTTTGAATGTCACGCAGTGCCACACCTGCCACACGAAACGAAGTTATACGACGTTTGAAACGTCTAAAAATGAGCACAATCAAAAACCAGCGCCAATGATGGGGGTTACGGCCTTTTGGTTAGGGTTTTAAATGACGCCCACGTGTTAGCTGGGATATTCCCACGATACCGGGACATATATAACCAATTGAATCCCTATTTCTGTTTCTCAAATCTCCAACAAAAAATATATATCTATATATATCCTGTCTTGTTGGTGAAAACTGTGTTTTTTAAACCAGCATTCTTGTAGGTTAAACACCATTAGGTCTAACAGCTGCTTGTTACATCACCAGTTGGATTCCCTGGGCTCCACGGATCGCCCGAAATCCTCCAGCTGGAGATCTTTGCTCCGCAGGCCCTCGTCGAGTTTCACGAAGCGCTCCGCCAGTCCTGGGGCCCCGCGGCGACCGTCAACCCATTAGATCCACCGTTTGATTCGCGCAATTGGGGCGTTTACATTGTCAAAAGACAATCCAAAACCAAAACTGATTTCTATTTTGAAACTGCACAGCTGGAGTTTTAAGCGCCCAAAACTAAGCGTCAGTTGAGGTGCCAGGTCTTGCGCAATGTTTTTCATCACAATTTCTCGAGCAAATCGCTGGGAACCAAAGAGTGCAACTTGCTTCCTGCAACGGCTATTGGTGAATCAATGACCCCTCCATATCCCAGGAAAGGCTTGCAAGCTGCAAACCAGAACTGACAGAACCACCTGTAACGGCCTGGAGCCAAGTGGTCGGTATGGTCAGGTTCCCAGGTCAAAATTTTGGACCACCCAATGCCTCAGAAGTATTGAGATCACTATCCTACGTAGTAAGTGCAAGCAGCCATTGTTTAAGATAATTTCGACATGGAAAAACGTGCGTGGGGGGAGTGTTTCATCAGGGTTGCGAACACATTTCATGGGTTTGATATAGCTTTCATGGTAAAGCTCATGTAGTTTATCTCCCATTTTACAGCTGTAGCCAATCATGATACCCCAAGAACACCCAGAAAATCATGGCCCCGCCCGTTCTTTGGCTGAGCATCGCTGCTGTACGAGTTGCAGCTCGTCCCAGGAGGGTCGGCCCAAGGTTCCAAGGGTGCCAAGGGTTCCAGGAATCGATGACATGACCTCGCTCTTGTCGTCCGAGAAATTCAAGGGGTCGATGTTGCGGCCTCTCCTGTGAGCAGGGAATGAATCTGGAAGTAGCTGGGGATAAGAAACAAGCCAACCATGAAGGGCCAAGGGTTTTCTTGATCACAGCTTTCAGCTACTGACTTCCGTTCTGATTGGTTTTGCCCGGCTTTTGGTTGAAGCACCCATAACATGGTGGGCGAGAGCCAAATAAGGGAGGGTCCTTCAAGTGTAAACCAACTTATTTACAAGGTACCTCCGAGGCTGTACATGTGCAACTGTGCGAGAACATTTTGGGTTTTCAAGTGTTTGGACCCCTGCTGCTCTTGAGGTCATCCTTAGATTATCCTTCGATCGTACACACCAACTTTTGGGCAGGTGAAACCTGGTTAGAGGCTCCGGAACATCTCTTGTGAGATGCGTAGCTTAGCTACTGCAGTGGAAGTACAACAGTTAGATTGCCAGCACCCCTCTGCTTTTGCTGAGGCATTCCTTTCGTCCTGTCCTCCATATGCAAATCATAATTTTGTACAGGGGGAAACCATCTGTGGGGGTTGTGCACGGATCAAACTCGCTTCAAGAAAACACGCTGCTCATTTGGCGCATGATTAGCAGTTGAGGAACCCACGTGTTTGATGATCTGTTCCCCGCCATCCCAACATCATATGGTTGGTTAGTTAAACCCCTGCACATCCCAACATCAAGGCAAGTTTTCAACCTCACTCAGTATAAATATAGTTTATAGATGAATGATATCCCCTGCCATCCACATCATCTCTGCTCCAGAAGATCCCAAGATCGATCCAAGCGGCTCCATCCTCTCGGGCCCCGTGGATTTGGACCCCAAGGAGGCCGGCAGGCTCTGCAGCGATGCCGAGCGGCCCAGCCGAGGCGGCGCGTGGACGCTGTGGCTGCTGTGGCCGCTGTGTCCGTGGCTCGGCAACGCGCCGCCCGGGCTCTTGGTGCGTTGGGACCAAGAACTGGTGGTTGCCATGTAAGCCTCACGGTGGGCCCCAGCTACTAGATGGATCCCAACCAACAGTATAAGGTGATGGCTACTGGTTTTTGGTTAACATGGCTGGACGATTCAAACTTTGAATGGGAAAGTATGGGTGTCATTATTGTGCTAAATATCGGGGTATCCATGAATCCATATCTGTGTTGATTTTCTGTATAGTACAGACCCGATTGATGGATGGTTGAGGAAATTGGGAAATTTAGTAAAGCTAGGGGAAGGTGCTACTCTGCCATTCACACATTTGAAGATTGTGCTTTGGCTTGTGCATTTTTTGGGATGGGGCGTTTCTTGGACGTGGGTCATCTTGAGGGGATCATGTTCAAACAACGGAGCCCGTTGGGTAACAACCACTCTTGTCGGATATAGCCAATGAAGGGTGGGAAAATATGATCCAACAGGAGAAACTTGACCAACATTTATGGGCAGAGATGCCCACGGTGATAACAACAACCCTTCCCCAACTCAAGATGTGACCTATACAACCATGAAATCTTGCGTTAAACCCGAAGCCATGAATTATTCTTTTGCGAACGGCTTACAGGCCTACCAAGCAAAGGGGAATGAGCCTTGGTAAGCAGCATTCATGGCAGCTGTAACTTCAGTGAAAAATAGGAACATTTAGATGTGTACATCCCTTTCCTTTTTTAAATAGGATTGCAACACACAATAAACCAAAAGCGGCAAGAAAACGAGCAAATCAAAGCGTATGGCCCCAATCTAAATTTAGACTTGATTAGCAAGAGAGATCAATCTGAATTCAAAAAACATTAAGAAACATAAAAAAAATCCAAAAAACCAACCCGTCAACTATAAACCCAGGGCTTTCTCCAACCCCTTCGCTGTGCCCAAAGTCACGGGCACAGCGCCCACGGTGCCCACGGCGCCGCTCAGCGTGCCGCTGCCGCTGCTCAGGGTACTCAGGGTGCCGCTGCCCCCGCGGCTGGGCCGTTCCCGGGGGGAGCGGCTGCCGCTGCCCGTCCAGGTGCGCCGGGGGTAGGACATGGCGAGGATGGAAATGGATGAAAATGAAGAAACCAAGGGTTTTTCCAAGCAAGACAAGGGGGTAAGCTTATCAAAGTGAAGTTGCTATGGTGGTGAAGTGGCTGTCTAGGGATGATTTACACAGCGCTGTGCTATTTTAAGCTGAAAATTAAGGCTTCCCTTGCAAGACTTAATGCTCGAAACGACGCGGCTTGGATTTCAACCAGCCATTTCGGTTATATGAAGCAGCAAGGTGAAGGATAAACAGCAACTATAACTATGGGGATATACTGCGACTCTTGCTGGTCATGTGATGGGCCATGATCCCAAATCTTCTGATGGGGTGAACCGCTACCCTCGGGAGTAGTGGATGGGCATCGTTGTCATGAAAGCAAACCGCGTGAGTCTTCACTATGTTTCACCTGCTTGATGACGAATGGCCTAGATTTCCCGTATGCTCCGGTTCCAAAGCAGTATCCTCTCTTCTGATGGAGCCGTATAAAATGTTTTGGAATCCGCCAGCCTAGTCCTTTCAAGGTCACATGATGGTTTCTGACTTACAAATGCGCATAACAAATGTATTCCCATCTTTGATGATCCTTACATCCCTGCATCCAAGATCTTTATTTCTAGCATCCCTTTAAACATGCAACTGTGTTGTTTGTGCAACAACTCGCATATATTTTCTGCTGGCCCCCGTGCGGCATGCTTACCTCGCCAGAAAATTTGCCCCTGGACCCTGGAAGTTGCTTGGGACTCAGATTTTCGCATCTGGTCTCAAGCTCGCCAACTTTTGGCGCTAATTTCATTCTTTGTTTGTGGATTCCGCCTCCTAAGTTCCAACAATCATTGATGGGGCTTGGCCGCTTTGTGCATGAAATGTGATGGAAAACATGAAAGCATGGGTTTGTCTAAAAGGGACCCCCAAAACTCTCGTGGTTAAAAAAATCATTTCCATCAAAGCATGGCAATAAATTTGGGCATGCCCCATCAGGACAAATCCTTTTATTGTTGGATAGATTCCCATATTCACTAGGTATGCCCATCATTCCGAAATATTTGATAGCTTAAGGGTACAGATTCCCATCATTTGCGGCTTAGCTTCCCTGTGCGTGCTACTTAAATCCTTCAAATACTGCTGGTAATACCGTTCTTGGCAGCGAATTCCCAAGTGAATCTACCTTTCAACTGCTCTGTGCCGGGCAAAATCTTAAGATCACCATCGCCTTCATTGTTTGATTGTTTTTTGGTTATTCTCATTGGTTGCTGATGATAAACTTCCATCGCTGAGTAGACCCATTTTGAGAACCGCACGGTCGCCGTCAGGGCCCTTGGACATCAACTCCCGCAGCTCCTGGAGCTGATATATTTGGGAAGCTTCCAACAGCGCGAGCCCCAGTAGTATTCTGAGGGCTATGTACACATGTAGTATATACATATGTATATTTTTTTGATCGTATCATGTATCTATATGAAAATATGTCTATATGTATCTAGGTCTTGTTGCATGCATATACATACAGATATATACATACGCTTCAAAACATATTATTCTTTAATACACACGCATTCTTTGTGAAATTATTCTATAGTGATTTCACCATCTATAGAGATCTTGGTTATCCTATGTGTTTATCTCATTAATCCCAAAAGAAAAGGTTGCAAAATACCAGAAACAGGAGCCAATTATGGCAACGACACATATGGTTTTGGGTACTTGGATAGGTTGTAATTAGTGGCGGTAGATAATAGTGGGATGGGAGTTTGCAATTCTTTGGGCAACGGTTTGGGGTGTAATGGCTAAATCAGATTATGATATTCTCTCGCAGCTCCAAAATGAACACATGTAAGAGAGAAACCTAATGGCCATCAGCATGTCCCAACCTCTAGGGCACATGGGTCTTAGGCTTTGATCCAAATTTGTTTTGGCTAACTTTCAGCATTCTGTTGCTGACGCTCCAGGTCTTGTTGCTTGTAGCAGGTTTGCTGCAGTATCTTCCCATTCATCCGTTTGTTGGATTGTCTGTCTATATCTCGAATTGCGCTGCTAAAAATCCAATCTCTTGCAAACGGCTGTTCTCATGCTTTTGAGCAATGCTATCAAGATTTGTGGAGATTGATGTATCCCAATTAGTCTCCAAACACATCACATGTCAGAAAACTACAGTCATCCACAGTTTACCTCTTGAATGGTGATGTTACTCCCAAACATGATACAATATATGTGTATATATAAAAATATGTTTCCCATCGCGAAAATGCACCTGGTCTTGTTCGCATGGGATGCCCATCTATTGTCCTCCAGTTCCCGTGCGAAGTAGCTGTCTGCCATAACCTGGATAATAGGGTACCAGCAGGTCCAGGGGATAACAGCCATTTGCTCCATGGAACAGCGTTGCTTGCTTGGGGTATGCTTGGGGTATTTGGTCGTACAGGAGTTGAACGATCCAAAATAGGATGTGGGCCAACCAAAACATGTTTACTGAAACCGCCCTTCAAGGAATGTTGGTCATTTGTTTGCCCAAGATTGAAGATGTATGTTAAAGTTGGTCCAGTCGGCTGGACAGTGCTGTTAGTCTTGTAAGACTTGTAACTTGCATGCGGGACAAGTTTCTGTTGCCATCAGCCGCAAATCCCAAAGCCACAGTATGTTCTTATTGCTCGTATGATTGTATCCCCAATTCCCTAGTCTACCATGGCATCCCCGCTTCCTTAGCCATTGCAAGCTCACGAGAGTTACCATATCGAACCCAGCCATCCTAAAACGAATGAAACTCTTTCAAATGGAGGCTTGACATGAACTCGCATCTCCGTCAATAACGGTTAAACTCTCGGAATGCCGATATATAGCCAGGGCAACCAGCCCATCTTCAACTGGCTTTGCCTATCATGACTGACCCGCTTACTGAGCAGTCCAAGTGGGTGTCAGAGCAAGTCCTCGACCTTTCCCATCTCCATTTTATTCGCATCATCATTGCCAATCCTAATCACCCAGATTCCGCCCTTTGCGGCCAACGACTATAACCAGCATCTTACCGATAAAAACGGTTTATCATTTTTTGGTTCTTAACCCCTCATCATCAAGTTTTCGTATTGGTGAAACCTCCATTTTAGTGCTTACCTGTTTTATCCCACGTTTGGCAGGAGTTAAAGCGTCTTTTTGATAGTAAACCCCATATACCAATTAATTATTCCCTGGCAGCACCTCTATCATAGGGGTTTGTCCGAAAATGGGGCGCCCAAAAACCTACAGTAGTCCTTCACTGTCATTTTGCATTTTTTGGGGGTAATTTCCGGCCACAAAGATTTACTGACCCATTTAGTCCCATGATATTCCAATTTGGTGTTGCTACATCCATTCTTTACTGTCAAAGCCCAGTTCAAACCAGCATCCCAGTAAGAAACTCAATTAAATCATTTCCCAATATCCCATAAAACTAAAGGCTCCCTATATCCCACCAAACGATTAAACCAAGAGCATCACACCCCTCTGGGCCACACCGGCATCCTCCAAGGCGTTCTCGCCCTGTAGCGATGTCATCCCGGGCTATGTGGAAATAACATGAAATAGCTGGTCTTTCAAGATAAAGATGGTCAGTTAAAGCAACTATATTGTTAAAGCAAACGATATGGGTTAAACAGATATCAGGTTTTCAGGAACAAACATCAATATCGTAACCCGTTGACCCCATGGAAGCTGTTGGCGTGTAGGAACGCGAACCTGTATCACTAATGGAATCGCCCACAAAACACGAAGATAGGTCCTCATGGTATCCTTACGTCACTTATCCCAAGGTATGTTCTCTTTTTTGTTCAGGGTTAAAACCCACTGACTGCGTTTTTCAGCCAACTATGTTTCGATTGCTACATGTAGGCACGAACTGGGGGCTTGAAGAAATCCAACACCATTGGGAATTTGTTGGCTTGGAAGTCCGTTAGTTCCCCACATCACTGTGTGGGGTTCTTGTTTTTCGCTTTGCACCCGCCGCTGCTTCCGCATCCCGCCGCGCCGCCTGCTCTCACACCACCTGAGCCACCTCATCACAGCACACCTAAACACTCATCACAGAACAACTCATCACACCAACTCATCACACCAACTCATCACACCAACTTATCACACAGCCTCTCACATCCAACTCCTCCGCTCACTCTCACAGCGACTCATCACACAGCACTTAGCTCTCACCACGCATGGCTCGCACACGAACTCATCACACACATCTCACATCCAATCATCCAACTCATCACAGCTCTCACACCACCTCATCACACAGCGCTCATCACAGCACAACTCATCACACCACTTGTGGTCGCCGCGGGGCCGCGGCTGGCTGGGCGCAGTACACAGAGCCTCCTGGCGGAGCTGCTGCGCACGTGTGCCGCGGCTGGCTGCCGTGTGGCAGGCGCAGTACACAGAGCCTCCTGGCGGAGCTGCTCCGCGCGTGGTCGCCGCTGGGCCGCGGCTGGCTGCCGCTTGGCAGGCGCAGTAACAGTACACAGAGCCTCCTGGCGGAGCTGATGCGCGCGTGGTCGCCGCTGGGCCGCGGCTGGCTGTGGTGTGGCAGGCGCAGTACACAGAGCCTCCTGCATTACTGGTGCGCGCGTGGTCGCCGCTGGGCCGCGGCTGGCTGTCGTGTGGCAGGCGCAGTACGCAGAGCCTCCTGGATGAGCTCTGGGCTGCCTCTCACACCATCTTTCACACACCATTTTGTCAAACACCATCTTTCACACACCATCTTTGACACCACATCTTTGACACACACACACACCATCTTTCACACACCGTCACAGACCATCTTTCACGCACCACTTTGTCACACACCATCCTTGACACACCATCTTTGTCACACACACCATCTTTCGCCACACCATCTTTCACACACACAACTTTGTCACACACCATCTTTCCTCCACCTCCTCCTTTGTCTTTCCTTCCGTCCCCGTCCCCGCTACAACATTTCTTGCTCATTCTTGGAAGAAGTTGACTTGCGGGGTTATCCGGTCCTTTTATTTTTCGCGCATGTGTGTGTGTGTGGGAAAACCATGTGTTGCGAAAAACAGGTCTCTTATTCATGCACATTGGGAATTGCCGTTTTCTACCTGCAAAATGTGAGGCCTATGTTTTAATTGGTAACTACGAGAAGATGGACATAGCGGATCCCAATCAACAATGAGAACTCTTTCGCGCATTACGGCTGTCTGTCCAGCGGACAAGGTGCATTTTTTTCGTGAAACCATGGGTTTCCAGTCTTTTTTGGGTTGCTTTGATGGGATTTTCATGGTGGCCTTAGTTACCCCCCAGTTCTTGCCGGCCCGGCAGCAATGTCGACCCGACATCGATGCGACCTCCGAGCGCTTCACCGCGGCAGGCGGGTGCATCTCGACGGATTCTTTCAGCATCTGCCGGTGGGTTAACCGGGATAGATGGGCCCCCTAACTTACCTGGGTTGTAAAAACAATCCCCACATGGTAGGTCTATGGCATTGGGTTTACCACATTAATTAGGTTAGACCGGGATAGATGGGGTGGATGCGGGTTAGATGGGATTATGTTCTGGAGCCGTTCGCGGAATGGGAAGATAACCCACAAGAAACATGAATAAAATTGGCTAGGGTTGGAATCCGGCAAATTGTGTCTTCACCTATACGACAATTGGATATAGCTAGCAGGGATGGAAAATCACTCCGTCTCCCAACAACATGTGGTTTAAAACATAAAGTTGCTGTACCCACCCAAGCAGCAATTATAAAGGTATAACCAATAGTTATTCACAGGATGGGTCCAAGGTTTCTTTTGCAGGGTGTTGAAAATGTGGAAGAGATTGCCGCGAGGCAAGATGAATCCATGTCAGATGGGGACAGGTGCTTCTGGCGGGACTCGTTTGTCAAAAAGCGAAACTTCTCGAGCTTCACCCGCTGGGCCCACCCAATTGGCGGTGAGTAGAAAACACATCCATTCTTGGGTGTCCATGATTTGGGCCCATATGTTACCCTAACATTTCTGAAACGTGCAAAACATCTTGCAACTTCGTGTAAGACATGAAAGAAGAAGTAGGGTATTGTGCAGCAGGTTATGTAGGTAGGATGCAAACACCGCCTTGGGTCGTTATAGGTGGATGGGCAAAAACAACCTCTTCCGGACCGCATGGTGCTTGTTCACAAAGCACGCAATGAAAAAAGACGGTTCAAAAGACATTGCCGAGTAGTCTGGGCAAATGCCATTTGGCGCGTCCTTCGGCTTTGCATCTCGCAGCTGCTCCAAGACCTTCTTCTTCTCATCAAGCCAGTCCCGAAGCCCGTCATGAACCCACGCGTACACCAATGTTTCGCGCATCACCAGACATGTTGTGATTTTGGCCCTTAAACACATGATCAAGCGTGGATCTTTCACCCAAATATGATGACACATGGGGTTAAACCAGCACGATGAACTTTCTTCAACGAAGAGGTGATGCCGATTGCCGGCTGAAGGGCTCCCACCACTGTAGACTGCTGTTTCTCTATGGGCGGTCGTTGGGGATGTGTTCATAGCTAGAATTCGATGCCCTTGAAGCAAGGCAATCTTTGTGGAAGGTTCACCATCTCCGTTAAAAAACCAAAACCATTAACCAAACCATCCAAAGCCTTTTCAAATGTTATTGATGAACCACCTTTGGTCCAAATAAACCCAACCCTTTGCCAGGCTGAATCCATGTTTTGGTGGGTCAATCCACGCGCAACAGAAAACATACACATTTACCAACCATGCACCAACCATTTACCAACTAATCGCCAACCATGTGGCCATAAATGTCCCATATGGTTCTCGTTCTCGCTACGTGGCGCCGGAAAGTGGCGCAGATCTGATTGGTCAAACATGATTATCCCGGCCTTGTAGCTTCTATGGCAAAGCTTAATATGGCAAACCGTCTCGTGTTCGGTAAATCCAATTTCTGATGGTTAGCCCCTATACAAACCACAGTAAACCCTATGAAATCCCCATTCAGCCCTATTAAAACCTTATTGTTGCCGTCGTTTTTTCTTCCAATCCATTCCGATTTTTTCCGCCTGCTTCTTGTTTTGCGGCTGATACTCTTGCATCTCCGACCTAGGCGCAGTGAAGAATTGGTGACTCGGTAAGGAGCGATGGCTTGGTACATTGGGTACCTATGGTTACCTTAGATACCATGCAACATCTATCAACATCTAGCATTTGACCAGCAAAAGAAAGGGTTTTCATCAAACCCAGGATATCTTGGATGTAATTAGTTGGTAGTTGTGGTGCTATGTTCAATATGTTCTCCTCTGCACGGCTAAGAAAACAACCTCTTAACCAATAGGGCTTTTTAGGTCTACCCAGTTCAAACAAGTTCGGAACAGGATGGAGGCATGTCCTACCGACAATCATCAGCGCAGATAGGGGGGATATCCTGGGAACAAAAACCCACAGTTTGATCCGACTGCGGCCTTTAGCACGCCCAGTGTCATCTACAGAAAATGCGAAGCACCAAAGAATTTGAATTACAGGGGCTTGAGAAGCACAATCAGAGCTGCAAGGAGCTTACAAGAACAAGGGTGGGTAGCACAACTATTGGGCGCGTAAGCATTGAACAGCGAACATGACATGCGCGCAACGTCCGCATTGGCTTGTTGAGTTCGAGCCACCATTCCAAATTGAGGGGTCGAAATTGCCCGATTTATAGCAGGTAGAGGCGCGGACAAAAAACCATTGCATGTCTAATCATTGCATGGACGGTCTCCACAAGACACCATCATAATGCAAAACAAACTGTTCATTGAACCATCCGCCCTAATACCGACTGGTCACCAATGTAAGAGCCCCTGCCCTGCCATTCCTTTATACTGGTTGGTGAAGACTGGGAACCCCTTAGTAGGTAGTATAAATCCATCATTATCCCATCAGTATCCTATTGACAATCATCAACAGCAGGGGTTTACCACCCTCTCTTCGTGTGATGACTGCGGAACTCAGCACCGGACGGGCCCTGGCATTTCTTTTCGCCTGGGACAATTTGGCATTGACGTGAATGTCCCACAACCAGGAACTGGCTATGGTTAGTTCACCCAGTTGTTAGTGGGACATGCAACGGTTTACCACACTTCTATTATCGTTGGGTGAGCGAAAATATAGCCATTGTCGTCTATGGGTTTCCGCACCAGGGATTAGTAGCAGTGATGCCCCAGCTGTGGGATGGCCCCAGTGAGGAATTGAGCATGGTTGTGAACCAGTTACTATTATTCTGACTGGTTATCTTCGTTTGGTTTCACGCACACTGTTTACTGGTGAGACGAACTACCCATGTTTGTCACAAACCCCCAGACAGTGATCTAAACATGCTGGATTCTCCACATCGGTCTGTCCAAAATGACGCATCCCTAAATCCAGTGATCCATCACAGTTTTCCCCATTAAGTGGAAAAGGTGTCCCCAATTTTTCGACGCGCCCAAATCTTACTAGTGCTTGAGTATCCCACTATATCCCAAGCCATGGTTCTCCTGGGGTATCTTCCCAAAAACCATAGTGCGTTTAACTACATGTCTATTATATCTCTTGATATCCCTGTTGTGACATCTATTGTGCCTCCAACTTTTGTTGGTCCAGCTCCTTTTCCTCCAAACATGGCTGGTTTTTAAACCGCCATATTTGCTGATCAAAATTCCTGCAATTGTTCTACCCCTAGCTGTAAATGCTAGTGCTTCCAAATTCTATTCCTATTCTACTCCCACTAAACCCTAACACTTTGGGTGAAAATTCTCGTTGTTTTTCAATTTCTGACCCTGTGGCCCTGTGGCCCGCCCTGGGCCCCGGCAGCATTGCCGGCAGCATTGCCGGCAGCATTGCTTGCAGCCGCCCGAATCGCAGGACCCGGTGGTGCCCATGGCGACAGGCCCGCGGCAACGCCGCGGCAATGGCAGCGAATTCTGAGCCCCAGCAGTGGAAGTAGGGCAGACTGAGGCTCTGTTTGAAATGTACAAAGACAAATTTTAGGGAGCGATGCACGCTTTCAACCCCTCAAAAAATCAGCGGCAATACTTGCGTCCACTTTTTCCCCAAAGAGGGAGACACTCACCGGTACCGCTTTGGGCCCATCGAAGTCAAACTTTGCGCCGCTGAATGGGCCAACAAGGAGTTTCGAACAGTAAATAAACACATCCATCACCTAATGGCAAATCAATGCACAGAAAATGTTCTAAACATACACGCAAAATAAATCTATACTGTATATACTTTTTATTTTGTAATGACACATACCAAGAATGAAACATCAGAAAATTCAAAAATCCATCCCAGTCCGCCATTGGCACGGCAACGTGCCCTGTATGCTATGGCGAAGGCAGTCAAAAGGGCTCAGCGCCGCCGGCGACCTGTGCCGGAGTTGTGCTGTGCAGTGACCTGCTCATCCCACCGGTTGCTGGCCTTCCTCGGCTCATGATATCGGCCGGGTAGTGGTGGCTAATACGGATCTTGAAACTTCCAACCGCCTTTGGAACCATGGATTAAGGAGTTACATCAGGAACTCAATTTAGAGAAACCGTTAATCGTCATTAACCATCACTAAACAGTATTAATCAGTACGATGGGGTAGCATCCTAGACCACTATGACTCATGAAAAACCATTGAGTAACCATTCTTAATCATTGAAGCCCATAATTTTTTAAACGCGTGTGATCACTAATCCTATCACTAGCCATCCCCAACCATTCTTCTCAACCATGGTTAACCTTAAACAATATATTATAATCCCATCATATCCCATCACTATGTCACTACATTCAAACGCGCCTCGCTGCTCTCGCGCATGGAATAGTTCATGGCCGGCTCTTCAACGGCCCGCAGCCCCACCTGGGGGCGATCAACCCAGATATAAAATGGATTGAACGGTTGTACATAAATGGATATGGGGGGTTCATGGGGGATCCACAAGTCTCCGGTCTTCACCGCTTGGATGTCCTTCAGCAGTCGGACCTTAAAGGTCTTCAGCTTCAGCAGCAGGTGTCACTGCTGGGGGTGGCTCAGCCGCGGCCACCATCTCGGCCTTCACACGTGTCGAGGTCCCGCACCTTCTATGGCCATGGCAATGTCGTCTCCGCCTGCCACCATGGCCAGAAACTCAGCAACGTCAAGGAGCACCACAAATAGCGTGTGTACAGAGTTTAGCAGAAATGTCCATGGGGGTCCCGCTCATCAATGCAGCAAAGTAATCTGCGGCTTGTCGACCTCTAGCCGATCTGCTTCTCCACCCTGGAGACAATGTGCACAGAAGGTTGCCAGGATCACAGCTCCGCTGCCGGTGCGGAGTGCGCGGTGGCCCCACCTTGACATCTGCCAACCCTGCAACACCCGCTAGCATCGCCATGTGAAAGCTGTGGGGCCATGATCGGCATTTGTGAATCAAGAGCGTCAGTCACAAAAGGTCGAAACAAAAACAGATCATCCCCATTTTAGGAAACCTCCATAGAGGTTTTTCTATAGGGTATTTCCTATCGGGGGATTGGCAATTCCAGTCATGCATCCTGCTAAACATCCAGCTCTGTAGCTCTTTAATCCATCCCGCACTCCATGCAATTGATCCTTTCAATCTCTATTGGTGGATACATCATTGGGTTTAATGTCGTTCATCAAGGTTTATGGGGTCAACTGCGGATAGCTTTATGATGATGGGGATGAATGTGGTTTTCTGGTGTTTTTTTACCTAGAATCAGCCGGTTTTCATCTAGATATATTGGCAAATATTAGAAAATCATCTGGATCAATTACTTCCTGGATAGCTTGACGACAACGGTCGTGGATGTGGTTTTCCAGGGTTTATACAACTGATGAGGCTTAATGCGATAGATAATCAGGGAATAATGTATAATGAGAGAAGCAGAGAATGGTATGAGAATGGTATGAGCCTGGTATGGGAATGGTATGAGAATCTGCCGGCCTGCCGGCCTGTCTGATTGGAAGGCGTTGTTCTTGTTTCTGTTCTTGGCTTGTACTTGTTCCTTTGTTCTCTCGCTGCGCGTTTTTGCTTCGTCTGAATCAAGTCCACCCCCCCCTCCCCCTCCCCCTGCCCCCCCCCCCTCCCCCTCCCACCTACTACTACTACTACTACCCCTACCACTACCCCTACCCCTACTACCACCACAACTACTCCCCCTACCACTACTACTCCTATTCCTCCTCCTCCTCCTACTACTACTCCTACTTCTACTAATACTG
>Ga0126342_10007557_pt1 | contig 19438 bp, 10 predicted proteins | sample Cyp1metagenome_FD_92528 | JGI IMG/M metagenome (GOLD analysis project Ga0126342, IMG submission 92528) | Coral microbial communities from Lord Howe Island, Old Settlement Bay, Australia - Cyphastrea 1 metagenome | ecosystem: Host-associated > Invertebrates > Cnidaria > Coral ... | reverse complement strand
GGTCGTGGTTGAGGTCCGGCAGGGCACACTGGGCGTGGATGGTCGTGGTTGAGGTCCGGCAGGGAGCAGGAGGAGAGGAGACGAGGAGAGGAGACGAGGAGGAGGAGGAGAGGAGATGAGGAGGAGGAGGAGAGGAGATGAGGAGAGGAGAGGAGAGGAGAGGAGGAGCAGGCAACTGACATAAAATCTAACAACCCTCACCTGGCAGGTGGGGAATTACAGTAAGAGTTCTTGATCTGTGGCTCACATTATGGGAATTTGCCCAGATGAATTTCAGATGGTTTAGTTTGGATATTGTGGATATAAATGCAGTCCATGGGGATTGGGGGTAGTCCCTAGGTCATCATATGTTATCATATGTTGGTCAAGTTCTGCCGAGGGATTTTATATTGAAGAAGCAATAAGAAATTAAAAAACTGTTTGGATGCGCATCCTAGTTGCTATGTGGGTCAGAAGACGTAAGAAACATATCATGACATATGACACATTTCGGATTTAGTCGGAAATGCCTTAGCTGGGATGAATGCGACAAAAACTATGATACCCCACAGCTATGTAAAATTATCCATGTGTATGTCGTTTACCATCATTTACCTATTGTTTTAATGATGATTTTCCATTGCTTTGTTAGTTTCCTGGAGGGTAACAATTCATTTACAGTATGACGACTATCCATGTACGAGTACCAGCTGTTTTGATGGGGATTTCATGCGTTTAACAACCATCCGGGGTGCACCCTGGCAAGGACCCCCCAATCTGACATTGCCGGGTCCCTAATCTTAACTCTTGATTCTTAAGATTTCTTAAGCTCATTGGAGGAGTCAACAAAAACCATGCAGTACTTTCCCAGTAAAATTTGGTTTCTCAGTAATAGTACTAATCATCATTCCCCAAATATGACTGGTGAAATTACCCCATCATTACTGGGCAACATCCCCAATATTTCATGATTCTCTGGGGGATTCCCAGCTGGATCATCCCAGCTGTATCAACCAGAAATCAACAAATCCGCACCCCTTTGAGACCCGACCAACCAGTCAAATTTGACGATTTTCGATTTATGATCAATGGATATCAGTAAATATCAATGGGCTAACTGGACTAACAGTCTACACCTACAGGAAACCATGCTCTTTACACTGAGGTTTCCAAGAATCTCCGGGTTTCCTACCCATTTTCCCACCAATTCTGGTTATCCCTGGGGCCCTTCGGGCCCGCACCCGGCATCTTTCATCAAAGGATCAGGGCCTGAGAACGAATGAAAACCATGGATTTCAATACTAAAAATGGTCGAAATTTGAATGATTTAGGGTACCCCTATTTTAGTAAACCTCATCAGATACTGTACCCTCCGGTAACGCAACATAGACATGGACAAATTCAATTGTTACAAGCTCGGAAAATGATCGACATATTGGATTTTACTTGTGGATGTTTGGATGACTAGTGCCCAAATTTATGGGTCGAAACTTCCAAAATTAGGAGTGTGGGTTCGAGGAACGTAGTCAAGACCCAAAAATAGAACTGATTGATTGGTTGTTTCAACCCATCTGAAACATATTGTGTACTTATAATATACTCATTTAGGATCATCATGTCAAAGTCTCGGCTTGAACATAAATAAACATTTTGCAACCACCAATCAGAGATTCTATAAGTCAATCGGGATCATTACCATACGAAAACATGTTTGTTTGAAAGCACCTAACAAATTGTTGGGTTACAGCATCCCCCCATGTCAGATCGGGGGGGGCCAACATGGAGGCTGGTATACCCTCCAGTGTCCTCATCCATTGTTGGGAAATCCGAAAACATGGGCTTCTGAATAAGACAACTTTTTGGACAACCATCGACAACAGCGGATTTTCCAGCTTGATCCAAGAGAACTGGTTCCCAGCTCCACATACCCTCTGGTAAACGGTCACCAAAAACTATGGAAAATCACACACTTTTATGGGCAAATCCACTCGAAATGGCCATTTTCAATAGCTATGTTTGTTTACCAGAGGGTAGTTACTTGTCAGCCACAAAAACGAAAAAATCGACGGGAAGGGCTGTGAAGCGTCATGATATGGATCCGTAACAACCTTAAAAAGTTGTTCAACCGCCGAGGGTCCGTAGAAGCGAAGCTTCACCTGCGGCTGCCACATGAAACATCTACAGTACCATTTTTAACCAGCAAAAGCCAAGATGTCACATGATTCAGCGATGAAACATAATGAAAAATAGAGGTTTACAGTTGACAATAGTTGATTTATGATAGCTAATTTGGCTCATAACCAGACTGCTCATTGGATTATGTTAGATATAGAAAAATGTATGATATATAAAATATAAAACTTGTTGGATGTGTCAACATAAACCAGCAAACATAACTGGGGCGGCACCTTCCAGTACCCTCAAGTTTGTTCAAAAACAAATTATGCACTTAGGCAAGATGCATGGATGTATGTCATTTCAACATAGTTAAAGCCTTGAAACAACCCCAACACCAACACCAACAAAGATGGGAAATCAAACAGCAACCCCCACACCCCAGCAGCTCAGCTGGGTACAGTCTCCTGGGCAGTACTTGTTAACACCGCCAACCCGAAGCCATGTTACATCCCTAATTTCCATCCATTTCTGTTGCTTCTATCCCCAATTTCCTTGATTCTGTTTGGTTATATCCCGAAGTTCTGCTGGTTCAAACTTTAAACCTCATCATCTGGATCCATGTTCAATCATGTTCAAGCCCATGCGAGGATTTAACATGTTGTAAATCCCCATTTTACCTTGTCATTTCAGATCTTCATGGTCAATCATCCTGATATCCCTGTTCCATGATTTCCGAGTCGTCCCCATCTGCCACACTGAGCAGCCCCGGCCACTCTGGAATAGCTGGGTGGTGCATAGCCCCGCGCAATGCTGATGGGATGCTTGTCCTGGAACCCAAAAATCTACTGCCGTTTGGTTTCACTGAAATGGTTTGGAACGGGGATGCATCAGTTCTGTACTGGTTGATGGTTAATAATGGTTAATAATGGTTAATAATGGTTAATAATGGTTAATAATGGTTAATAATGGTGGTTATGGTTAACCATTATGGAGTTCTGTATAGTTCTGTACACCTGGTGATGTTGGCAACAAAAGGTACCAAAAACCATAGGAAACACTGGGGAAATAGATGATATATTCTGGTGGTAAACATCAAATCGTTTCGTTTAGGACTTGGGTGAAAAAATATGATTGGGTGAAGGGATTAGTCAATAGTGAAACCTGGTTGGTGGTTGACCTACCCCTCTGAAAAATATGACTTCGTCAGTTGAGATGATAACATTCCCAATATGATGGGAAAGTCATAAAATTCATGTTCCAAACCACCACTTTATTCCCACTTTATTGTAAGCGCCGTCAGAGTCGAACGCTGGCGGCCCACGGTTGGGGTGCCACTATACCGTCGAAAGAAGCACCTGTGGAAATGAGGGATCCAAAGCAGCCATTGGGAGCCCCTCAACCTCAATCAACTTGGAATTTCTGAAGACACCACCAGGACTAAATCTCAATATCCAGTCGTCAATTGCGTTGATCCGTTGCTTGCACCACGGTGCAGCGATACAACCAGTATGAAGAAACAAGGATTTCGAAAAAGGCCTGCAATAAGAGTAAGCACTGCCCTGTCCATGGTGTCTAAGTGATTCCTTGAGGACTTTACTGAACCAGCGAACTCGAGTTTGAAAGGGTATTGAGAGAAGGTCAAGATGTGGCGTTTCACTGCCATCTCTCCATCTGTCAAATTTGGTGGGTCCACATCCCCCTGACAGTTGAAAATCCAGATACAATTGGAATTGAGAGACCCAAATGACCTCACTTGTGCTTTCAAACGTAGCTTGCCAATACCAGGAAAGGATCGACCTCACCGCCGCATCTCCATACCATCTCACTGCTTGAGCCGGAACCTGCAAAACACCCAAAGGTCGCCAAACCCCATCTGGCACCACCGCTGGAGCACCAACGTCAGCCCTGGCATCACCATCAGGTTCAGCTTCTGCCTTAATGACAGCCTTACTAATGCGAAGCAAGACCCGCTGAACCACACGTGAAAAGTTGCGACAGGCAATGGTAGTATTGACCTGCTGATCAAATAAAGTCCAAAACTCAGTAGGTCGCATCCCTTGATGACTGTTATGAATGAAACACCACTCTTCCAGCGGAGAAGCCGCCTCAACTACCTTTTGATGTGCTGCAACCTTTGTGATGACAACTTGCTCGGGCAAAAAATCTCGCAAAGCATCAAAAACCTCTCGCCACAAGTCGGAATGTGCACTGGTCGGTTTTGGCTCACTTCCATTCAACAAGCGCTGCATGCGAGAAACCACAGCTTGACAATCACACCACAAGTGAACACGTTGAGTCTGCATTCGCATTGCTTGCAGGGCTTTCAAAACTGCGAAAATTTCAGCACGATAAGAACTTTGCATGATCCCTGGCAAGGGTCCAGAAGTCACAACCCTACAAGCACCATTATCAATGGCAGCCAACACGACAGACCAGGACGCCAACCGACAGGTCGGGTGTGCTTGGTTGAGACAGCTCCCATCTGTGAAAACATGAACCTCCATTCCTACATCTGCAATAGGCACTACTTCAGGGAGAGTAATAGAATCAAGGCATTGGTACCATGAAAACATAGTGTGAGGGCGAAGACTCCATCCATATCCAGTCAAGTAGTCAGGAGCCCCAGGAATCAGCTGCCAGACATCATCAGGGACATCCCTCCTTTCAGAAGCGAAGTATTCACAGACCCAAAACCTGTGGAACCGAGAGTCTGTACAATTACAGAAAGGACAAATGTTCGTACCCCCTTCTTGGCAGTGGGCTTTTCCATCCTGAGTGATATGACATCCATTCAAGCATTTGTGGAACAATTCCAGCTCATCCGGGGCCAGTGTCTTCAGATACCCACGTGTGTCAAGGGCATCAGCAAGATGAACATGTTTGAAGCCAGGCCGATGTGCAACCTGTTCAGAGGCAACTTGTTGCCAAGCCCACTGAGCCCTAAAGGTCAATTCCGCAATGCTCACCCCAAAGAGCGAAAAACAGCCAAAATGATCATGTATCAGACCCTGATCACCAACATGCCACCCCAAAACCTGCAACCGGGAAAGCAAGGTAGCAGAAATGCAGTTATCAGGGATCATGGTGGGAGAGGTGGTGAGAACCTTCAAAGCCTTTTCAATCTGCAAAGGATCGCCACAGTCACGAGCACAACGTATGGTTTGGATAATGGCCCAAAAAGCATTGCACCCTGCTCCATCTGCACCGATGCCTTTGACCTTTCTGGGAGTGAATCACCCCATCACCAATAGCAGTGGCAGCAACAGCATGTAAGGCCCTAGGCCATGCAGCAACAAGCAGGGCCCTCACTTTGGTTCGATAGGCACTGGCAGAAAGCCTTAAGCGAGGCCATAATCCAGTCATGGTTTGCACCCGCTCAGTGAGGGAGGCATTGGTGTGCTTCCGAGAAAATTGTGCATGCGCTCCAAGGTTCTTTGAGGCAAGGACCACTGTAAAACCTGCATCCTTCAAAGACTTCCTACCCTCTGCAGTCAGGGACCAAGCATAGGTCTTTTTAGCATCAAGCTGCAGGTCCACAGCTGCAACAAACCTATCCAAACAGCGCTTGGCATGGCTCATCATGGAACTGTGTGGACACAAAACCTGCCAATCGTCAACATAGGAAAGTGCATTGCACAACGGAAAGAACTGTTGTTGCCACATGTGAAATGCAAAGTCGATGATGACCATCGCCACGCAACTCAAACCACACCCTTCTGGAAACCCTGTGACGCTCGGAACACCATCAGTAAGTGATCCTCGGAGCAAAAACCTCCGCTTCATCTGGGTCAGTGCACCTGCCCAAGCCAGGAGCATGTTGCCAGGTAGGCCAAGGTGCCCTGCCAGCTCAAAGACAACTAACCGTGGAAGCATGTTGAAGGCTTTCTGCAAATCAGCCACAAGCCCTGTGAGCTCAATTGAGTGCTGGAAGGAATGTTCAACAGACCATAACAACTTGGACCAAAGTTGAGCAGCATGTCTCCCAGGTCGACCTCCATACAAAGTATCCGGCAATGCAGCATCCAACATGGACAAGGCTTGCTGGGAATGGTATGAACTCCACACCCGATACAACAACCCAAAAATCGTAATGGGGCGAAAGTCAGCAGGGGAAGTAGGACAAGAGACCTTGGCAAGACTGATGACACGCCCATCAGCCAACTGAGAAGGCCATGAACCAGTGCACTCACAATGCGAGTACATGTCACAAAAGACTTGGATCACATTGTCTGGCATTCTTTGAAGGTCAAGGAGAGTAACACCATCAAACCCAGGAGAGGTGGTCTTCTTTTTCCGTCGCAGGATCTTTTTGAAATCAGGGACCTGAAGAGGAGGCCAATGCAGATTCAGGCGTGGCAGGAAGCGTTTGGCAAAAGAGATGATTTCACTCCACCGCTCAGGGGCCACATCAACATGCCTCATCCATCTGGCTCGCCAAGCATCAACAAAAATTGCAGCCAGGTCATCATGCTTTCCAACAAACCGAGTCTGGGAAACAATGTCACCAAGTGCAATCGGAGAAACATCACTAAGCCAAATGGCATCTTCTGAGTGATGAATGACATCCAGTGGGGCCCCTTTACAGGAAATGACCACCTCAGGTTGGAATTCACATGGACGATCCAGCACTATTTTCTGTTCTTCCTCATCCACGGTCTCCACAACGGCCCTGGTGGGCTGCAGCAAAACGTCAACCCCTGGCACCGCGGGAGAACGGATGTCTTGAAACACAAGGTTTGGATTCTGGGCCCGGCGAAACTGAGCATATTGCCGAGAAGAGGCACGCAACGCACATTCAAGGTCTCGCAAGGCCATACTGAGCGACTCAAACATGGCAGACGCAATCAAGGCATCTGCAGGGAAAGGCGGGCATGTATTGGGCGCCTCATTGGTCTTGAACAAAGACTCACTCCACCACTGTGCAAAGGAAGGAAAAAATCCTTTTGCTCGAACTATGGCACTCCATGCTTCTGCTCCGGCAATACCCAAATGGGTGACATGACTCCCAGCCATACGTGCATAAGACTGAAGACGTCGAACTTGTCGCAACCACTGTGAGTGTCGAACAGAGGAACCAAAAAATTCGGGCTGAAAATCACCTTTACGGGCCATTTTGACTGGGGCAAAAACTCCTCCCCGCATCTTTTTGGGTTGATGTTGAGAGGCTCTACCCAACGTCCTGCGAGAAACAGGAAAGGGGCATTGGTCCACAGCACTGGTTTCAATGTGATGCCAAACTTCGGCATAAGCTGCAGTTGCATCACTGGGGTCATCAGGCCAACAAAGGTCAGGTGCAAATTGTTGTGGCCATGGGAATTGCAAAGGCATTGGCCACACCTTCAAGGATGGCGCGAACTTGGGAGCATGAAACGTACCAACCAGGACAGAATGGTCTGGCCAAACATCATGAGAGACCTCAGTGGCAAAAAGCAAGTCCTGAAGCTCAGGCGACAGATACAGGAAATCCTTTCTAGTGCGCATCTTGCAGGTGTTTTGCACTGGTATCCCCCAACGTTCCAGGGCAACATCCTGGATATCCCTGAAACCAGCATTGGCCAAAATGGAAAAGGCCGGAAGGCAATCCTGGATCACGTTCCAGTCTCCTCCAACCACTCGTGGTCCCTTGCACAAATGACAAACATGTGAAGCAACATGATGCAGGAGCATTTCATTGTTCTTCAAATACGAGGGATAATGGCTAGAATTGGGTTCACCATAAACAGTACCTCCGCAAATCCAGACATCACCAAACAGGGTCGTGAAAAGCAGGCTGCGGCCAGATTCTTGTACCTGCATCGGCATGGCAGACGGAAGGGCTCTTGTTGGGTGCTTTGACAAGATACCGACACCTTTCCAAGAGGTCTGTGAAGTGAAACTCTTGCCAACCGACTTGCAATCAGTGAGACAATACTTGTGAGCTGACTTGGCGGCACACAGCCCAGCTCTGAAACGTGAGACATCCTTGCCGTAAAAGTGGGTCTCAGTCACCATCCATAAATCCCCATAGGCCAGGTGACTTTGAAAGTAATGTGCTTTGTTGCGCAGCCCCGAAGGGTTGAACACTCCCAACGTAAACTGTTCAGCCTCAAAATGGACAGACGGTCCAGGGTTTGTGGCCTCCCCAAAACGTATCATACCAAAAAGCGCAATCCACCAGAGCCAGCGTTGTCCAAAGCAAACTCCACGGCAAGACTTGGAAGGCAGCCAGGTCAAAACTGCAAGGCAAAACAGGGGGAACAGGGTCCAAAGGTGGCCCAAACAAAACAAAGTCCAGAGCATCAAGGGACAAAGGAAACGAACCTGCCAAAATGATTGGGACTCAGGAACCCCTCCCCACACCATCATTCCATGGGCGCCTCGTCGCGCGGCCGCTTAGAAAGCAGGTTGCGAATCTGCTGCATCTGCGACTCAAACATAGCCTGGACACTCTGCGTCTGGTTCTCCAATTGACCATGGAAATTCTGACTCTGCTGCTGGATCTGCTGTTGTACACTGGCAAATTGCTTGCCACTTTGGGCAGAAAAATCCGTAAACTGGCCCTCCAAGGACTGGTGCTTGGTCATCAATTGTTTCACCTGAGATTCAATGGCATTCATCCTGTCAGGCATGTCATCTTGTTCCATGGAAGTGGGAATACGCGCTAAAACTGCATTGGATATGCGCTCCTCCAACTGATGCATGCTGTCAGTGGCTGTGGCAGCGACTGGTGCATTTCTGGTTTTGTTCCATCCTCCCCAAGGATCAGCGGCAATCCATGGGTCCGTCTCTCCTCCGGAGGCACTGGCAGAGCACAAGTTCAGGGTGGCAACAGAACCAATGGAAGAAGCCAAAGCCACTTTCGAGCCAGAAACACTCTGCTGTTGCTTGGACACCACCACTTCCCCATGTGCCATGTGAAAAATTGACAAAGGGGGGGCATCCACAGATTGAAGGAGCCACATGGAACCCTTGCCTGGCAAAGGCTGTGTTGGCTGTAAAGCCTTCACCTCCCAATCGGCCTGTTTGAAGGCCCTACAAATTGCATGGCGATCCACTCCCCATGGAAACGGGCCAGCAACATACTGTGTTTTCGGTCCACTCGGGAGGAAAGCAGCTTCAGGGCGCAATACTGCATGGATCACCTGGGCTTGTTCAGACTTGACATGGAGACCTCTGCGGTCACCTACCCTTGCAAGGCCTACTGCAGCAGGATTGGTTTGGCGGATGTGCGAAAGCTCACTTGGAGACATCTTCGGAGCCCATATCACAACATACTGAGCCATGACTTCCTTGCCATCAGGTGTACGAGGTTCTGTATATGCACCAGAAACCCCACTCATGGTCAGGAGGGATGGCAAAATGGCAATTGGAATTCTGAGGCAAACCGAAAAGATATCGGCCTTCGCAGCTGCGACAGGCTTGAAGCTCATGCGCAGAAATTGTCGTCGCCACACATCCATGATGGGATCTTTCAGAGGCAAACCTTCTGGATTGTGCCAGCAATCACATTTGCAGTCAGGATCCGAACACCTAGCAAGAACTGGGAAAATCCGGGCCAAATGCTTGATGGGTGCCCCAATGAAATCATCCCACGAGGAGGAAAACTCATCTCGATAGACCATCACCTTCACAGTAGCCACTTCCAACTGATCCACCGCAATAGCAGTGGGAATAACCCGCTTTTCAACAAACCCAGTCCCCAGCTGGACAATGACCACCTCGGTGAGCAACGGTTCACTGTTGGCGATACAAACACAAGGAATGGTCACCCTACTGTGAGGCAAGGCTGTGTCAAGGCATTGATCACCATTGCAGAACACCGCAAGTGCCAAGGGTTCTTTTGAAACCACCTTTCCAGAGCGCAAATAGGGCAACGCATCATCAATTGAAATCAAGGCAACACCATGAGCCAGGGGACCCAGTTGCTTGACAGCAATTTGCGGGACATTATGTCCATCAGCATGAAAAACACCATCAGGCAAAGCCAGTCTGGAGGGGTCAACTCGATCAGGAGCTTTGGGACGAGTGACCATCGCAGGACCTTTGGTTCGTTTCCCAACCTGTGCACCCTTGTTGGCAGCAACAACTGAGGCAAGTTCATGAGGCAAGAGAAATTGAAACTTCACATTGTTACCCTGAGCTTTGAAGGAACGCCACACGTTCTTGGACTCCAAGGCCTGCTGAATTTGATCTTCCCCAATGGCTTTGAGGGCTTGCTGGGCTCGTTGCTCAGTCAATTCTGTTGGAACTCCATGACGTGACAACTCATCGGCAAGCTGCTTGACAAGGTTAAGTTGTGGACCAGAGCCCCAGGCGACAGGACAGATGCAACATTTGGAGTCAAACAAAGCTTGGACGAAAGCAGCTTTCATGTTGGAGTGGCAGTCAGCCAGGGTATCCAAGTCATCAGGTAAATCAGCAGCAACCATGATATGACCCAAAAAGGCCACAGCAGCTGCACCACACAGGGAGTGGGCAGGCAATCGGCTTGGGTGCGAGTTCAACACCTTTTCTTGGAACCCAAACTGTTGTCGCAAGACCTCCAAGACAGGCAAAACGATGGCATGATCAATCACATCATCCTGCACAACATGGGCAACAATGGTGCGTCCATGAGGAACAATCCAGAGAGGAAACCAATGGTCATTATGCAAAAAGGCCGCAACAACGTGAAAACCCTGCTCAGCCACACATGCATTGCGACGACACCATGCTGAACACATAAGCTCCCCAATCGAGTCCCATGTAGTGAGCAAGAGCGGATCAAGCATCACAAAACCCGGAATGACAGAGAACTGCGACTTGGAAACATTTTGTGGGTGGTGAAGCATATGCTGCAGGTGAAACCGAATCTCGTCGTCCCCCCATTTCTTGCCCTTTTGCCTCAACAACTCAAGCCTCGCCTCCTTGTCAATGCATTGGTGGGACAGGCAAGTGTCAACGACAGGCGCATTTGGGGGGGCATCAGCAGAGGAACGCCCAGGTTCATTCAGGATCTGACTCATCACCAGTGCCCCAAATCCATGGACGGCGAGCAATTTGACACCTGGCAACTTCTTGCTGATATACAGCTCTCAAACGGGTATGAACCATTTCAGCTTCATCATTGCACGTAGGCAGCATGGAATTGAATACTTCATGGTGCAGGAAAGACATGGCCAGGGCCCCACATCGTGTAGAAGTGAAAAACATTCGCTGGTGTCGCAAAATGCTAACATGTGTGAAACCCAACAGCTTGCCTACACGTTCAATCACCTCATTCAATTTGACATGATCATGACCAGGGGAATCCCATGTGGAAAAGTTCAAACAACAGCCATTTGGTGTAAGAACAACAGGAATCCAATGTCCATGGAGGACGCATGCAGAGAGAATGATAGTGCCATCAGCATAAATTTCAGGGTGCGACTTGGCCCAATCTGAACACAAGGCAGTGCCGTGATGAACCCACCCCATAAGCAAGAGAGGATCCAACATCATGCAGTTTCGCTCAGGATTGTTGACTCCATCAAATCGCTTGGCAGTACGCAAGGCAAGCAGCAAACCAATTTGGTGACGAAATTCATCATCAGACCACACTTCTGCCTGTGCATCAAGAATGGCTGTTCGATCTTCTGATTTCAGAAACTGATGGCGGAGAGACCATAGGTGCTTGGTATTTTGAACCATGGGCACATGCAACTTAAGAAACTGAGGTCCTGAAAGTCCCAACAATGGCGCGGCAGAAACCCAAGATTCGCAATCAGGGAGCAGACCTGCAGGAGTCTCACACCACCCAGCATCAAAGGGGCCAAAACCAAGGTCCGGTTTCGGAGCAACTTCACGTGCAGGGAACGTCCATGGAGCAGTGGGACTGACAATATGATCAGACGAGGCAGACACGACAGGCTTTTCTGCATTACCATCAGGTCCCTTGCAAGACTCAATCCTGGACAAACCAAGGGGCGAAATGACATCATTATCACGGACTGGACAAGGCTCATGACAAGACACCTGTGCAGGCACGGATGCTTCGGATGCTTTCTGTACACAGGATGCTACATCAGCTCTGAGGTCATGACCAGACACTTGTGCAGACACGCTTCGGATGCATTCTGTACACCAGATACGGCTTCAGCTCTAGGAAGCTGAAAGCCAGCTGAATCGTGTGCACCAGAGGCATTGAAAACAACACCTACAGCATCATCAGGACCCTCAATGCATGCAATGTACACCACTTGACCGACCTGCAGAACATGCGTGAAAGGCAATTCATTCCCCTCATGATCACAAACCTTCGTCACTCCAAAGGAACCAACCAATTGCATGTGGGCATGAATCAATTGTTGAATGGTTTCACCATGAGAAACTTTAAGTTCAATGGGTTCAGCACATTCATGCAGGAAAACAACCAAACAACCATCTTGTGATCCCTGGATCGGCAAGGGCGGATTCCTCGGTGGTTCATACCAAGGTGTGCAGTCACCATCCGGTCCATCATCATCCATCACTGTCATGGGTACATCTTCACTGGCAACATGCAAAGTGGTGGGCTCCACCTGAGCAGCTTGAGCTTTCCGAATCAACAAATCCAGGACCGACGCAATTGAAACATTACCGACTGGAAGCTCAGGCCATCGGAGATACTGTACAAGCTCTGGCATGGACAAATGCGAAACAGTGGACCAAAACTGAATCAAGGCAATCGTGTTGGAATCATCAATTGGTTCCTCAACAGCTGGCCAGACCTGACGACCACGCATGATTAACCATGTCATGAGAGCCTGCAATTGCGCCTCAGCATTGAATGAACATGGGATGCCTCGAAGGGACATCAATCTCTCCTCCAGTGCTGAGAAAATCCAAGCCACCTGCAAAGGCGATGCCATCTGTCCTGCAGCAGCCAATGTGAGTCGGGTGTCTGGGCCGAAATCAATGACAGGATCGAAACCACACATCATCATAACTTCGTTTGGGTGCACATGCCTAAGGACACTTTCTTTGTGGTCAGTGGGACATGATCGAACAATACATCCGAATAATCCACGCTCTCGAAGCCGCTGCTCAGAGAGTCCACACTTGCGGCATCCACAACGGCATCCTACCACCTGAGAACCCCATGAGTGCAAAGCACATGGTGCACTGGTCTCAAAGTTCAAAAGATACCGATAGAAAGAATCATTTTCCACACCAAAAGCATGACGTTCAGCATCATTCAGGGTCAAATCCTCTTCGTCTCGCACATCCCAAGGCTGGATGACAGGAATGAGGTGTCTCACCTTCGTGACAGCAGAAACCTTTGGCCATGAAAAAAGTGGGATCTTTCCAATGAATGGTGACGTAATCAGCCACCATGCACGATTTCTACGAGCCGGCCAAATGTCATCCAACCGAAGATCACACTGAGATACATGGAAGCCAGAAATGTCCACAAACTTTTTGAGTTCTCCCAGCACAAAATCATTGCCCCCAGCTGGTTGGACGCATTCCAAAATGATGGCTTGGATTTGGAGATAATGAGCAATGGCAAGAATTCCTGTCAGGCATGAGGATCTGGGATCAGAGCCTCCTCGCCTATCACCCAAAAGCGAAAATGGCTGACATGCAAAACCCGCTGCCAATGTAGCAGCTCCCTTTGAAACTGGCCACAATTGAATCAAGGTGGAAAGCTGCGTCACATCCCCAATCACCTGCATAGCATCACACTGATCTCCATACAGTTTCATCATGCGATCATTGGCATCTACGGCTACCACTGGACTAAATCCCAACGCAGCCATACCCTGATGCATGCCCCCAAATCCAGCGCAAAGCTCAACCACTTGGTGCAGGGAATCCCATGAGGGTTGATTATGCCGAAAAACATGAGAGGCTTCATCGATCACAATCCATGGAACTGGAAACTGCCTACGGAACTCAGCATTGACCAGGGTATACGAATGTCCATCACCATCCAACAAGCCAGTCAGAAAAAATGGAATACCTTCATGCATAGAAGTCAAGCGATGAGCATCATGATCCATGTCCCAAACATCCAGTTTTGCCACCAACGTCAAACGAGATCCCTCAACACAGCTGGCAAATGAAGGAGGGAAATCAACAGCCATTGCAAAAGGGGTGAACAGTCGAACCGACCCTCGCTCTGCTGGCACAGCCGTACCAGACTGGTAGGGGAATTGGGCCACCACGGCTTCCAAACCACCAACCCGGTATAGTTCTGTATAATATGTTCCAGAATTCATCAATCTGAAATATGATATTTTGGGATAGTGACCCTTATCCCTTATTGACCACCAGTCCAGTGACGTCGCGGCGTGATGTCTTCAACGTTCACCCATACATCTGCAACAAACCAGGATGAGCCAACTGAAATTTGGAACTGATGGTTTCACAGAACTTGGTTAACCAATGGGGGGTACCCCAATCTATTAAAATGGATGGTTTAGGGGTACTCCCATTTATGGAAACCCCTATATCATATCCATCTACTTCCACTTCTTCAAACACATCTCGCCACATTGGTCTTTTGCAAACCCCATTACTGGACCCATGTTTAACATTCTTTCACCCCAAATCTGGGATGTGAATCTTTACTTTCTATGCATTTCAAATACCCTCTGGTAAACTAACAGTTGGCTATGGAAAATTACCATTTTAGGTAGGTCAACTATAAATGGGTCAACTATAAATGGGTCATCTATACCACAGCCATGTTAGTTTACCAGAGGGTATACCCGAGATATACAATGTAAGATTTTCTCAAACATGGATGCAAATTAGACATCATTACACATTTTACCATATGGAAAGACCCGATATCCCATCTGGAGGTAGAGCAATCTAGGATATGAACATAAGATTCAGATTCCTAATTTCGGACTCATCTCTGGTTGTTTCTTCACTCAAATATCCCCGCTTGGATGCGCAATTCGTAAGTGAATGATTTCCTGTATGTACGAGCAACTAGTAACTAGGCTTTGGAACATTGAGGTAATCGGTGTGTATAAAACAAGTAAAGAGTGGTTGAACTTGAAATTCGCCACTGACCAGTAACTGCGATGCAGACCCAAACGGTCAGTCCTGGTGGGGATGCGGATATGCCAAGCTACCCACAACAATTGGAATTTATATATTGGATTTTGGATCCAGGCCCCATCTCTCGATAATTCACAATTTGTGGTGTACGAGTTTTGTTGTGTTTACTCCTAAAAATTACTTGGGATGACTTATAACGCCTCCTGCTATGGTTGACAAAGGGGCATGGTTTACTATCTTGGCCCTTACATGAATATTGAATTAAGTAAAGATTTTATCCCCAAATCAGAAATCCTCCGTTCCCGGCGCAAAGCGTTTGTCAGTCCCTCTCAACGAGCTGCGGGAGATATGTCTTGGCGTGGGGACCACACCTAACGAAGGCCAGCATGGAGCTGGGTGACCCTCTGGTAATTTGCGACATAACCATGGAAAATGGCCAATTTATAGATGGTTTACCTATTAAACATGGTGATTTTCCAGTTCGCATATGTGCTTGGTGGTGCTGGCTGTGCCCACCTTGAAAAATCATGGAATTCGTCAATGGGATTTCATGATCCATGCTCTGGAGATTTATCCCTGATTTAATATATAAGTTGGATCCATGATCCATGATTTATATCAAGTTTATATCAGATCCATGATTTATCCAGGGTATATCCCATTATATAAGTTGATTATCAAACTCTGATTTATATCAGATCCATAAATCGCGGGATTATAATCAACTTATATAATGGGATATACCCGGATATACCCTGTGCTTATTTGATGTTATTTCACGGTCAGAAAAAAACATCAACATCAGCGAACTGGAAAACCACCACTTCTTAGGTCTAAATCATGATTTGAGCCATCTATTTCGATGGGCCGTTCTCAATAGCTATATGAAATAACCAGTAACCATAGGGTAACCAACAAAAAATACAAAAACAGGGATCTTTGCGATCACACTTGGGATATGAAGGGGATATAATTTGAGTATGATGAAATGTTTTTGTCATGTTTTGACCAGATGTATGGAAGATCTTTGACTTACCTATCTCTCCCAAACTTTGGGAAAAGACCTTCAAAATTAGGGTTTAACCAAGACAATCCGTATTGAGTCATACGAAACATGGAGATGTAAGCAAGCAAAAACAACGTACAACGATTGGAGGTGTCTAGGTTTAACATGGATTAACGACAACATACGACAACAATCAAATGTGATTTAACTATGCGAAACCACTTATATAAACCGGCACTTCATGACAACACAGTAATTACAACACATAAACTATTAATTATATATATGATAATTTGTTACCCCGGTAGGTGATGAATTTCCTTCCCACTTTTTGCTTCAATCTGAGAGCCCCTTACGCCAGTCCACGGACAAAGAAGTCCAACTCCTGCCAAATGATGGCCAGCTCATGGCTGGTTTGACGGCCGCTTCCCTTCGTAAGTTACTTAGATTCGCATATCATAGCATATCTATACTGCTTGGTGGTTTTAACATGTTTTAACCATCTTGAAAAATATTAGTCAATGGGAGGGATTATTCCATATATTATGGAAAATAAAAAATGCGTGAAACCAACAATAAGTATATACAGTATACAGTATAAGTATGCTCAACGTTTCTTGCGGATCATGAACCCAACTTTTCTGGAGGACAGACATTTTCGGATTGCCGATGAGTTGAGGATTAGCATGGATTAGCATCTCAGGCAGCTGGGGTACTGGTTTCAACAAAATGATGCGCTAATGCAAGTGGGCGGATTGCCGCACTTCACAATTCTGAAATCAACGGCACGTGGGAGATATTTAGTGCTTCACCATGAAAATATTGGGTCGTTGTGAGGTAGCTATCATCATAATCAATGTATAGCGGCTTTCTTCCATTTCATTCTCTCTGACATTCTCAGCGTGCAATTTCTAGATCCAAAAGCCGCCGCCTTGGGATGTCCCTGCAGAGTCTGTTCCATAAACTCTTGATGTTTTCGTGGAATCTCAGCCGGTCAGCCACGATATGCCACGATCATTTCCACTTTGTTGGTTTTCAGATGGGTTTCACATGGTTTCACCATGTCTGAACGTTACAGTAATCAGTAACCCCTGGAGGATGATATCAATTGGATGCCGTTGATCTAAATCTAAACCTAAACCTTTCAAGATTTTGCGGAAGCCTTCTGTGCCCCAAGCATGGCCATACCAGACTTCCCTAGAAGGGCGCCCCTTGCCAACTCCTCTCGGTTGAAGTTGAGTTGCCTTGTGTCCGCTACAAAACGAATTATGAACCTCCATGCGAATGTAAGAGTATTAAACAATTAAACTCAAAACACACATTTCATCACAACACCAACCCCCAACCAGCACTTTGAACACCTATAGTGTTCGGTCTGTGGATCAAATGCGGCTGCTTAAAAACAAGCCACCGTGACACCGTAACAAGAAAATTCCTGCAAACCAGTCGGCAACGTGACAACACTCAAGCTCTCGTCAAAGCAATCACCCAAAGTCAATCTTTGCAGACCTGCCGGCTGACTCACGCCTTGCAAGCTTCCACTGAAGGCATTTCCAAAAGTCAAGGTCTGCAGACCTGCTGGCAGAGTCGCGCCATCCAAGCTTTCTTCAAAGTCATCTCCGAAAGTCAAAGTCTGCAGACTGGCTGGCAGAGTCACGCCATCCAAGCTTCGGTTGAACTGGTCTCCAAAGATCAAGCTCTGCAGACCTGCTGGCAGATTCACTCCGTCCAAGCTTTGGTTAAAGAAATCTCCAAAAGTCAATCTTTGCAGACTGCGTGGCAGAGTCACTCCATCCAAGCTTTGGTTAAAGCGATATCCAAAAGTCAAGGTTCGGAGACCTGCTGGCAGAGTCACACCATCCAAGCTTTGGTCAAAGTGATCTCCAAAGGTCAAGCTTTGCAGACCCACTGGCAGAGTCACACCCTCCAAGCTTTGGTTGAACCGGACTCCAAAGATCAAGCTTTGCAGACCCACTGGCAGAGTCACACCCTCCAAGCTTTGGTTGAACCGGACTCCAAAGATCAAGCTTTGCAAACCTACTGGCAGATTCACTCCATCCAAGCGTTGGTCAAAGTGATCTCCAAAAGTCAAGGTTTGCAGACCTTGTAGAGTCAAGCCATTCAAGCTTTTGCCCAAATAACCCCCACAAGTCCAATTTTGCAGACCTGCTGGAAAAATCACCCCTTCCAAGCTTTGGTTGAACCAGTCTCCAAAAGTCAAGGTTTTCAACCCTTATGGTAGATTGACTCCATCTAAGCTCTGGTCAAAATGATCTCCAAAAGCCAAGGTTTGCAGACCTGCTGGCAAAGTCACCCCATCCAAGCTTCGGTTGAACCGGTCTCCCAAGATCAAGCTTTTCAAACCTGCTGGCAGAGTCACACCTTCCAAGCTTTGGTCAAAGTAAACTCCAAAAGCCAAGGTTTGCAAACCTGGTGGCAGAGTCACACCATCCAAACTGTGGTTGAATCCGCCGTCAAAAGTTAAGGTTTGCAGACCTGTTGGCAAAGTCACACCATCCAAGCTTTGGTCAAACTGAAACCCAAAGTCAAGGTTTGCAGACCCACTGGCAGGGTCACACCCTCTAAGCTTTGGTTGAACCGGTCTCCAAAGATCAAGTTTTTCAGAGCTGCTGGCAGGGTCACTCCATCTAAGCTTTGGTCAAAGTCATCCCCAAAATCCAAGGTTTGCAGAGCTGCTGGCAGAGTCACACCATCCAAGCTCCGATTGAATTTACAGCTGAAAATGATGGTTTTGATGCCACTTGGAAAGTTGACTCCCACAAGGCTTTCATTGAATTCATCCAATTTCAGGTGTTGAAGGCTGCTTGGCAGATGTAGAAGTCGGCACAGGATCCATCCCTCAATTCGTGTTAGCCCATGCAGAGAGAACTCCTCATCCTGCGCCGGTTCTCCTTGCAAATACTTCCAGGCCGCCAGCAGATCCGCAGGAACGTAGACATAGGACAAGGTGACGCCTTCTCCAATGATTCCTTGCTGCCTGAGGGTCTGGTCCAAGCTCAGTGACGACGATCCATGCTGCAGCGAGATGCGTGACCCGGGCTTGGAAGGCAACTCGGCGCTGAGCATCTGCCGCAGCCGGCGGCCAGTCATGGAAACAGCGACCTCGCCAGAGCCGGACCCATCTACTTTTGGCGGAATGGTTTCAATACATTGGAAACCACAAAGATTTGCGGGTTGGAAGGACTATTATTAGTCATCAGTCAACATCTTTGATGCCAGGATTATTACTCATCCGTCAAAAGAGGTCACTTTTCCAGGGCGGGGACACTCCAAAACGAAATGCTGGCTTTATCCATCGAATAGCTTAGGAGCACCCAGTTT
>Ga0126342_10007556_pt1 | contig 19439 bp, 16 predicted proteins | sample Cyp1metagenome_FD_92528 | JGI IMG/M metagenome (GOLD analysis project Ga0126342, IMG submission 92528) | Coral microbial communities from Lord Howe Island, Old Settlement Bay, Australia - Cyphastrea 1 metagenome | ecosystem: Host-associated > Invertebrates > Cnidaria > Coral ... | reverse complement strand
CAAATAAAATTTTACTTTCGCGAACTCGAAAAAAAAACTTTCGCGAGGATTTCCAACATAACATGCACGGCTTTCGCAATTAAAACTCCTTACAAGGACCTTTAGATCGATCACCATATATATTCTGACATATCATGACATATTGCTGGGGCAGATTGACAGATTGACTGCGGAGATAGCCTGTCCTCTCAGGGTCTGTTAAGTATCTCCACCGCCTCAATCATGAGTCATGGAACACGACCATACTTCAGCTGCTGCAAGAGGAGTGTTATCCAATGAAAATGATGAAACTGCCGGATGAAGCATGATGTTGCCTCCTGTACCATGCTGAAAATCAAAATCTGCACGCACCTGACCTATCCTTAGCATCTCGTTTCGGCCCATTGGGCCTCCATAGGCTTGGAAGTCAGCTGCCGAGTCCGCACATTGCTTCATGCCCGGTGCATCAATGCGATCCTGGAGGAGTGCCAAGAGCATTTCATCGAGTCATCATGCAAGACCTGTTGATATGTGTTCATAGCAGGTACGTTCAGAAATGTCTGGAGCTTTTTACCATAGATACAAGGCGAGGCAAATCATGCAAAACTATACAATGCAGGTATGAAATGTACAATGACACTGCTCTTTTGCACCCTTCATCCATGGAAGTCGGTGTCGGTGTATCCTCCTTAAAGCCAAAGTGCGATCGCTCAAAGGTGATCCTGGATTCTGGCGGCAGCCAAGTCTACCCGTCGTACAAAATTGCTGTGATATACTAGCAATATTAGCAATGGTATATAGCAATGGTATGTTGTGTACAGTGAGTGTCAAAAAAAGGGAGGACAGCTACCACCACGATGCCACGTGTATTTTGGTGCTTGGCTTATTTATATTTAAACACCTCAAACCAGGTCCAGCCGAGAAATAAGTTGCAAAACCTGAGTCACGCAGCCCTTCTTGCCAAGTTTCACAGAGCGGGGAACCTCCAAGAACGGCATTTCCTACAGGCGGTAGGGCGGAGATCCGTAGCATACGGACATGCAGTGGCAGCTGAAGAGTCTTCACCGCTGCTTCTCTGTTCCAACAGAGGTGCAATTGGGTCCTTCCTACTCCCTTGCCAAGAGAATAGTCGTTTGAATAAATCATGCCCAGCAAAGGTGTTGTTGTATCAACTTCTATCACTTTGTGTTTATGTGCCACAAGCTTCAAAACACATGTGCAACATTGTCTTGGCAAGACATGCTGCAAAGATTCTTTGAATTAGCACGAGGAATTGATGACCTTGAGTCCTTCCCAGAGTCCATTCTCAATGATTTATCCCGACAACCGCTGTGGCCATGCTTGATCATTAACTGGCTTGGTCCTTTGGTGCTGTGTGCAGGCAATTAGAATCAGTTGGCAGTGCCTTGACCAGGTCCCATGCTTTTGGGGCCTCCAACGGAACTCCCCGAAAGTAAGCCAATAACACGCGGCACACAGCCTGGCTCGTTTGAATCTTGGGTACAGATTTTGGTTCGAATTGCATGCAGATCATTGGCAAAATCTAAAAGGGGTGAGGAACAGTTTGAGGATTGCTTGAGGTTTGGAAATTGTTTTTGGATTTCTTTCCTGGTACCATTTGTCTTGTATTTGCAACAGTTTGGAACTAAAACCCATTATTTTGCATGATATTTGTTATATTGTGGCATGTTCACCTTCCCTTTTGCACGGCATTTGCTATATTTCTGGCACCTCAACCTCTCATGTGTATGGTATTTGCTACATGTTGGTACTTCAAACGTTCAAGACCTCTCATTTTGCATGGTATGTGCTAAATGTTGGTACTTCAAACGTTCATGCGGGTTTCTCTAGGGTTTCATTTTGGGTATCTTTAGGGTTTCTTTAGGGTTTCATTTAAGGTTTCTTTAGGATTTCATTTGAGGTTTCTTTAGGGTTTCATTTGAGGTTTCATTTAAGGTTCATTTAGGGGTTCATTTAAGGCTTTATTTAGCGTTTCATTTAGGGTTTCACGACGGTTGTGATTTAGGGATTCATTTAGGGTTTCATTTAGGGTTTGCTCAGGGTTTCTTTAGGGTTTCATTTAGGGTTTCTTTAGGGTTTCATTTAGGGTTTCTTTAGGGTATCATTTAGGGTATCTTGAGGGGCTCATTTAGGGGTTCTTCAGGGTGTCATTTATCTTCAGGGTTTCATTTATATAGGTTTTCATTTGGGGGTACTTATTAGGGTGTCTTTGAGTTTCATCTAGGGTCTCATTAAGGATGCAGTAGAGAATAAAAAAGCAAAAGATAAAGAAGAGTAAAGAGACAGTAAAGAAAGGAAGCAGAGAAGCAAAGGAGCAGGAAGAAGCCGAGCAGCAAAAACGCATGACTGCAGAAAAAGAAAAAGTATAAGTAGAAAGGCACAGAAGCAAAAGAGCAGAAAAGCAAAGAAGCAGGAAAAGCAAAGAGCGGAAAAGCAGAGATGCAGAAAAGAGAGAAGCAAGAAAAGCAGGGAAGCAAGAAAAACAAAGAAGCAGGAAAAGCAAAAAAAAATAATAAAAAACAGAAAAGCAGGACGGAAAAGCAAAAAACGGAGAAGCAAAAAAGCGGAGAAGCAGAAAAGCACAGCAGGAAAAACAAAAAAACGGAAAAGCTCGGAAAAGCAGAGAAACAGAAAAGCAGAGAAGCAGGAACTGCAGAAAGCAGGAATCAAAACAAAAACTAAAACTAAAACTTATCAAAAACAAAAACAAAAATAAATAGCCCTCCGACACAGACATTGAACGAGTCTTAACACGTGAATAAACTGCTTCAAAATAGCCTTGTCGCAAAGCAGGAGGACGTTTCCCATGACCTGCTCGAGTCGCAGGACCAAGTAGGTGAGGCGAAACACCACATCCTCCGCAGCAATGTTCAGCACAGCATGAAGATTACCCAAGGACCTAAGGGCCTTTTGGATTGGCATATTTCAGCACATTGATGTTTCTCCCCATGCCTGTAAATCACTCTCTCATTGGCGCACATCAGGCATCGGGAGAAACATCACCAAAAATAAAGAAACATGAAGAAACCGTTGCACTTGAGTTTTCGGAGCGTGAGACGCAATGCTGCGGTCCTGGTAGCTCTCACCACCAACTCCGGGGTAGCGGTAGTTGAGTTTGTCCTTTCGACGCTCTTCCCACTCCTGCTTCGCATTGGCTGTTGGGGAAGATCGCGCATCATTCGACTGTGTCATTTCGTCAACACGTCAACTATATGTCGACTACGTCCATTACGTCAACTACATCAACTACGTCAACTACGTCAACTAGAAACGCCTTCTTCCAGAGATTGTTCCATGTTGCCTCACTTCCAACGTGGCAACTGCCCATGCAAATCAAAAAATAAGGACTGTGCAAGTCTGCGAGCAGGTTTGGAACGTGTATATCTATATTAATTTACTTATATAACAGTGTGTGTGTATATATATATATACAACATTATATAACCCTTGCTGCTATCACCACAGGTAAAGCAATGTCGAGTCATGTCCTATCGTGATCGAAACACACTGTATCTCTCCGAAGGCTTAGCCGCAGCTCCATTGTTGGATCAGGCCTCCGGATAGAGCTCTTTCATGTCCTGCAGTAGCACATCAACAAAAAACAAACCATCAGGCCGTGATCCAGAAAATACAAACGTACCGAAATGCAACCATCATTTTTTGATCATCCCAAGTGTATCCCAATTTCACTTGTACTCTCCAAGCTACCGGGAGTCTCAACTATAGTAACTCGGAACAGTAAGCACATCTGTGAAATGACTGGAACTACAGTCATATTCAAACATTCACTGGATTGGTGAAGAGGTGGATCTGCACCGTCTGGATGTATTGGTGCACCAAAACTTGAGGCCCAGGGGTAAATGACGAAAGCTAGCTTGGCAAGGAGTTTGGCATGAAAACACCCAGTATATTCGCAAACCCATCTGTATGAAGGAATATTATGTCCAAGACAAGGCTTTCCATGTCTTGGTATAGAATGATTGGGACACATTGCAGGGGGATCAAGATCAATGTCACATATGAAGAAAACACAATTATATATCACGCGCGTGAACATGATGAGGAAACCCCCACTCAGTAGAGTGGTGGTCACTAAACAAAAAGAAGATTCAAGGGTCCACCTTCAGCATCGGAGTGGGCCTTTCAAGGCTTAGAAGCTGCAAGAAAAGACGATGTTGGAAGCGTGGCTAGGTAGGATGTCATGAGGACAAAAAGCGGAAGCATGCCATTGCAAGTGCTCCAGATAGATCTTTGCAAACTCATCTGTATGAAGGAATATTATGTCCAAGGCAAGCTTGCCATTTGTATGAAGGAATATTATGACTGGAAACTACAATTGAAGGTTCAAAATGAAAATGAAGCTACGTTTTTGGGCTCATGGACATGCCAATAGTGAGCGAGGCTGCACCAGTGACTTGAAGCATGCGCTGCTGACGATGCCAATGATGCTGAGGATGCGGATGCTGCCGGTTTTGCTGCCGGTGGCAAAATGCCGACCGTGTCCCCGGGGGGGTTCGAGCCACGGCCAAAGTGCTTGTGAACCAGCCAGGGAGGGCAGGGGAGGGTTAGTTGTATAAGTATGAAGTTTCATGCGATTGGGGATTCCATCCCCGCCAATACCTTGCTAAAGCAAGAGGGACTTCAGCTTGCGGAAGCTAGCTTTCGTGAAAACAGCTGCCCATACCCCCATGTCGCCCCCACTCCTTGTAAGATAGGCTGTCCAAAAGACCAGCGCACAACTCATTCAAACGAGCAAATTTCAAGACCTCAGCAAACCAACGACACAAATCTGGCTGGAAAAACAGAGGAGAGGGAGAGAGAAGGATCTAAAAGGCAAATGGCGAGATGCTGGACGCAACAGCCAGTAAGTAAGATGTATCTGCCACAAATTGAACGGATAGTTGGATCAGTTGGATCTCAAATGTCACACCTACGCATAGTTTTGCACGACCAAAAGGTCCTGCGAATCTGCAGTTCTGCTCATTAAATCAGCGGTTCTTGCTTGCCGTTGCATGGCTCCACTACTCGCAGACCTAAACAAACTCGTTTCAATGGCCTCAACAGACCTCAACATTGAAACTAGTGATAGAAAATAGTGGAGAGCATCTACTGAATCTACTGTGTTTTAGCTGAGACTTGTGCTGTTCTGCACTGAGTGTCACTGCAGCCATTCACTCCCTGACACTGGTGCAGGTTTAGAGTTGGGACAAGAAGCGAAGAAGAATTGAAATTAACGGTGCTTATGGGAAGTCTGAGACTCAAAGCAGGCCGAAGCAGGTGGCAAAGTCGCATTTAGAGACAAGAACACCAATGGCATGTTTCCCTGCAATTGCAGTGTGATGTACAACAATTGCACATAGGATTTACATGAATATATACAAAAATATATATACATGAATATATATATATATATGGAATTGCAGCAATTCTTTGGCAATCTCTGGCAAAGCCCCTCACCTTGAGCGCTTCAACCGTCTGTAAGTGTCGCGCCAAGGTGCCGCACATCACCTCAGGACATTTCTCGAGAGCCACACCAGAATCTACAAGAGGCACTTCAGATCACTTCAGCCTTTCGGTTCTGCACACTTTGACCAATCTACAGTAAACTGTTTTGCTAACTACCAGCAGTCTGTGAATGCTTCTTTGAACTTGTTCAAAGCCAGGTGTTAGTAGATTGTAGACTTATAATATATTTATATATATATACTTACGTAATTAGATCAATTTGACAATTTGTGGGATCTGTGCACACTTTTCACTGCGCAGTTCCTCAGGAGGCTGCACCAACACTCTGAGAATGCCACCAGGACAGGCTTGCCCGCTTGTCGTTCGCGTTCACCAACAAGTCCTTGGACGGCTTGCGGACGGCTTGTGGACGGCTTGTTGACGGCTGCATACAGCTGCAAGATGCTGCAAGGATGAATTCTTTTGACCTCTTTTGGCCTCACTTGACATTAAAATACAATAAATACAGCGCACAATGTTGTGAACTTGGTTGCCTTGTCTGATCTTGTTCTTAACTACGAAGTATACACGGTTTGCAAAATGCAAACTATGCATGTAAGCTGGATATTCCAGGCTCAAACCAGCTCGAAGCACCTTAGGCACCTAGCCCTGCTACATGTATTCAGTGACTACAACCAAAACAACTGCCTCCATCCTTCACTACACTTCACCCTTATATCTGACTTGAAGTTTTATACATGTTTGTATCTGTGTGCAGACTATAATATAATATATCAAATATACATAAATATAATTTAAATATATGTAGAATTATGTAGATATGTGGCATTTGTAGTCATTTGTAGTGGCACCGAACAAGAATATGTACTTCGCAGTTCGCCCGAAGCCAAAGCTCGAGCAATAGCAGCTGCATGCCGCTGACCTGGAGGCATAGGTTGAACTAACCGTGAAAGCGCAAAGAATGGTTCCGTGAATGGAGGTACCCCAAAAATGATAGTTTATAATGGAAAATCCTATTTAAATGGATGATTTGAGGGTACCCCCATTTATGGAAACCCCCACATCATGCTTTGAACTTTGAACAATTTGATATGAAGAGTCCAAACTGCTTGAGACCGCCCAGGACTTGCGATTGATTTTTGTGACAAGAAAAAACAGTTTTAAAAAAACACACGAATAAATAGATACAACATGATAAAACTGCAAATTCACTGTCGATTGAATCGGGTCACTGCATAGAAGTCCGCATCCCACAGAGATAGGGATAGGACATGTCTGAAATGCCACCAATCCAGAGCGCATTGTAAAATATGAATGAGTATGACTGAGTATGATATGAATGAGTATGACGTCAGCCTGAAAGTATTGAGAGTGCTGCTTCCCTTTGACCATGAAAACAATCATAGATCCATTTAGATCCGTTCCATGCGCCTGCTTCACTCAACTCAGAGTCTCCACCCAAAAGGCCTTTCCTGGCATGAAATTAAACAGTGGATGAGCTCCCGTTGAGGCGGTCCAGTCGAAAATACCAGAAAGTACCAAAAATCCCAGGCGGCCCATGCTTTCCTTTGGCAACTTAAGAAATCTTAAGAATATAGTATATTGATTTATATTGATTTATATTGCCTCAGTGTGTGGTATAAGGCTGTACCCCACTTCTCGTTCTGCCCCGACCAATCAAAGTCAGTTTTATTAGCTAATCACAGTTCCACGTGTGTGTCCTCTTACTCCAAATTATGTCCTGTCTTCATGCGTGTTTTGGACCTCAATATTCTAAGGTCCTTTCAGTTTATCTTTTTGCATCTACGCTACGTACTGCTTTGGTCCTTCAAAACATTTCAAAACCGTATGTCAAAATTATCTTAAGTGCTGCATCAGTTCTATCTGTCTCCAGACGCCTGTCATGCTCGGTCTCTCCGACCATTGCGATCATGATGCAACGCTTGCCGAGGTTAATGCTTCCCATCAAACCAAAGATATACCTGCAGCGCATCCAACTTTAACCGCACATCTCCTCTGGCTTCGATGTAAAAATCTGCGCAGTCCGAGCGGAGCTTCAAAACTGCATCAATTTTGGATGCGCCTCACCACACCATACTCATCATCTTTGGAGCGGCAGCGGTAGCATATCAATTTCTCCTCAGCTGAGGGACGACTTTTATTTTGCTGCACTTGGAGAAGATTAATGTACCCCCCCTACAGTGTTTACATGTTGTATTTTTGTTTTATTGTAATGTTCCAAGAAACATGTTTGTGGTGTTAATCTTGTTTTCCAACGATGTCACCCAATCACCTATACTATATATCCTTTTCGTATTGCGTGTCAGGAATCCCTACCCCGTTTTTGGAGTCCCCCTACATCGTTCTGCATCAGTGGATCCGGGACAAGACCTGCACCCGCCGAATATCACGTTCAACGGTCTCAAATAGTTTCTGTTGCTGAGCTAAGAGTTGTTGGCAATTTGGACTGGCTGGATATAAAAGAATTTGAGGAAGGTCGCCTTTAAACATTCAGCTTCCGCGCCAACCCCCTAGCAGAATCCAAAGACCAAACATGACCAAACTAAATTTACACGTCTCTCATCGTCTCTCAATATTCTCAATAGTCATTCGAGTCATTCCCAAAAATCCAAAAAAAAGAATCTAAAGTTTATCTAAAGGTAATGAAGCGTAATGGCCTTCCTGAAGGAGGCAATGGATAGATGGCAAGGCCGCAAGGCCGCAAGGCCAATGGCAACGTGATCACAACGTGATCACAACGCCATTTTCTGCAGCCCCAAGTGGCTCCAGCATTGATCAATTTGATGTAGCCACATCTATGGTCACATTCGTGATCTTCAACTGGTTCGTAAACTTCAGCATATTGATGCACCTTTGAAGTGAACGCAAAGAAACACAGCTTGACACTGCTGAAAAACAACCGCAGGCTTTTTGTCAGCCTTTGCTGTGCAAAATGGAGACTTACCCAGCAGCCAGGCACTCTGTTCTTGAAATCTTGAAGGGCTCTCTCAGCATTCATTCCCTTGTAGTCTTCGTTCCCTAACCTTGGTATTGCTGCTGCAAGTTGCTTGCTGTGGCAGTTGGGCTTGGGATATCTTGGGATGATAGCCTCATGGCTGAACTCTGCCTGCTGAGGCGCTTGAGCTCGTAGTTGTTTTGCAATATCTCCTCACAAAGCTCTTAAGCGGTGTGCAGTGACCATTGAATGCATTGATTTGGTCTGACCTGTATGTACCATGATAAAAAAAAATGGGAATCCTTGTAGATCCTTATTAACCTTATTATGGGTCTTTCCATCACTGTTAATGGATTTATGACCATCCCACAATATGGGCAACATGTAGCCGTAAGTGGGCCATCACTTTTTTGGTTTGCAATTAAGGCATCACGACGTGAGTTTGGCTCTTTCCCTGCTTCGACCTGTTTCAGCATTTCATGGAATTGTATACGCGGCTTCTCAATGAGTTGTTCATTTTTTTGCTACGTACAAGTACTGGCATCCCACAGTGTGTGTGTGTGTACTCTGCTCGTCTCTGTCAGCATTTGCCAGTCTTTGCTTCGTCCTCGTCGTCACACAAGGACTCCAAGAAAATCAGTCGAATGCCTTGGCGTCCACAGACCTGCACGCAGAGTACAAGGATCTGCCAAAAAGCAGTGAAGATCCAAGTATATACAAATATATATATATATACATATATATATATAATTCTATACATATATATATATATGTATACATATGTATATAATTGTATATAGAGAGAGAGAGAGAGCTTGCATGAGCCAAATGACTAAAGTCTCTGTGCCCCTGTACCAAGACTTTCCTTGTCACGCACTAAAAATTATCGGAACTTAAATATCTTAAACAGTGATGTAATAGTGATTTGCTTTGCTTCCCACATGCCAACTTCAGTCTTGGATGCAAAGTGGTGTTGTTCTGTTTGGCAGCAACATCAAACGCGTGTCTCCGCGTTGACAAAGTGCTGTGGGTCAAGTCACTCTGCTTGCTGCTCATCTGTGAAACTGAAACATTGTTTGCTAAGGGAACCTGCCCTGAACAGACTGTGCAAGGGACGTGATTTCACTTCCATTGCGGTCCATTGCCTTCTCCTTCACTTTCCTCCGTCTGTCCAGCGTTGTATTTGTGGCATCCAAAATCCTTGGATCATGGAAGCATCTTGGCATGTCTTGGCCATCGGCACAAAGTGTTCAAGAAAGACAAATTGTGGTCTTGTGCACTAGCCAAACTAGCCAAAACGACTCTGTACTAGATCGATTGTACTCCGAAAGTAAGAGAAATTCGCCATGGCCTGTGGAGGCTCGGACATGCCTAGACATGCTGCGACAGGGCGACCTCACCGCGGACGTCTAAAGTGCACCAAGAGTCCCAACTGCTGTCGCCCTGCCGCATGCCTCCAGGAAGTCTAAGACCTGATCCAAACACTCCATGGCCATTTCATCCCGCAGCCTGGCACATCAGGGTTTTGGCATTGTTGGTTCATGTTGGTTCATGTTGGTTCATATGAAAATTCATGAAATCACTTGAAAGCAAAACAAAATCATATGAAATGCCAGCTGAAAGCAACGTAGGACCAGGATTTGGAAAGCTAAGAACAGATTGCAACAGGCACTGCAAACATGCAGCGTAGAATAAAGGTCTTGAATTCTGCTGGTCAAAGATGGGTACAGTATGGTACAGTTACAAAATGTTACAAATATATGTAAACCCGAGGTGGACTCTGCGCTCATAGTGGATTGGCCCATACTGGAGAGGATGTTTTTCTGCAAGCGCAAATGCCCTGCGTGTGGCAATTCCCATGCAATGGATTGCCATGTCATGTTACGGGATATTTGGGGATTGTCCAGGCTGTTGCGGCATTTCGCGCATGTTGGTGGAATAAAGATGCATAGAGCATTAGATTAATTATAAAACATCTTAATAAAACAAAATCTATAATCTATCTAAAATAAGCATATTCGAGGAATACTGGTACTCACTTTGCTGTCTGCGCGTAGAGCGAAATGCGGACATTCATGGCCCTGGCAAGTAACCACCCGAACCGCTCTGCACTGATCAGCACTGTAACCTAGCATCAAATCCGGACATGTATATAATTATATATATATACATTATACATCATATACGAGAAACGTCAACAGAACCCATGCTCACCCTCTCCAACTTGAGAATATGCACATAGCATCAAGAGTATTGCGCGTTTTTCGCGGGAGCGGTCTTGGCTGGGGGCCAAATGCCGCAGTCGTGCCTTCTATACCTATATAATGCGAAGACTGTGAAGAGGGAGAAATGTAAGACAATGTAAGCCCAAGTCAAGACCAATCACAAACAAAAAACCGCTGAGAATGTCAGAGCGTAATTCTGGGACTAGTTTTCATGTCGCCATATGTCGCCCGTGTCCGCGCCTTTTCGCATCGGCATTCTTTTGGTCAAAAAAGTTTGCATCGACGCCACTCTTCCCACTCTCGCGACGCAAGTTGCCCGCGTTGAAGAGTCTTGTTGGACAGCCGCAGAAATTCCTTTTCCGGATAACCAGGGGCTGCAGTGTGCATGCATGTAATGAGCACACTTCAACAACATACAAACACCTCTTCTCTAGTGTCCAGTATCTCTGGGCATTTATACTCCTTCACTCTGCCAAAGCTCAAGTAGCGGACAATGGCTTTTGAGATGTACGACTTTCCTCTAGCAGGCAAGCCGACCATGGCAAGAACCACCTTAGGTACATGGTAAAAGGTTATGCTGTCAACATCCAGGAAAGGTAGTTGCATGACAATGTTGCAAGATACTTCATGTAATCACCATTTGCCCACTGATCCAACTGTGGTGTACATCTTCAAAAAGAGAGTGCCAATAGCAAAGTGCTTGAATGAGTGCCAGGTCACCTTTTGTTCCACCACCTTGTTTTCATTCCTTAGGTTGTTCAATGCTACAATTCCTCCGGAATAGCAGCATGCCTGCTTTTCATCCCTGGAGAATCTTATACAACATGTGACTTACAGAAAATCACAAGGTTCGATCCGTTTTGCATTTCTGCGGCGATCTTCAAATTGCCACATGGTTCCTTTGTGCTCTTGAGGCATTTCATTGAATACCGCGTGGATAAAGGTCAGAGTATCCTCTCAAGTTTTTTGGTAACGTCTGGATGCCTGGACCATATCCCAACACTCTTTACAACAACTGAGTGCTCTGAGGAATCCCCAATGATCCTGAAAGATCCTCAGTGACATTAATAGTATTAATTTCTATATTGATGCGTATATTGATTCTTGTAATATTTGATCATATCTACCCAGGTCTATCTATTCTACATATTTCTACATATTTCTACATATTTCTACATTGGTTTCTTCATTTTCTTCCAAGTTTCTGGGTGAATTTCCCCGAGATCCTCCGATGGAAGGACCTGGGAGGTGGCACGGCCTCCTCCAAAACCGCCGGCGGCGGAGGCGCAGGCGGAGCTTCGGCCTCCGACTTCGCAGTGATGGACCTCGGACTTCCGCGGTTCCGATGGTGGGATTGGCGATTGGCGATTTCCACTATGAGTGGAATGACCAAACCAAAATGAGCAAAATCTATTATAATCTATATTGGAAATGAATAGAAATTAATAAAAAAATTAATGTATTAGAATGGAACATGGGATCAAAATGGATCAGAATGGGCAAAGGGGACAAGAAATAGATCTTTCCAGATACATACACTATTGTTAGAGTACCACAGATTCGTTTAGCTTCACAGGAAAAGCTGAACCCAAAGAGTCCCAGCTGTCATCAGCTGTCCCTTTTTGCTCTCGTGACAAGCTGCTCCACATGCTGCTTGAAGGGGTACAAGGAGAGCGTGTTCTGCAACTTCTCGGGCACAGTCTTTGATGCATGACGGCCTAGTGGACTGCAGATGAGAGATGATGAGAGATGATGAGAGACTTAACTCAGAATTTCCCAAGAGTAGGAGTTATTTTGGGAATCGGCAAGGTCATTTTCATGTGTCACCACAAGACTAAAAACGTGTGCGTGGGTTCATCACCTGCTTTCAGCAACAGGAGACGAGGTTCTGTTGATGTTGCTTAAGAATGGAAAGTGCATTCCTTTCTTCGAAAATAAAAACATGAATTGAATGCTGTGAATAGAAAGGAATAGAATATGGATAAGTTACACCCCCGTACACCCTAAACGGTTACAATGTCCCATATCCAGCTCAGCGTCTGTGTGCATGTTTATGATTATACTAGCTCCTGATGCTGGCAATGTTTGATCCATGTCAATCGAGAACAGAATGAATCACAGACAAGCAACATTTCTCATGCCACACGGTTTCGATTTTTTGCCACGGCATTTGTACAGTATCTGAGACAATAAGAGGGAGACAAGGTAGGAGACAAGTGGGAGACCAGTGGTAAACGCAAAAAAAAAAACATGGTGGAACATGACTTTATCTTGAGAAAACAAGAAAACACAAAGGGAATAAAGAACAAGGACAAACACAAAACACAACAAAAATCATAAAACTATAGAACAGGACACTGCCACTAAGGCAGACATATGATTGGAGACACATGACTTCGGAGACAGATGAACTACCAGACAGAAGGTGAGAGACAAATGATGGAAGACACACAAAAGCGAACAGGCGAAAGAGCCGGACACCACCACTAATAGACTAAGGCAGACCGATGCTTGGAGACAAATTAGGAGACATGCATAAAATTGGGAGACACGTGGCGAGAGACACATGATGAGAGACACGTGAAAGCAAAGAAAAGACATCCAAAGATCCGGACACCACCAGCCAGACTGGGAGACAAATGCAAGAGCCGGACACCATGAGCTTGCGCTGGGAGACAAATGAATTGGGAGACATCTGGATAGCCGTACACCACCAGCCAGACTGGGAGACGAAGCAAGACAAGTGAAGACAAACAGCTGGACACCACCAGCCAGACTGGGAGACAAATGAATTGCCACTGGGAGACACATGAATTGGGAGACATCCGGAGAGCCGGACACCATGAGCCAGATTGGGAAACAAATAAAAGGCGACAAGTTGACAAGTGAAGACAGACACCTGGAGAGCCGGACACCACCACCTGGAAAGAGCCGGACACCTCTTAAGAAAGAATTAAGAATCCCAACAGTAAACTGCTTGGGAAATAAACTGACTGAAACCACTGGTGCCTGAAGATCTTCGTACTAGATCCTCTGTTGTGACTGCGACTGGCTCGGCGCCTGACGTGCCTGACAAGAAGCCAAGTAAAACATTAAGAGCTGCAAGACATATGAGATATCGAACACAATTTGATAAAGCACCAATCTGAGCATGCCCATGCTTGTGCCATCTGCAGACATCTATCACTGCAGGTTCATTGCATTCGCTCATGCCGGTCTCCAGATTTTGCATGTATCGGCTCATTCACCCAATTCTCTTAAAGTCTTAGGCGAGGTGGACAGCCCAACCTCCTTGACTTTTCTGCGGTCGCAGCAGATAGCCCAGCAAAGCTCCCAAGGAAATCCCTGCGAAACAGTCCAGCATCATGGCGTGGCACCGGAGTCAAAGTATGTATAGAATGAATGTGAAGCAAAGTGAAGCATAGGATGCGAATGTAAAAAAGCGTACTGAGTATACCGGGAATGTACCTGAAAATCTATGGTAATGGTATATCCACGTCGCAGTCATTGCAGTATTGTGATTGGTCCTCACCCGTTATATTCAAAGCACTTTCAGTGTGAAGCAAAAAAATGTAAGTCAAGGATAGTCAAGGCAAGCTCTAAAGATACTTTGAAGGTTCGGCTCCCTGATGCCATGCTCCGGAGATGGGCATCTTACTGTATTGTGGTGGGTAGTTTTTGAATCAGTTGTAGCCTCATATTTCTTGAGGTTCGTGATGTTAGTGTTGAAGTATCAGTAAACACATCATGCGCTAGTGACCATGCGAAACGTGAGGTATCCTTTGAAAGCGCAAATGCCAACGGGTTCAAGTCACCAGAGTAGCTGACTCGACAGCGCAAGCATGTCGTGGATAGTTGTTCTGCCATGTTGCTTCTGATGTTTTCAGAAAACAAGCATTAGTCATAAAACGCCAGAGTTGGATCATTCTGCAAGACTGCCACACATGAGATCACTTGAATCTCATTTGAATAGCTGTGAAGTTAACTCAGCTTTCCAAATTATGCATGTTATGTACACGCATAACCCACCTTAACCCATTTTAACCCGTCTCTTTTCGCTGAACCAAAGATAGGTCTGTGTGGAGCTGCCAGGCTCCAGAAATAATCGGGCTGACCCCAAGGCCAAGTGTCCGAGCATGGCTGATCTGCCGTATTTTCCCGTTGTGTTTATTAACATGGGGTCCCACATGGTTTACATCATTGAACAATAACTAAACCATGTTATGTTTTTATCATATACTGTATATTACTGTATTATATATATATATATATACATATTATGTATGTATATATATATATGTATGTATATATATAATGTGTGTGTATATATCAAACCCAATGATGCACAATGATTTCTGTGGCAGTTGCTGGGCATCCTTGACCTTGGTGTCCTATTCTGCCGATCCCCCTCTGGGTTGACCAGCAGGCTTCCAGGCTTTCCAAACGGCCTATGACTAAGTTCCGAATTGGCGGCAAAAAAAAACTGACCGATTCCCTATGTTTATTTTGCTTTGTTCACCCCTGTCCGAAGGAGTGTAAGACAAGGTATCTGGAGCGGTTTGATGATGGATCATCACCTACATATTCTGTACAAAAGAGAGAGAGCATTGAACGCTGTGCCTATATCCTGCATGGTTCATGGCTAGGGACTTTACTTCGCTGAAGAGGGTACCCACCATAGACAGAACCTGTTCATGAAGATTGATCGTCATTGATAAGTAAGATCAACAGAAACATGCTGCGGTATAATAGTGAAACCTGGTCAATCGCAGCAAAACATCTGGCAAGGTGCGACAGGTTGTGACTATGGAACGAGAACTTTGGAGTTCTTTTTTGCGGCCTCAGATTTCAAAACATCGGGGGCCATCCAACTGAACAATTCAGATGGATGTCATCTGTACGGGCAGTAACGGAGCAAAGCCAACTTCGCTAATAATCTTGGAGGAAACCCTTACAATAGATTGTTCGGAAGCAACAAAGCTTTGATTTTTCAGACAGGGTCTGGGCGTTTGAACTCAAGTTCTGCAAGCTTAGACCCGAAGGAGGGAAATCAAAGCGAATGAAACACTGGCAGCGTATGTTCAAACACACCAAGGCGAAAGAAACATGAGACCAGTGGCAACTGTGAATAGATGAACTGCAAATGTCGGTTTGATGTCTTCGTTAGAACAAACATGATGGGTGTGGGAAGGGGAAAGAAGACTGCCCAAGTCGTCCAGTTCATAGCTTTGGTGTTCCCAATCAATCACTAGTCACTTACCCACGAACAATGCTCAGAAAATGCACACCCCGAAATTTGCTTTCTGATAACCATGAAATGACACTTTGCCGTGAAAAAAAAACATCGACTCCAAATGAGCCACTTCGCTTCAATGTTGTTCTGGTGATTTCTGCAGGGAGTTGGCTTTGCTCCGGATTCTTATTGAATGTGACTTCTCATGAGATGCAGCCTCTGAAGTAAGCCAGACTGACCCGTTGGACATGTTTGACCTACAAGTTACGTGTGGCCCTGGCTTCCACTGGTGACCCTATCCCTCCCCATGAGTTTCCCTTTCTTCGATTGTTGGATCCTCCAGCCTGGCTTTAGAATTATGAGAAGTTTACTCAATCCCAAGATATTCCAACCAGCATTGCTGCATAGCTGAGTCAAAACTTGAAAAGACCTGAAGTCCAAACGGGGCAAAGAATTGCTGCGCTGTTTGTACGCACATTCAATCAAACCAAGACAAAGTTGCCTTAAAAATTTAGATTTATTATATTTGGATGAGTTGCACATCCTACCCACGGCCAACGACAACATCGAAGCTGAATCTGAGCCCTTTCACGCCGTGCTGGCCTGAACTGAGGCTGATGTCATGCAGGTCCACATCTACGACGGAACCGGTCACGCTGCAGACATCCAGTGCATGTCATAAAGGACCGGACAAGGCTCGTAGCATTGAATATATATATATAATATATATATAATTAAAACTATATATATATATGCCTTTACAAATTCAGACTATTCACCATCTTTCTTACCTCTGTGGGCAGGAGTTGTTTTTCAAATCCACAGGTACACCATGGTACACCATACAATTATGGAGTTTGATCAACCCTTGGGAATCTATCTAATCATATCTAATCTATCTGCCAGGACGATGGACCACTGTGGACTATCATGGAAGATCTGGTACCGTGACCCACTGCAACCGCAAGCTGTTGACCCGGATCGAAGCTACAAACGCCAATCGATTGACACTACTGGGCGAACTGATACTGATTCCATGTGCAGCATCTGGTACCTCAAGAGAAACGTCTATGAAGTCAAACATAGAGTGACTTTGACTGGGCATGTTTATTTAACCTTACGACAAATTCGGAATTTTTGCCCGGAGAATTGTAGATACACAAAAGCTGTTCTTTCCCCATGCTCAAATTATCGGGCAAACCTGCGGTTTTTGAGCTTCCTTTACTAACCCTTAACCAACTCCGTATAGTCTGCGTTTTGTAACTCCTGCGCACGGTGTTGACCCTTCGCAAGATCTTGAATTTGTACTGTTAGCATCTGTTACTGTAGCCAAAATACTGGGCGTTGGGTGAAAATTAGTGTGGCTCGCTTACAATGGAATAATCCCTTCCCCCTATTACTAAACCCCCCCAAATAATAAAAACAATATAAAAACTAGGGTCTATCTCCAATTTTCGAAAATTTCAGATTGGCCAACTTGACTTTTAATTGATCCCCTTTGGAAAACAATTTAAAAATCAAGCTATCATTTGTGGGTTTCGCCCCCTAATAATAAAAACTAGTCAACCCCGGGGTGTTTATTATTAGGGTCCGTCCGATTTTTTTTTTTTTAATATTAGGGCGTTTAATTCATTATTAGGGCCCTCTTCGAAAACCAATTTTTGGCAATATTTTAATTGCGTTATAAAAGGAAATTTAATTGATATTGAAATCGAAAAAATAGTTTGTATTATTAAGGTTTTAAATTTATTAATAGGGCCCGCTTCAAACTCCAATTGTTGGCAATATTTTAATTGCGTTATAAACGGAAAATTAATTGATATTGAAATCGGAAAAAATAGTTTTTTTCATTAAGGTTTTTAATTTATTAATAGGGTCCGCTTCGAAATCCAATTTTTGGCAATATTTTAATTGCGTTATAAAAGGAAATTTAATTGATTTTGAAATCGGAAAAAAATAGTGTTTATTATTAAGGTTTTAAATTTATTATATAATAGGGTTCCCTAACAATAAATACCATCCTAATGAGAAAAACTACCTGAGGTGTTTATTATTTGGGGAGGGGGGGGACGTTTAGTATTAGGGGGAAGGGATTACACATCATCATCTGCTTGTTTTCTCCTTGGTTTCCATCAAGCCAACTGATGAGAAACAAATTCCCGACGCAGGCAATGACAGAATGTTAAAGAGTACATCGAAAGAGTTTAGCATTGTCAGTTCATCCCGCTCCTCAACCCAGGGTCCTGCGAATTGGCACTGAATTCGGAATGATTCGAGCGTATGTACACTTCCACAGCGCACAAGACGGATATCGAAGGTACTTTTCTGTGGTCTGGCGCGCCCAGAATTCAAACATCTTCATTTTGATTTGACGCAAATCTTGATGTTTTGATCTCAGGTTCAAAGGCATATGCCTCCCCAAGTTTCCGCTTTTTGCAGACTCATGAAAACAATGTTCTTCCAATAACTTGAATCACGCAATGACAAAACTTGTCTCGGGGCTAAAGACCAGGCAAGTCTAGAGTTCGGATGGTGCCATCCGTGACCTTCAGCTCTTGGCATCGTCGGATTCGTTGGACTCTTTGATAATGATACAATAATTTCGTGGTACATGTGATAACTCATATTTAGAGTTTCCTTCTGCTTTTTAGTCGAGGAATGTCACGGATGCTCATCTGACGTAAACAATCAGAAGCCAAGCAAGGCCTGAAAACCTGTCAGGCAAGAGAGGTTGAGGGTTTTGCTGACTTTCAGGTCTGGTCGCCTGTGAATGGAAGTTGCCTCTTTCATGATGATAAAGGAAAGCTGCTCAGTGCTTTCTCATGGCATGAAATAGAAACAAATCACCTCTATCTGCACAACAGCATCAACAGCTGAGCATCAAATGGACTTGCCACTTGCTGCGTGCCTTTAAAGTCATCTGAGTCATCTGAGTCATCATTCTGAAAACTTCCTGTCGCGATTCTTCTGTCGCTCCTGGCCATCGCAATCTCGGTGAATGTGAAATGGACACTGAACATGGACACTGTGTCTGGGCCGCTGGGCTGTTTCAACATGAGGCATGCACCATGTGCTGTGGAATAAGGCGTGTACAGTGTTTGGATTTATCGTGCAGCCATGAAAATAGCATGAAATAAATTTAGGTACAGTGACCATTGAATACTGCAGGTTTGCTCGAGTTTCAGATTGCACGCGATGGACAAAAAAAAACACTTCAGCTAGTGACAATCAAAAACCCTGCTCTCAAAGGGGCGTCAGATATCCTCTTGCCAGCCATTCCCCCCTTGAATCACCGTGGAACCTCGTGACATCAAAGCTACTGGTCTATTAGATCTGCTACTGCACTTGCAGGCATTCGATTGTATTGAGGTGGCAATCCACTCAGAAACACGCAAAGATCTTTGTTTGTGTGTGTGTATGTGCGTGTGCGCTTCCATCTATTGATCGCGAGAGGCTAAGCGTTTTTGTCTTCAGGAAAGTATCTGAAATATGTCGGTATGATGTTGGAACGTTCAATATGGGGGTCTTGCGAACGAACAAAAAGTAAATTTATATATAT
>Ga0126342_10007555_pt1 | contig 19439 bp, 24 predicted proteins | sample Cyp1metagenome_FD_92528 | JGI IMG/M metagenome (GOLD analysis project Ga0126342, IMG submission 92528) | Coral microbial communities from Lord Howe Island, Old Settlement Bay, Australia - Cyphastrea 1 metagenome | ecosystem: Host-associated > Invertebrates > Cnidaria > Coral ... | reverse complement strand
TTCCCACTCGCATGGCAACCCCCGGAGAGCCCTGTTGGCCCTAGCCCCTATACAACACCTTGAGCTAACAGGGTCAACGTAGGCAACTAAGAAACCCTACGAACGCAAGCTGTACGTCCAATTCTGAATTCATATTACGAATATCTTCAAGATCATGTTGACGACAATTGTGAGTAACCACAATAATCACAACTGGTTGGTGGTTTTAACCATCTTGAAAAATATTATATAGTCAATGGGAAGGATTATCCCATATATTATGGAAAATGAAAGCCATGTTCCAAACCACCAACCAGTATATATCTCATTAACCATTATTAACCACTATTATCCACCATTATCCACCATTATCCACTATTAACCACTATTAACCCATTATCAATTGCGAACTGCTTCGCCCTGTCCCAGGCCTTCGTGGCCAACCAGTTGCTGCAGTGCGAAATGGGGCGCCTCCGCTCCCGAGCAGCCGGTGGCCAAACCTGGCGAGAAGGTGGATCGGTGGATCCGCCGGCGGTTGAATCAGCAAATTGTTGGGTTTAGCACTGGCAAAATTTGAAGTTTTACTGGGATTTGGTGATTCAAACAAGCAAAAAATCGGCTTTACCTGGCAGAACTAGGGATTGTCACTAGCAACAAATGAGCTTCAAGAAAGATTCGGATAGATTCAGGATATAATGTGGTATAACTGCTTCTATACTGTGGCTGTTTCAGGCAGCAACTTGACATTACTGTAGTTCCAGTCAAACCCATCCTTCATCGGCTCATCGGCTGTTAGAAAACCCCCGAGTCGACTGGACATGCAAACCCCTTTTTGGGGCGGCGGTTATTGGAATATATCGTCGGCAAACAATGACCATACCTAACAACCATCTACATATCTATGTGCCTCTAACTGCCTACTAGGTTTTACTGTAATACATATATATATATATATGTAATAATAATAAATTATGATTGTTATGATTATTATAATCATTATTATGTGAAATACATACACGCAACATATACATGTTGTAAACCACCCACCGCCAAGCTTCCCACGCCAAGCCACGCAAGGGCCGCTGGCGAAAGTCCAGCTGGACGCCCAGCAAGTCCTGCAAGGCGGGGAATCAGGGGCGACAGGTGTCCAGATGAGTTCAATTGAGACCTGTCGTTCCCTGAAACCAAGTCTGGGAGCACCCCCACAGTTTGTCTCTCAAAATCGGATCTATCCTTTGGAGGGCAGTGGGGTGACCATCTGACTGGATACCATTGGCTAAGTGATGCTTCGGGTTGGCAGTGAATCCCAGAATCTCCCCGTGAAAGGGATGGTTAAAACTCTGGCCATCCCTAGGGATCAAAAATCATCCAACACCCTGCCAGCTCCACCGTTTTTTTTGCTGCAGCTCACCACTCCACCAGAGCCATGTCGCCCACGGTGATCTCGAAACGATCCGTGCCTTGAAATTCACAGAGGGCGTTCTGTCCGAAATACACGTCCTCCTGTCGCTTGGCCTGACTGAAGAAGTCCTCACATTGTGGAGGCACCTGATTTTTCAACATGGGGGGTCCAAATTCAAAAAATTGAGGGAAATTGTGCTGTGTTATATGCCTACCAAGCTACATGGATGTTCTGGAGAAAAATCCGTTGAAAGCTAAGAACATGTGAAAACTCTATTCATATTTTCACTGCATGTTTATCCGTTAAAATCCCCACACGTGTCAGTCAAGACATTGTATCTCCTCCTTCTTTTGGCGGGTGTCATTTTCTTATGAAACCTCAAGGTTTAATCCCCTTTGATCATTGTTATGGTGGATGAAAACCTAATCTTTTGCTGGCTTTTGGCGATATAAATCTCAAACGATGAAAATCTCCAACTGTTGGGACGAAAAAATCTATCCACAACAATTGAGATACCAATCCATCCATCTGATTTGCTCATCCCCTGCACAAAACCCATCCACTCCCCCCGGCTCCCGCTCCTTGTGCAGCCTGGCCTGCTCCTTCAGTCCCCCGGCAGCCCGGTGGCGACGCAGCATCTCCGTCAGCGCGCCGCCCGTCTGCTTCGTGCGCGTGCCGGTGGAGGGGTCGATTCCCGGGATGGTACAGCGGCTGCAAGGCTTCACCAATGGCAGGCGCAGGGAGCTGTCCTTGGAAGTTCAACCATCCAAATTCGGGAAAAAGCTGGATTCAGCCAAGATTTAGTGTAACCGAGAAACAGTTTGGATTTTCGCCAGCCCAGAAAGTGGGATGAAATCTGATTATTTAAAGATGATGAAAGCAAGAAAAAGTGCAGGATTGAACCCAACGGAGCCCTTCGAACCACAAAAATCTGAATTGAAGAGTATGTTCAAGTGTGTTTTAGCCGGCAAGAATGCGGATCTCACGGACGGAGAACCCGATATATGTGATGAGGACTTGAAATGAGCAAAGCACAAGGACAACCCAAATACAATGATTGGAGAGTATAACGGGGGCTATTGGATGAGAACCCCGCACAAAACTGCGATAATCATGGACATAAGAATGGACCTACCAGGGGCTTCCTGGTTCGTACATGGGGATGACAACCAGCCTGAAAACCAGCAACCCAACCCGAACGGAATGAAGAAATACCCCTTGTCCAACTTATTTTGAATGGCGCAGGAATGCCCAACGCCCATGGAATTCTAAATAAGTATAGGATCTATAGAATGAAATCTATTTCTACAAACCAATGGCCATGACAATCAACAACCAACGGCCATGACCATCACGATCTGAGCATCGGAGCTGCTGAGCACCAGCGCCTTCATTTCATCCTCCTCGAAAGCCTTGCAGCCGTCCACATGGATGTTGGGTCTGAAGCGATCAATGCCGATCTGCGGGCCACCGGCTCTCAGCACCTCAGGTCGTTTTTCCATGGGATTGATGGTTTGGGCTATGGTAATCCCACCATCATGAATGACATAGCCCAAATGATGGGCACATTAACCCCCCATTAATGGTGGATAATTATAATGGTGGGATGATCATCCAATCTCTATGGAAAAATAAATATAGAAAAATAAATCCCATGTTCTGACCATGATGCATATGATCATATGGATTTCTCTCAATTTGGGGCTGGGCCCCAAAATTCAGGGCCTGGCATTTGGGGGGATGTATGGGAGTCTATCCTCAGGCAAATTAACATTGACATGGTTGGCCAAACCTACCAGGTGTAGATCATGTTTCTTGGCAACCCCATGGGTTTTCCATATCTGTGGCAATGAAAATTGTGGCTGTTGCACCATGTTCCATTGAGTTGATTCCACATCCCATATCATCATACTGTTCCAGAATTTGTAGTACGCCCCAAAGAAGATGCAGAAAAGGCTCAATATTTACCACTGCTCTTCTAATTGAATTTCACTAAAGTATGTCCATTATATCCCCGATAAAATATCATAAAATATTCCCATATTCTAGTTCCTATACTTGTTATTATATTCGGATAACTGACCGCCAAGACATGTATATATATATATTCCTGGCTATAAGTAGGCTTTAATCCATTCACAACTGGAGTTATAACCTCTCTTAGGGATAGACAAACTCTTCCTATCATTCTTGGATCAAAAAACATAAAGTTGGCGTATAAATCCCACCAACTATAATTGTCACCCTCTGGCAGTCAAACGTGGCAATGGAAAATCCCCATTCAACTTCCATGTGCAAGTAAATTGCTGAAATGTAAGTACAGTTGTAACTGCCGAGAACCCTAGTGATACCATGGGTCCCCTCCTACAGTTGTTATCTCACCATTCATAACTATCATCAATTATAGTCATAGTGCCATATCCCTATGCCAAATTGAGAGGTTTGAATCCCTATATTGGGGCTTCACAAAATGGCGTTAACCCCAATAGCTGGATGCTTTGTCATGGAAAATCCAATCTATGGATGAGACCTGGTGGGTACCCCCATAACTTAGCAAACCTCCATATTATATCGTGGGATGTTAGGATTAAACCTGTATAATTCATTCTACCCATTTCTACCCCCAATTTCCCCCAGTATCATGGATTATCTCAACTATTATCTCCATTACCTCTGGTAACTTAACATAGCTGTGGAAAATGACCCAGTTATAGTTGCTTTACCTATGAAAATAGTGATTTTCCAGTTCGCTATCTTAGTTTACGAGGGTAAATCTCCATTAATCCCCATTCATCACCATTTATAGAAATTTATCATCATTATTGACCACTATATTGACCACTATTACCCTCTGGTAATTTAACATAGCTATTGAAAATGGCCATTTATAGTGGATTTACCCATGAAGAATGGTGATTTTCCACAGTTATGTTAGTTTACCAGAGGGTAAACATCCATTTCCTATGGGTTTTCCCATGGTTTTCCTATGATTTTACCACCATCTCCACTTGTTCCCCATTGGTTCCCCCATCCCATGGCGGAGCTCGAGAGGCACCTTCCGCGCCACCAAGGCCACCGAGGCAGTGGAGCTCACCAGCACCGGGAAGCCGTCGGAGAAGGCCGTCTCCCCCAGGCCGTAGCTGGGGTCCGTGGCGCGCTGCGCGGTAGCAGAGATGCGCACCTGAAAAAAAATGGCCATGTCAGCCATGTCCCAAGTTATCCAAGTTGGAAAATATTGATGGAAAATATTCCGGAAATATGTGAACAATGTGCCAAAATCCATGGGTTGATCACGGTTTGAGTTTGATCGTGATTTCCCCTATGAAGATGGCTAGACATGGGGGAACGACACCATTTTTAGACACGCCCACAGTAGGGATATCCATCAAAAATCGAGATGTGTAAATTAATGTCACCAACAAAAATCAGGAGTTGTGAATTGAGATGCCAGACCTATAACCTTGGGGATGCCAATGGAGACAGGACTTAACAAAGGCTATGCGATCCAAGGCACCAAACGAAGCTTGGGCACCTGCAGCACGGTGCTCAACCACTCAGCCGCTGCATTCCCTTGATCTACGGCCTGCACCCAATCATCCCAGACCTCGGAGATCAGCAGATGGAAATGGGATGATATTATTGGATGGACATGGATGGTATGTGGGATTGAGATGGATTGGGGAAATTGGGTAACAATTATCTCGAAGTGGAATAAGCCTTTTTGGCTGACTAGCCACCCTGCTAATGATCGTTTGCAGTGACCTCGTGGTGAGGTCGCTATAATTTGCTCAAACATTCTGTCGGCACATCAAGAAACCCACCATAATCCCCAAGAAATGGCGGCACGCCCGGAAAAGATCTCTGCCTAACCACTTAATGACAAGTTCATCCGCACCTTGACGTTCTTTGGCGCCGACTTCATATCCAGAAACACGTGCAGCGCTGCAAGGCTGCCATCGGCCACCCGCAGGGTGATGCCGTTCTTGGTCGGCAAGTCCTAGGGCGAGGCGACAGATCTGTGCATGGAGAAATGAAGGCTGCGGGCACAAAGTTTGTTGGGGTAATCAAGGTGGCAGCAAAGCTTAGACAACCCACCCACCCCCGAAAAATGGAGAAAAAAAACAAACCTCCAAGCATTTTCAGGTGCTAGAAGGCCAAGAAGCCGGATGGATCAACGCCATCCGAGGATGTTGTCGTTGGGTGACCATTTCATTCTTCTCGTCCACGACCATGTAGATCCTGCCGCCCGAAAGCTGGCTAGCCAATAAAAAGCAGTCGGCCAACCTGCAAAAATGGGGCGGCACAACGTGATATCACGAACAAGCTTTGAAGCCGCCAAAATGATGTTAACTCATCGTATCCTTCTGGGTAGTATAGTGAATCAACCCAGACACACGGGTCAAACTACAGCCCTCAAAGATTGCATGAAAATTGTGAGATAGGCGACCTATAGCGCCAAGCCCCAGCTGGAAGCCCAATTCAAACCACCCATTCTGCCAGTGCCACCCATCCCATCGTCCTGTCATCTTCCAGGCCCCACTTGGTGACCGTGGCCTTCCCCATGCTGTGGCCCCGGCAGGACTTGATGGGATACACGTAGAGCGCGGCCACCTTCACCCGCTTCGTACGCCGAACACTCCAGGCCCACCAGGCCAGCGCCCCGGTCGCAGCCGCGGCGCCCAGGCCCAGCCATAGCCGGCGCTCGAAACGTGGCGAGGTCACGTCCGACATGGGGAGAAGCCCAGCGATTGGCTGCAGAGGAAGTTGATTAATTTTAAAAAAACACCAATTATGGATAATTGTGAAGTTTATGAAATTGGATATGCCCACATTATTGGAGTTTACTTATGTATTGGGATAACCCCACTTGCTTACCCACTGACCCCAGTCCTTCAGCCTCTGGGCCCAGTCAGACGAATGCCACCCATAGCCCAAGCTTTCGGCACGACCTCATCCGTTGGATTCCGCTCTTGAAGTCTCGGCTGAGGAAGCTTCATATCTGGTTGATCTAATCATAAGCATACACTAATTACACATTTCAGATTACGATTCTCAAACAGCAATCACCATGAAAATAGTATCACTAGCTATCTCAGGTTGGTTTTCTATACATTTTCCTACCGATGTTCCCCGGGACACTGGCAGCCAAGGCTCCCATCAATCGAGGTGCCGGTCGCAAGTTCATTCCCGGCAACGACGATGCCTCAAAAAAGTGTGGTGGAGGCCAATCGCCGATGTTCAGCTCTGTTATTTTAATATGTTTAATGAGTTGATATCAAGCTTATATGAGTTATATACCAATGAGACTCGGTGTTGGTCACTGAAGATGGTTTGATGCAGGGAAACAGTCAGAAACTGCTTTGAATCCTGAGCATCCATGAAGAATTTATTTCACCTCCGATAAACAGGGTTGAACTTCTGGGGCCAGAACCCAGCGATGTTACCTACGAAAATTGGTGCTCTCCATGAATCTCATATTCGAACCAAAAAATCAGAACTGCGAGGAAACTCACCTATTTCACACCTCTTAAGATGATCCAGCATGCCCTCTGCACTAAAGAAAACATGACCGAGGCACTAGTCCACCAGCTGCCACCGGCTGCCTCAATCACACTCAACTCCTCTCAACTGAGAACAATGCGACAAACACAACACACCAAATCTACGCGGGGGTGAAACTATTCAGTTCTTGGTGTGGAAATCACGAGCTACCCAGTAGCCTGACTTGAGATTAAAGGTTTCACCTAGAACCTGGAACAAATGATTGATTCCTTGGGATTTAGATCATCCACCGGGTCATTGATCCCTGACATACAGAGTACCCCGACCTCTAGGCAACGACAATCATTTCACATTTCACCAAGGTGTCGTGGGGACTGTTCAACTGTCATCGCATTGGTTTTACATGGTTTTACCCTTTGATGGTCAGCAGGCGTATTCCCATTTGGTTTAATTCCTATGTTTAATTCTTCATGCAGGGGAGGCACTATTCGGGAGAACCCTGGACTTCGTCTGCAAGTGTGGTGAGGGCCCTGGAAAACCACGAGTCATCATCATGTTCCCCACTACGATGGCCATATTATCTTGGTGGTTCATCCCCATTTTGAGACCCACCCAATATATATATAGATAGATAGATAGATAGATAGATAGATAGAAATATACTGTATATGTGTATATGTATATAAGAATGTCTACCTGTAGGTATGCGCATGTATTTCCATTAATTCTCTCTCTCTCTCTCACGTCGCACAAGAGTCCAAGTGCTGGAAAAGCAGCCAACCAGTGTGTTTTTGTAACTGTATAAACACATGTTATATATTCTTTAGAGAGGGCGAACCATTAAATATATAGCTACTTAAGCATTTTTGATGGTTATGCGATTGACTCACCTTTCTCCGCAAAGGTACTTACTTTTCCCACACTTTTTCCAATAAATGTCCCATAAATTTCCCATGAACCCATCAATCAACCGATCTCTTCCACGACCCTTGGCCCAAGATGCAACTCGCCGCTCACCGCATCTAGACGCTGCTGCAGCTGCGCCGCGTCCTCGCGCTGAAGCCGCGCGCCGGGGACAAAGGCGTGTAAGGCCTGCCTGGTGATCGGCGGATAGGGGCTTAACGAAATCTTTTTCCTATCCATCTACCTATCTATATATTCATCATTTTGAATCTATCTGTCTGTCTGTCTTTCCATTTATCTATCTACAGGGATGTTTTTATGTAACTGATTCGACCGTTGTCCAAGCACAAATGCGGGCAAGCAAAAGAAAGATGCCATTTGGAGCAAAAATGAACGTGATTTCAGCGAGAAAAAAAAGGTGGTGGCGTTGATCTATACGTCCCAAACAATGCCAATCAATTGGGATCATCATCCCATTTCCATAGGAGACAGCGTGAAAAAACGAAACCACCAAGCACAAGCTATATGGGAGTGAGCAATGCAACATGTTGCGGGATACTCCATCAAATGTATCGAGACACGACATGGAACCAAACAGAAGTGGGTTTGCAAAATGATCTTGCCGGAAATGACATTTTGGGGTTTAGGAAAAAACCCTGCAGTGAAAAAAAACCTGCAGTGGCTGCCCTGGCTTTAACGGCCCGATGCCTGGCTTGCAGGTAGCCCAGCCGCAGCGTCAGGTCCGCCTTCTTCGGCCCAAAGGCCTCACCGCGGCCGGGTGACAACGACCCCGGAGCTTGGGAGGAGCTGAGTTCAGGGTGTTTTACCAGGCTATCTGAGGGGAAATATCCAAAGGACTCATTACCCAACGCACAAAGTCCAGGTGATTTGGGGGTTTGAAACCCTTGCAACAACCAAGTGAGTTCGTCATTTTGTCTGATTTCTCCCTGCTTTCCTGTTAGAATCGTTTTGGAAGGCGATTCGTATTTATGATGAGCAAATGCGACAACTGTACTTGTGGCACTTGAGCCTACGTCGGTATGCTGCATTGTCAAATGCAGGCAAGTACACCAGCACCATGGTCTGGGATAGAATGAGCATCACCCCACCATTTCGCTCGCCGCCAGGTGGCAAGGTGGTGGAGTAAAAAAAGAACAAACTGTTGGAAAATCAACATCTAACAAACAAGCAAAGTTTGGCGCTAAACTTATGAGATGTTGAGCAATTTTTAGGGGTCCCCATCGGTTGCATCCCGCCTTCATCTTGGCATCCCACGAGCATGCAAGCTCTACTCGCAGCTGGGGTCGCTCGCCTGTTGTGTAAGCCATGGTAATTTCAGGGCTTTACAGGATGATGTGTCATGTGGATGATGCTGAATGGCCTCATGGGGCTTGGTATACAATCCGCTACCCTCAACCAACTACTACAGTAGGAATTCGGTAGGCTTGGGGGATGCTGCTCAGATATCACAGTGCAGTTTAACATTCCATTTTGCCAGCTTCATGCTCCATGTTTGATGCTCAAAACCCGATGTCCCTTGGTAAGAAAACCTCAAGTTTCGGTGGATCACCCATCATCAAATTGTGAAAATGATCAGCAAAGATGCAGCCAAACCCAACATTTATTAACAAAAAAATGCTTGAAATCCGGCGGAGGAGAAAAAAAAAACTTCTCAACTCACTTGGGCACCAGTTTTTCCCCCAAAAAAAAATGGTCCCCAAACATCCTCCGCCAGCTGGCGTGCCTTGGCCGTTCATGGCCCGCAGCGCCGCTTGGATGGTGCCCTCCACCTGCGCCAGGGGCCAGCGCAGCGGCGCCTGGCGGCGCGGCAATGGTTTTGTTGGCGTTAAAAAATCAGGACAGATCTGATCATGGAGAGCTATCTGAGCCATCTAGAGAGTCGATTTCTATGTGTCTATCTTTCTATGGGTTTCAATGTGTCTATCTGTCTAAGTATCTACATAATGCTAGCTATCTATACATATTTGTTCATTCCATCATCCATCTATTTGCACATTCTGGTTTACAATCGACTTTACCGCCAATTTGAGCAAGATTGTGTGGATACAAGCGTTGTGTTTCCCATAGCGAGTAGGTCTCCACTCCCACCGGGGCCTGAGGCAAGGGGCCCCCGGCGTCTAAGCTGCTCTTGACACCTCCGCTGAAGCGAATTTTGAATCAAAAAAACATATGTGCCACAGTCGAAAACATGATGCTGATTCTATGGTCGATAATTTTGGGGGGTATATATATATACATCACTTGAGATTTCGGACATTTGGGTGTGTCTGAAACTACCCAAAAAGTGCCATGTTCATATGGAAAATAATGAACAACCAATAACAAGGGAACAACGCCTTGAGGCAGGCGTGGGTTTTTAATCATTGTGCTTTTAGGGTTTAAATCAGGAACGAACATAACACATTGTAATTTACAGTGAATATGAGATGAATTTTTGATATCAGCACGCACTGGTCAACATCTGAAAAAAATGCCGTGCATCAACTTTGGCTTTCAAAGCTGACCGTTTTCTTCGGTTCTTTGTCTTCAGCCTCCATTCTTCGTTTTGAAGAGTTGACCCACCTTCTGTACATACTTATGCTGCCTTATGTTGATGTTGGAAACGGATCTGCCATAATCGCAGGTACAGCATGAGTTTGGCATTCAAACGACCTCTGTACAACGTCTTGACATGTTTAGGCAGCCATGACTGAAGACTCTTCCAGTCAGCTATCTGAGCAATATTTCGACCTCTGAGAAACTCTTGGTTTCGATGGCTCGCCTGCTTGATCCTAGAGGATCTATTATTAGACCCCCCTGTTGAACCGCAGCAAGCCTCTGCAACTTGCTTGTGAACATCAGCAAAATGCCAAATGCTGAAATGAGGGCACGCAGCAGTTACATGGAAAAACTCACGCCCGGCTCGGGGGGGTGCTGCAATTCGAAGAAGCCCCTCGAACAAAGTGGAAGTTCCATGAATCGTTTTACTTGTATTTGTTGCATGCATCAGTTTTTCTCTCCATGGTTGTTGGCAATCAACCATGTCATCATTTCAATGGTCCCATACCAAGAATGGCTGCATGCTTTTCAGTGGGATAGCATCATACCCCAGCCCCTCACAACCAAATGTCTCGCAGCTAAGGCGCTATGCAGGTAGCCAGTCACTTCCGCGCCCTCCTCTTGCAGCTGGCTGATGGTGGCAGCCGCAAGAAGACGAGCGCCAACGCCTCTGGACCGCGCATGCCCAGTGCAAAACCAATCAGGGAGCCATGCAGCAGTGTGAAACCAATCATGGTTGCCAAGTATTTACTAAATGTATCTAAATGTGATGATCACCCAAGCATAGCCTTCTCAAGCGGCCACGTGGCATATCATCATATATCATCCAATTTGCCCTTGAAAGCCATCAAACCGGTGCATCGTCTTCCATCCCATTTTGGAGGCTTTCTTTTTACGTTTTGAAGGGTAATTGAAGTCAATGACTCAGTACATGGTTCGTAACGAACTTGGATGTGTACAATATGCGTGTGTCCGTATATGTATAATATACTTATACATATATATATATATACACATATATTGATTTACATATTGCATTGAAAGAAGCTATACCCCACTTGCCGCAGCCAACCTAACAGGTAGCCACAACCCATGCGAGCAGGAGGCGTGGCGCCAGGGTGCGTGCCATAGCCCTGAAGACGTCCTGTACACACGATGGGTTGTTTTTTGGCCATGGCCTAATGCTAAAAATGGAGGCTTAATGGTAGTTTCATATGATGTTTTTGTACAGTTTAAACAGGGATGATCATGGAAAATTATCAGAATAATTGGGATCTAATGGGATACAATGAGATGATCAACCCATCCCCCGAATGAGATGATCAAAGTAATGCCAGGGGAATGGATTGATATGGCTTGATATGGATCAATGGGGATATAATCAACAAGAAGGGGATCACAAGTAATGAATAGATACTGTCATGGGATACATTAATAGCTGCTTGACCTGCAACACTGGGTACCTGAATGAAAGTTTCAACATGTTTCAACCAACCCACAGTTGGATCATAATCAACAAGAATAGTAACATCACCAACAAACCAATACTTGAGACCCAAAATGTGGCGACCCAAAAACTGACGGTCCATCATTCTGCCTATTCAACTGCCGCTTTGGGGCATCCCCCAATTTGAGACAAACCTTTTTTCGTATCATTAAGCCATCCAGTATATATGTGTGTATATATATATATATCTCTCTCTCTCTTTTTTTTGGACCCCCAATCCTGCGAAAATCACCAATAGAACATGTGGATGTCACAATCATCCAATTTCTGCCTCAAAAAGCAATTGGTTTCCCGGCTCCAAAATAGATCGACCAGCGCCAGCCTCCGGTGTTCGAAGGAGCACTGCAGGGTGAGCTCCCGGCACCAGCCGTTCCACTGAATCCTCTGCCGTGGCCAAGTGGATGTCCACTTGTGGCTGTTTCTGTGGTCCATGGGGTTATGCCCCAAGCCTATCCCGCTAGTGTTAATGATATTTACGTGTTGCAATCCCCACGGCATGAGTCAAACTTGAGGTACCCCAAGAATTAAATGGTACATCAATTGCAATTTCCTCCACTGGCCTAATAGCAAAGGGTGATATCCCCATGTATCGCAGCTGCAATACGGAAGCCCTGTTTCAAAAAATAGATTAGCCCCATCAGTTGATAATTATGTTTATCACTTTTTCGGTGCGAACCCCTTATCAGAAACAGTACCCAGTTCTATGGTCATGGTATTGGTCCAGTACCAACTACCCTAATCTTCACCAGAGTACCCACAGGATTGCTCCCAACACCCCAAATACAACTGGAAAAAGTTGGTAGATAAACAAATAAACTAAACCTTTCCAATTTTTCCCCATGACGGATGGCATCCCCCGTATTTCATCTGAAGCTCATCCCCACCCTGACCTTAAGCAACCCCACCCCATCGCATCCCATCGCCATCTTCAGTCACGGCGCCATCTCCACCGTCTTGGGCGCTCCACCAGGCCCGACACCTGCGAGCCGTTCCAACTCGTCCACCAAGAACTGCTGGTCCTGGGCGCTGGAGGTTCAGCCCTTCCCACGCATGGAGCCGGAGCGACGAAATGTTTCCACCCGCACACTACTCCACTACTCAGCACGTCTCACGAACTGGGAACACCCCAATCGGGATCCAAATCTAAGACCCAATCCAGCAGTTCATGTGGATCATCCATTTTTAATAGGATTTTCCATTGTAAACCATCCATTGGGTACCCCCTGGCTTTGGAAACCCGGTGATTTGGCACCGGTGACTCCACGCCTCGCGGTTGTAGTGTTTCAAGGCATCCTCCAGCTGCTGCCGCGCCTCGTCGAGGTCGCTGTGCTTGGTGGTGAGGCCTCAGGTCCATGCTCAAACCATGCTCGAATATATTCAAAATATATCACAGTGTAGCCATGTTGGTTGGTTCAACCATGTCCAACCCCAATGTTTCATGGAAACATCCCAATTTTCCGTGTAAAAACGCTATTTGGCTCAAAGAACTTAGATTTGGTGGCTAAAATCTGGTGGTTTTTGTGCTCCAAAACCCTCCCATGCACCCAAGCCGAGGGGCTGAAAACCTCCTCCCTGAAGCGCATGTATTCACTGAGCCTGGAGGCAGGAAAGGCAGGACAATTTCATCAGGGAGACCCAATCGAACACAGGGAAAATCCATCTGGATGCCATCTCCACCTGTGGTTTTTTCCCGGGGAAAAACTGGACTCGATGCCGAGGCGCTGCCCAAGCAAGCCACGACCGCACTTGAAGCTGATGTAGGCCACAAAGGGATCCAAACACCTGGCACGTTGATCGGCCAAGGGCTTGCAGGTGGCCTAATTGGGGATGCGGTTTATTGATGTTTATTGTGTGTACCCCTGGGATGATTTGGAACAGCTCCCAAATACACCCCAATGGTTGATCATTGGGGTTTGTTCTGCGGGTCCCACATTACGCGCATTGAAAATAGTCTCGTCAACTTGAATTTTCTGGCTCCTGTCATCTGAATGAAAGTCACTCCGCCAGCCATATTTGCTGCCTTGCGAGTTGAAGAGATATACGGGCTCATGCACTTGGATTCTTACTATGTGACAGGTCACCATGATCAATCCCCAGCAATCCAGCAAATGCTTCTCACATGTTTTGCAAGTGTGGCACCTGCCCTCCAGACTCTGCAAATGCTCCTTTCGAAGAAAGGCCCGGAAAATGAAGAGCTGCTCTGAGCAGTTCCTTGGAGAATAATTACGCCCAGGTTAAACATCACCATGACACTGGGGGGATGCATGATCCAACTGCTTGAAATTCATCCCCTCGGTCATTTGGAGGGATCACCTCCTAACAAGCACATGACATGGGATGGTTTCAAGAAAAGGGATTGACCAATGGAAACGAAATGGAAACGAATGACTTTTCCATGGTCGTCAATTTCCCTCGCCGGGGCTCACAAGTCACTGCTGCGAATTGCATGAACATGAACGGAACAAATTGCCAGCCAATGTCTTCGAAACAGTCTACACTAACATAAACCCTGTCCAAAATGCGGCACCCGACCCCAGGATGTGTTCAACCAAATATAGATCAAATTGCAGAACCTGGGAACTGGGTTTTTTGACACTACGACACTACTTGTGGCGAGTATCACAATGTTGAGGGTGAAACCTAGGTCTAGCTAGCTGATGCAGTCTCATCTTAAAACAACCCATTTTGATGGGATCGCATTTTCTTGAGTCATCTTTTAGTATTACGTGGGGGTTTCCGTAAATGGGTGCACCCCCAAAATGGATGGTTTATGATGCAAAACACCGAGTTTTGGTACCAACCATTGATCCATCACAAAGCCTCCGAAACGGGACGTTTCGGGACCCTTCCAGCCCAAGGGTCTTGCCACAAACGTCGCAGGTCCACTTCCCTCCCCCTCCAGCCACTTGGAGGATGGGAAGCATCTTGCTGGGATCTCCTGGGCGGAGAACACCATGAACACCGCAGATCCCAATGAAAAATCAAACATGGGGGACAAACATGTGCAATATCCGTTCAGATGCATATATCTATATCTATATATATATAAACATACCAATGGCGGTAGACATGGATAAAATATGCAAATATCTCCGGTAGGACACGTCACCCCATCTCACATGGAATTGTTGTGGTTTTAGCAACCATAGCAAGGATTGGGATACGTGTAAAATGGGGATAGCTGCACCGTGACCAGTAGATGAATGAGGATATGATACAAGCTGTAAAAATGTGGATTTAATCAACCCAACTTGGGGATTTGGGAGTGGATTTCCATCCAAATTATGGATCGGTACAAGTATGGGTCAATATTGTCCAGGGGCCCTGGGTGCATCGCCCAGGCACGAGTGAAGCGGCCACCATCGGTTTGAGCCACCCAGTTGTACTTGGCGCGACAGACTTTGGCAATGGGCGACTGCGGATACTCCTTTCCTGGGGGCATCTGGGGGGCATGAGCCCAAGATCGCTTCTGGATTGACCTCCATTTATGGATGATACTGCTGGGGATACAGTAAGCCCCGTTTTCGGGAACCGGGCTAAGACTTCTGTACTCAGGTTCATCCCTGGATTCGTTTGAAATTGTCCAAGTGGCACGCAGGTGAGGGTGCCCCAATTACAATCGCTCAGGAGCTCAATCACCCGCCAATTTTGGTTTGGTTAAAATCCCAAACCACTTTTGCTTCACCAAATCACCCTGCATCTGACACTGCTCTTGGTCACCTGGGACATCCTCTGTACTCTTTTGCTGGTCACGCATGCATTTCTGGGGGCAATGGGTTCTGGTTGGTTTTAAAAACTGCCAATCCCCTCTAGAACCACCTCAGGATCTCAGTCTCAACGCGTCCCCAGCAGCGGATCTCTTCGCTTTGGGTCTCGTAGACTTCGCCCTCTGCCAGCATCTTCCCTTTCGGCACCAGCCGGATGGGAGTGGGCTCCTCGCTGCTGTCGAAGCCCACTACCACCTGGAGGGCCCGGTTGGGCGTCCAGGGGCAAGGTCGCAAGGTCAAGTTGGATGGGAAAATGTGAAACAAAATGGGATGAACATGGAAAAATCCTCAGGAAATCTCAGGAAAAAACTTGTTGGATGGGGAATTCCAAAAGAAGAAAAAAAAAATGCCCGGAAAGTGAAAGAATGCGAGGAACAAAAGCCAAGGTTTTTGATGGCCGATTTTATGGATGTAGTCAACTCACATTACATCATTACTTTCAGATCTTGAGTCATTTTGAGTGTTCGGTCCCAGGGTTGGTTGCTGGCTTTTGCGCTCACGAGGCACCATTGCGACTGACCTTCTGTATTGACTCAGTGCCGTTCTCATGTTTAGATCGCCACCTTCTCATGTTGGTGGGTAAAGTCCTCAGGAGTCCCTCTTCTGCTGCTGCTTCTTGATTCGTTGGTCGGTGAAATCTATACTATAGATTCCTTTTTTGATGTTTGAAGTGCCCCCGACTGATATCCACATCAATGCTACAAAAAAAAATCATTTGAACCCTCAAGTGAGGGAAAAAAAAACAAAATAATGAGAAATAATAACAACATGATAACAATAATAGTAATAAAACACACTCTTGTAGCTGGTCGCTGCCATGGCATAACCCCAACCATCACTAGGATGTTTTGGTGAGCGATTGCTAATCGTGTGGCTATCTGGCTATCGTCAGGGCCCCCCTTTTTCTCAATCCATGTTTCTCGGCAAAATCTCTAGTTCTAGTGGCTGAACCCTATGGGGTCACTGGCTAAATCCTCATCGTTGTTGGCTGAGGAGTCCTGTAAAACTTCCATTGCCGTTAGCTAGCGAAATCTGGACAGTTTTTACGTTTCACGGCTTATGATGGCTTATGGAAAGCATTTTTTTAGCCAGCAGTTTTTAAATTTTGGAGGTGGTTCATACCAGCAGTTTTTTTGTTGGGAATTGAATGCCTATTCGCCTATATTGACTCACGATTCACCAAGTTTTCCCAGACATCCCCTTACTTTTGGGTTAAGTTCAACTTACAAAAAGGTATAATTCTGTTTGTCAACCCCCATATGTTGGGATATAATTTCTGTAACTACGGTTTCAAATCCACCCACCAACTAGCTTGCAGGTTTGACCCACTTCAGCTATACCTATATACTACCCTTCTTGATAATTCAACAGAGCAATGGACTTGCCAAACAATTGCTAGCTGGACTTGCCTCTTAAAAACATGGTATATCATGTTCATGGTATATTTTCATGGTATCTTCCATAGCCATGTTCATAAAATCACCATTTTTCCTAGGTTTTTCCATCGCCATTGTCATAAAATCACCATTTTTCCTAGGTTTTTCCATAGCCATTGTCATAAAATCACCATTTTTCCTAGGATTTTCTAGGTCAAATCCCCTGAACCCTAGCCCCGGCCACGGCGCCTCCGAGAGCCGCGCCGCCGGTGCGGTCCGCAGCCGTCCGCCGCCGCCCGCGGCCAGCGCCTCCTCGGGCAACAGGCGCTTGGGCGGAGCACCTGCAACGTGGGGATGACAGAGGAACAATATATGGATCTATAGAATGGATGGATGGATGGATTTTATATATATATGTGTGTGTGGGGGGGTTATTTATTTATTTATCTATTTATTTATTTATTGATGTTCATAGGGTGGATATGATCATACCCACGTATTATGAACTTTTATGGATGGATTACCCTGTTGTCCATAGATGGACTATATGGATTATTATGGATTATATGGACTATTATGGAATGGATGGATTTTTGGGGGGTTGATAATAGAGAGATTGATATACTGGAGAATTCTATGATGTTTGTTGATTTATGGGAGTTATTGGACGTATATTTTTAGTATCTGTGTATATTCAGATGTATGTAATACAATTCTTCTATTTCCTCGACTTGAAATAATGCCATTTTGGATCATTCCCCCTATTAACCATCATCCCAGTGACGTTGCAGTGAGTATCTACATATATATATATATATATACGCAAAATGATATGAACCGGATATATGTTGGATGTATTGGATTTTATGAGGTATTCCATAATCATGTTCAATCTTATTTGTTGTGGCGAAATCTTCACCTTTCCCATTTTGTCCTGTGATGTGTTGATCTCGGTGGTTTGCAATACCTTTTCATGTTGACGCGTGTGCTGTGGCAAGATCATTCAGTTTTCAAACTTCATGGATTTTTCCATGGCCATTTCAGGTACCTACAATGGAGGTACTGTACCATATCAAGCCATATTTTGGATTTTTGGATCTATATCCCCTCACATAGCCCTTATATAGACCTAAAAAAATCATGCCGCCTGCAGGTCGCCCTGGTCGCTTGGAGGAAGCCTTGGCACTGCCTGGCAGTGGATTTATGGATGATTTCGCCGGGAAATTTCATGGGGTCGGAAAGTTGATGGAGGTTTCCTGGTGGAAACTCGTGTGGATTTACCATAATTTACCCTGATTTACCATCCAAAGATGTCATTTTTCAAAATATCTCTTTTAACTCAGGAAGCAACGGATTTCAGATCGATAGATATTCCACAGAGGGGAAGAAAAGCCGCAAATCTTGGGGAACTCCCCCGCGCCAGAATGTCTAGGGAACATCCTCGAGAGAATATCAAGAAATTCAAGGGGACAAGGAAACGCCGCAACGTTTTTGAAGGAGAAAATGACCTGAAGGTCACCGAAGGTGTATCTAAAACATCCAAAGGTACTTCCTCCATTCCCAGCCTTTGTGGGCTGGCTGATCAAGCAGCTCCGCCAGCAGTAGTTCCTCCACAGCCACACCTGAAGTCCCCTCCACAGATGTGCCAAGGCCCTTCCAATAAGTAGAAAAACACAACTGCAACCAAAAAAATGTAAATGAGGAACATCATCTTCCAGTTCCCTAGTTTTGGGAAGTCCATCTTTGCAGTTGGTCATGCCACTTAGGCGTGAAAAGAACAAGTTACTTTAAACTGTCAAGCAGAAAACGAGTTATTGTGAAAAAGAAGTAATATATAGTAATATATAATGACGACGGGGTTGAAAAATGTGTTTTGAGGTAGGGAGATGCTAGACATCGAAGAAACCACGGCATATAAGAACTTTACCGGAGGGCACGGAAAACAAGGGAAAAGAGAATCTATGGCCTATGGCACTTGATTCTTGCTAGACATCCTGAGAATGCAGGTACCAGCTCGAACCTGGGTAGAAGCCATGCTTGGTGGGCACTGGGGAGAATGTGCTGCAATCTCGGAGGCAGTATTGGCTAAACGTGATAAATCTGCATCCCTAAGCAACCAAAGAACGACCAACAAAGATTTGAAATGATATTAAGGAACCACTTTGCTACATGTAAAAAGATTTGCTAATATTTGCTGATAATGACGCCGGTCTCGAGAACCAAACATAAGGACATGGCTTTCTCCAAGACATCCCTGAGAATCTTCACAGGTCCTTATGTAAAATTTTGCTAGCTCCTGCTAAACTGAGATATGGTCTGTGCATCCTCTCAAGTTGCTTCAACCCCCCTTGGGGACCATTTTAGAACCCAAATATGGGTTCTAAAATGGAATCTACAAGGGGGGTCTTAGAACCTAAAATTGTTGGCCACTATTCCGTTTTTGG
>Ga0126342_10007554_pt1 | contig 19439 bp, 21 predicted proteins | sample Cyp1metagenome_FD_92528 | JGI IMG/M metagenome (GOLD analysis project Ga0126342, IMG submission 92528) | Coral microbial communities from Lord Howe Island, Old Settlement Bay, Australia - Cyphastrea 1 metagenome | ecosystem: Host-associated > Invertebrates > Cnidaria > Coral ... | reverse complement strand
CCTTCACCTCGGTACAAACTATTGCTTGCATGGTGTGGCTGAATGTTGAGGTGATGAACATGTGCTCAAGGGGTTTGAGTGAACAACAGCGCCAATCCACACTTATTGCGGTGAGAATCACAAGGGGATAGCGCATGTGGTCACGAAGTGTGAATCCCTTCACAGACTCCGCTAGCTGCTTTTGCTGGGTACATAGATGATATTGTGCCCTTTCCACCAATTTTCAACAGTCTTTTCAACCAGTTGTGCAGACTAGGCTGACATGTATCCTTGAATGCGCTAGTATGTGCTAGTGCCACAACCTGTCTTAAGCAACTCAAAATGTGTGCGGCTCCGGCCTGTTTCAGCTTGACTGTCACATCGAACATCAAGGATTCGGGGAAGCAAAGGGAAGAAACGTAGACGTGCGTTGCTTCACTGATATCCGCATCTAACCTGAGCAGTGCACTTGGGCATGGCATGCTCTTCAATCAAAATAGGCTCTCGCAAATTCTGCAAACCCGCTCACCATTTGTTTCTCGCATAATTTTGCTGCTGGGGCGCAGGTCCCCTTTCAAAAGTTGGACCTGCAAGGTTCAGGGTGCTAAACTGCAGCAAGTGATGCTCAACACAACCAAGGATTGGCTCTGGTGCCTCTTCCGCTGGATTTGGCACTTCATCGTCTCCAACTAGACTCAACGCCATCTGTCGGAGTTCAAAGGCCTTTAGACAAATTCAGGACAAGTTTGATGTTGGCACCTCTTTGATGGTTGTCGTGTGCTACCGTGTGCTATCTTTGTTGCGTTCTTTTACATCTTATGATAATCTTACGTTACAAATTCTGTTGCGCTTCTGCTCTCTGAATAGTGAAATCTTGCGCCTCATCGCTGAGCAGTAACGACTCCCATGCCTCCCATGCATGTTTCGCACGGGTGGAAGAAAGCTCCACGCCCAGGGTACGCTTCACACCAGGCCATTCCAGGTATGACTGCACCTCACGTTCTGGACGCTGACGTTCTACGCGATGCATTGCATGCCGCTGAACTGAATCATGAACTCAAGATAACTCAGACTCAAACAGGCGGGAGAGTAGCCAAATACACTGTAAACTTGCAAGATTGCAAGTCCATCTCATTATCAAGAATTCTCACGTCCTACAAAACATCTCAGCGGAACGAGAACGAATACCGGCCCACAAATATTGCAAAATCATGTCGGCACCACAGCCCCATGCTAGTTTCATGTAGAAAAAACACTTGCAAAATATTGCAAAACCAGGTCAGTTGCAAATGACGTTGTGACCATTCTGTGTGTTTTAGCTCATCTGATGGGAATTCGTTCAACGTGTTGCCTCGCACGTTGCTCACAACTCTTTCAGAGCTTTGCGATCAGGTTGTCCGAATTCATATCCCATCTCCAATGGGTGCTTTGGACGTAGGTCCAAAGTCTTGTACACAACTCTTGAACCTTCTGTTAACGCAACATCAACTATGAACGCAACTTCTCGCGTAACGTATAGCATCAACTATGTACGTCAATTCTGAACCCTCGCGTGCATCCGCTATGTACGTAACTTCTGAACCTTCACGTAACGTAACATCAATTCTGTACGTAACGTCTGAACCTTCACGCAACGTAACATCTATGTACGTAACTTCTGAGCCTTCACGTAGCATAATATCCACTATGCACATAATTTCTGAACGTTCAAGTTCAGAAGCATACAGTGTGTGCGTAACTTCTAAATGCACTAACTATGCGTGTAACTTCTACTTCTACTTCCGCCCGTGCAAGCATGTATATTATACAGTATATAGCACATTGTGAGACGGTAGCACATTTGTGAGACGGCGAACAGTCCGCTAGCAAAAACATCATCCAAGACTGCGCTCGCAGTGGATAGGTTCAGTATGTGGAAAAGATGCTATCACGTATAAACTTGTATAAACTTTGCATAGCCCAGTAATTACAAGTGCAAACATGTGCAAACACAACTCAGGCTACGTGGCCAGCACAGGCAAAATAGGTATGGGATGGTATGGGTAATTTCGGCAAGATGCAACAAGCTTCCCAACCCCGCTGCCAAGATCTGCAAAGATTGCTGATGTCGCTCCATCACAAAGCCCCCATTCTTGGCCCAGGCGCCGGGCCTCGCACACCCGGTGAGTTGAGAGTTGTGGCAGACTACGGGAGACTCCAAAAGGCTCTGGAACTAAAACAAAGACATGACACAACATGGCAAAAATCGTCAAAATCATGCAAAATCAAACAAATACGAATACCTTGGCTAATTGGAATCCTGGATTCTTGCATTTGGACTTATCTTGGAGCTACATCCGACTACATGTCGGGAATACAAAATCAATGTCGACAATCCAGCGAGCTGGCAATCTGCTTCTGCAAATTGTCAAGGCAAGTACGATGCTTGCAGCATTCCCCAAAAACTTACCCCCAATTTATGAAAGCCTACTAGAGGGTACATAGGTGCCAGTGCAGTTTCAAGACATGTGGGCACAGTCGAGCGTCTCTGGTTTTTCTTGGAGTTTTCAATATTGACAAATATGCTCTTTGGAGTTGAACAGAGTGCATCGATCTAGCGCAGCAACTTTCCGAAATGATGGCATCCTTTCTCTTGCCTTATGCTTGTGTTACGCTTGCCCATTGCTTAAAACATCTTCAAACTGCTCATTTGCTTCACATATTCAGCTTAGCAGCTCCCTCAGAGACCAACTCTCCATAGACAGCTGGATCTGTTTTTGCATGGCGATTCATCCGCCGCTCTTCTTTGGCCTTTGTCTTGCAGAATCAGCAGAATCCGTTTCACATCTTTCCACGCTTCGTCTAGGAAACAACTCGCAAATATGCACGTTGGAAGAGAATAGCTGAATAGCCACGACATGCCACGACTATCAAATGGATTGTGAATGTCGAAATTGCCAGCATCATACCGGCGTCCTATCAAAACGAAATCAAAAGTTGCGCTCGTTGAGCAACTCTGAAGGTACTTACGCAAAGTGTATCTTTCAATTGGATTCTCCGGTCCTCTGGGTTACCCTAGAATTCGCTGCAATGTCCGAAACTGCACACTATGCCAAGCATATCCAAGCATCCGGGATGACAAAGCCTTCCCTTCCTCTCCAATAGGTATTTAGAACACGATCCACTTCTCGTCGGAGGCCAGCCTCGGAGAGCAACAAGTGCTTCTTCATCTTATTCCAGAAGCAAACGAATTGGATTCGAAAAACAACCGATCAGAACTGATCAAAATGACATCGATTCGGTTCAATGAGGCAAGCATGAGATGCTGGATGCAACTGGCAACCAGACCCATGAGTCCGTCAAACAGCTAAACAGCAACTCCAGCACGCCGGACATCGCCCGATCATGCCTGTGTCGGTGTCTTTGTAGCGGCACAGCCTTCCCGGCAAAATGTGAAGAGGCATCTTGTGATACTTTCTCCAATGTGGAACCATTTGCACCAATACAATCGATTCTCACTCAGAATTGGTGGCTGATTTGCGGAATGTGCCAGAAATTGGCCATCTGCTAGCTACACACGTGAGTCCCGATTGGGCCCTAATAGGCTATATACTGTACATGTTGCATTGCTCTCTTGCAGCACTTGCACTCTGCCTGCCAGAATGAGAAGGACACACGTGGAACAGGAATTCATCCAGATCTTGCCCCAATAATTCAACTCAAATATGTCTTTAATTCTGTGAATAGGTTCCAAAATGTTGAGTCCATTCCCCGGATTTGCAATGGTACCATCAGCTGCTGTTTCTGTCATGTTGTGAGTGCCGACAAGTTGATACATATCAGGTTTCTGCATGTTTCTGCACCATTCTCGAAGATACACTCTGTGTAGAATCAATGCCATTGTGTCACCGTGAGCCACCGTGAGCCACCGTGAACCACCGTGAGTCAGGGTCTCAGAGATTCTGCCCTCAGGTCTTTACTCGCTCTGCTCAACAGAAGTGAATCTACAAACGAAGCGAAGCTTAAACAAAACATGTACATTTGATTTAGTTTCTCATTCCATACAATCTACTTGTCCGGGATCGCTTTGCCTGCATATCATGTGTATGTATGTATATTATATATATATACATGTCGTATGTTGCATTGATTGCGATGTGGGTGTTGATGTGCTCCTGCATGTCTGACTACAGAGCACATGCAAATCTTACATACGCCGGTCCTACACACATATGTGATATGCATTCATACACATGGGTATGCAGAAGAATGCATACAGGTTCATCTTCATCCCATTGTACGTGCATAATATGTGTAGCGTATACAGGTACCCATCTCTATATGTACCATGCATACACATAATGGATTGACGCACTTCAATCTGATGAAATCGAAGGCATAGAGAGAAACATGGGGAAAGAAATTAATAGACGTAAGGATTGTAGATTGAGACAGAGATACAGGCTGATAAGGAATGATAAGGACATAAATTTAGGAGAAGGATGGGTAATGGCAAAAAATGAGATGCTGGACAAGGAAACCATCCAGGGGACAAAACATAAGACAAAAATAGACAAAACATAATACATAGACATACATAAGACATACATAAGACATACATAAGACATACATAAGACATACATAAGACGTACATAAGACGTACATAATGGATCTTATTGTAATGCAAAACACTCACCAAGGCAGATAAGACGATGGACAGAATTTGAAGAATCACACCGCCCCAGTTGCCCCCGTTGGCAGCGTCTCTGCGCATCTTTTGAACTGCAAACAAGAGTCAGAGCCCGCGTGCTTTGCGGCTCAGCTGCAAATGGCCAAGACGCAGCCAGCAGGACTCCATACATGCAGTGCAAGGTGCGCAGCGCAGTGCACTGTCTCAGATATTCTCAGTCGATGTTGGAACAGTGCAGTGCATGCACTAGCTCCGTCAGCTCAACAAGGGCAAGGCCTTCGACTTTGTGTCGAGCTAGTCATCACGCTTCGTCCCCACATGAAAAGACCGCAAACAGATGGAAAAGAAAGACTGACACGCCAGACACTGTCAATCAAAGCTCCTTGCCGAGGAAGCAAAAGGTCGAGCTGATTAGATGGGCAAGTAGATCCTTTAGAGCAAGGCTCAAAGGTCCAACTTCTGTTGATTACCGTTCTGCATTGGAGCCTGTGTCGTTCTTACGCTTCTCCGGGTCAAAACAGGTGGAAGGGTGTTGGGCAAAACACAAAGGTGCGTTTGGCACCCTGGTTTCTAGTGGTTGATGAATGAAAATGAAACTGCTTCATGTTCTCCCAACTTAGGATCAGAGCCAATCATGGAATATGTCTGGCCGCTTGCAAGACACTGTTGGCTGCAACACAGGTGTAATGGGGACTCCAATAGTCAAATCAGAAGAGGATCCATTCTGAAACAGCGTTCTCATTAGTCCAAACCCTTTTTCCCTCTAGCTGATTGTCCTTACAGGTAACATTATATAGTCCAAACCCCATTTGCCTCAGGACATCCAAAATAGCCAGTGGGAATGACCAAAAGGATTGCATTATTCATACAGTAGCCATCAGAAGTCTCAGAAACTCAAGTCGTTTTTGGGCTCCAACGCAATCTGCAGAGCGTCGCACATGCCTCCAGCATATTGTTATGGTTTGCAGCCGCTTCTTCACATATCTTCCTTGTAGACCAGTACCTCCGTTGTCTCCAACGGCTTTACTCACCAGAATCCGAATTCGCTGATTCTTGAGCGGGCATTTATACATACCAAGCTCACAGCAAGCATGCTCGCCTGAGGAAGAAGAGCGCTGTCTCCAACCCCAAGCACCGAAAGTTACCTATTTTGTAGGTTTTCCTACCTACACGTCATAGACCCCACTTGGACTGTAATGTATGCACGCACCAGGCTTTCTGTTCAAAACTGGTAGACTGTCGCCTCTGAATCTCTTCATGAGATCACCACGTCTCAAATCTACAGTGAAAATATGTGACTCAGTATGTGGAAGTCCACATAAAGATACACAAAGTATGTGTCTGAAAATCTGAGAAGTTGTTCTGCAAAGATCAGAAAGCCCAGGAATCCTCCAGGTGCCCTGACCCGGATCCTTGAAAGCGCCAAGCGTTGAGTCCAAATCTACTCTGTACACTACGGCACACTACGGCACACTACGGCACACTACTGCACACTACGGCATCGGTATCAGGTGATGTCGTTTGGCAAAGGTAAAATGGTCATGTGATGTCATGTGTTACATACATGTCCAATGTAAATAGATGTATAAATAGATGTAACATTTTGCTGCTTCCACCCGTGTGCATACCATGTTCATTTCAACTCTATCCGCAAATCGGTGAAGTAGGCTGCACAAAATTCGCGGAAAGCGAGTCTGCTTTGTATACCAGGGCATGTGTGTGTGTGTGCAAGCACAAAAAAAGAAAGGCTGTTGGTCTGGCAATAGCAGCTCGCTTCATTCGCTTCTATACTTCAAAGATTTGGCTCTTGCGCACATCATGAACTGTGCTGAACTCTTCGTTTCCACTCGTGCTGAACTCTTTGATGTCCATTGATGTCAATTCACAGCTCAGGCCCCAAGTGCCATGGCAACAAGTGTGGGTACAATGCTTCAAGTCCAGCACGGTGTCGAAATGTGTCGAACAAGTACGGTACGATGCTCATGGTTTGTCTTTTGGATAATGTATACCTGGCATCGTGTGCACATGTGTGTGTGTATGTTGTGCCTCTTCGTGTCACAGTGTCACATGCTTTACGACTCTCACCTGTTTCCGGCCGAAACTCACTGCTCAATGATGTCCTCACCTCAAAGACGGGCACAAAAGGGCAAAGAATCTAAAATTGGAAAGCTACTCTACATATATCTACATGCCCTTTCCCTTCGATCACCTTCTAAAGCCTTGTGCTTGCCACCTGAACTACAATGAACTACATCTCACTCCCGCAGAGCCTCCGATAGCCGGCTTGGAGTAAGAGGATGCAACACCTACTTCAACAGGTGTGTTTTAGTGTGAGCATGTGCGATTTTCTCCGTCAGAACTTGTCCAAGCAACAATAGTGATCAATAATCATTTTGAATACGTTATGTATATAGTCAACATATGTTAATATATGTTAATATAATATCAGCTAATATGTGTATGCCATTGTATACCTACAAATGCATGTTGTTTTGCTCTTCACTCCATGCAAACGTGGGCTGTGTCCACCTCAGTCACTCGTGGACCGAGCGATCTTCACTGTTGGAGCTGTTGGAGCGGGCGGGAAGGCAGTTTCCTGGCGGGGTTCTTGCTGTTCATGTGGAAAGAAATGCATCTTGTCTTGATCATATTGTATCATATGATATCATATGTATCATAGTGTCGTTTGTCAAGTATGGTCAACCGATGCCAAACGCCAATCTACGTTGTCATGTCTGGAGCTTGTGTCACGTTTCGCAGGTTGCAGGGACACTGCTCAGGTTTTTGGTAGAGGGCCAACCGAGGTTGCAGACTAGCTATCTCATGATGTTATTTTGGCAAAATATGGCAAAATCGTCTCTTGTTCTACGGGAGATGATCCTGTCATGTGTCCCTTGATGAAGAGCAGTGATTACACAGGTGGATGACAAGCTGTAAATCCAGTGTGATTTGCATGCAACATGAAACACGTCGAACCCTGCATGCAAATCCTAGATCAAGAGTCAAAATGAGTCTACAAATGAGCTCAGATGAGCTCAGCCTTGTCTTCCCTGGAGTGCTCGAAATGGCCTGCACACATCCAAATAGCTCCACAATGGCCAGTCTTTCATTGGGCGAATATTGGCGCTTAGTTGCTCTCTGAAGTTCAGAAGTATTGAAATACGAACGCACTACTGCTGTAACTACACCGAATCCTCGTGCCGTCGTGCCTTGTCCACATTCTGTCTCAGTGATGCCAGCCCAGTGGACTGGACTGCATGGGGCATAGCTTGCCTGAAACACAGCCGCAAAACATCGCAAGACAGCTGGCAGATGACAAGAAGAAAGACTGCAGCAACACAGCAAATGATGTTTCTGGAACATACCGTATTTTGAGAATCTTTGAGATCCGGTTTGCTGAAAAAGCAGCGCAACCAAATTCTAATCATGGTGGAATGACTGAGTTAAAGGAAGATAATTTAAGACAATCATCTTTCTCATCTGTCGCAAAATATTTTGAGACGGTGGTCTCTGCCGTTTCGCCGCACACAGGAAATTAGAACACCGTTCAAACTTCAAACGAGACTTGTAGCACCAAAGCCATTTCCACGGCCTGTGGTGTCTCATCGGAGTATGACCTTGCCCTTGCTGATGACAATGGAGTGCCGAAGAGTGAGGACAAACTCAGTTTTCCAAATTGGATGTCAAGAGTCAACGGCTGCGTTCTATCAGATTCTATCATCCTGTCTGCCACAATACCCATGCACAGATCATCATAGATCTCTGGTGATCTTTGGGATTAGGATCAGGACGGAGACACGTCCGTTAAAATGCTATCAATCTGATATTCATTCATGCGGCTCCACCAGCCCGCTACTTTCCTCTCTGTCCTATTCCCTGGGTGCGGGCGGTACTCATCGCGAAGCGACTCGAATAATGTGCAAACCAGTCAAATAGGAAATGTCTCAGAGCGCCAAAAAAAAAACTCTAGTACTCTGCCGAACAAAATCGACAGAACCGTCAAAAAGCAGCACAAACAGCAACAGCCAACAGTTGCCGAACTTCCCACACAGATGGGACAAAGGTCAGGTACATTAAGCTCACGTCTTTTGGTCAGGAAGCAAACGTTTGATAAATGATGAGACATGCACACATATTTGTTCAGATTTCATATGGCATCTCAATGATTCTCAATGATTCTCAATGCATCATCCCTTCGGCTCTAAGTTTGGATGCGGACCCAGAGGTCCCCAAACAAACACCAAGGGACAACTCCACGTAGCTCACTGCCATGCTGACCTCGCAAGTATTTGTCAAACGTTGGCAACATGCTTTGGCAACATGCTGGGCAACCACTTTCTCTGTATATAGTTTATTTTCAGTTTCTCATGTCTTCTGGAGCGCTGAAGTTGAGGCCCAACTTCCGCAGAAGTGAGACTTGAGGCATCCCAAGCAAGATACAAGCGAATTCACACATTGTCTGAGGTGTCGGGCTGAATGGCCGTCCATTCTCTTGGCAAAAATCCAACCTTTGCCCTTCAAGCACGGTGAGCAACCTAGTTTTTGAGACCGCAACTGCGAGGGTAGGGCAAGCAGAATAAAAAGCCAACAAGCACATGCTACCTGTTTAATATTCTGTTCAAGCCTTGATGTGATTTCTGTGAAAAGACTTCCTCTCATCATCTCACTGCAATAGTACCACATTTCCACTTGTTTTGAACTTGCTATGTCACAAGGACTTAGTAGTGTGTCTTCCAAGGGTATTCAACAAACTACAAGGTAGCGACCAGCCCTTTTCTGGCTTCAGAACCTTTACAAATGTTGGTCGAAGCTTCTTTACTTTCTGACAGGCTTCCCTGTCTCTGCGGGAGATGTAGCCCATCAACACTCTGGAAGTGAGCCACAAGGCCATGTGAAGCGATGTAATGTGAACTTCCCAAGCTATGGCAGCTATGGCCAAGCAGTTCGCCGCGGTACGGCGGTTACCACTCAGGTCGTCCAGGAATGCAACCCCAGCGGACGTGCGACGCAAGCCAAAAACTGCGGCAGTCCGCTGGGCAATAATTGGAAGTTTGGAAGTCATTGCTTCACCTATCCTGGGACTTTCAGGGCCATGTGCGTGATGATGGCGCAAAAAAAAAAGGCTTCAAGGATCTTCAAAGGATCTGTTATCGACACTGTTTCTCCACCTAAAGATACCCAAAGTTGGATGTTGAGATATGTTGAGATGTCTTGAGGTCTTGAGACGTCTCTTGTTGTGTGGAGCCCTTTCCATCACTTTGACTGCCCTGATGTCCGAGGCTTTGCTCCCGCTCTTTCAATGAGTGTCAAAAGGAATTCAAGAAAAAGATGGCACAAAGCAATATCCATCCATCCATTAAGAAACATGTGATATAATGTCAACCCCGGATTAATAAACCCCTAGGCTGTTTGATTGGGGAGGTACCATTTGAGTATTAGATACCACTATTTGGGGAGTACCCCGTAATTAATAAACCATGGTTTATTAATCCCGGGTTGACATTATATATATATATATACATATAATTGTATTATATATATATATATTCTCAGGTGTGTATACTGTATACACACAATATGCACACATTATTTCATTACAAACATGTACAAAACATCAGAGTGCCCGGCGAAGCATTGCAACTTCAAAGGGGTGTAAGATGTGTAAGGTTGAATCCTGGCAGTGACCAGCCTTTTCCTCCAAGGTCTCTTGTCTCAATGTCACTCAATCATTCTGCCATATTCTGGCAATATCTAACATCATATGGAGCCTCGTTTGACTACTTCTACTATGTAACTTCACTGGGCAATACTGGACATGTGTCCATTTTGTTTGGCCATTTTGTTTGTGCCACTCTTTTCTGTGCATGCATTCGTCCACAGACCAGAAGGCTATCTTTCGCAGCATTCGTGCGAAGATCAGAAGAGTTGGAAAGGTGATGCTGCTCATGCTGTCTTAGTCTCTGACAAAGCAGAAAGGGGTATATTGCAGATTCTTGCATGCAGGTCCTGTGGTTGTAAAGTCAAAAGCCGAATTCCTCTCACAGCTGTCCTACCTGTCCTGACAATGGTTGTTGATGTTGTTTGTATGTCATGGCGGCTCCATGTGGCCACACGTTCTGAGTGGCAAGAGTTGCCGTATTTGTTGGATAAACTTGAACATACTCGACCTATTGCTCGACAAGGACTGCCGATCTGCGTATCCCCAAGACATTGCTCACGGTCTAGAACCACGAGAGAGCTTGCAGCATCCAGGAATTGCATGAGATTGCTCAGCTGCACCAGTTTGCACACAAAATTTGTATCATCTGGTTGTATCAGAGAGTCCATCCACGACATACATAATGCACTGTGGTCTCGGTGGTTTACCCTTCAAACACAGTCTTCTCTGTCTTCTCTGCCCTTCCTGAACTTCAAACCGGCCTTTGACATCTTTGACCCTACAAACGGGAATTCAAGCTATAGCACAACGTCATTGCGAGACAAGAAGTGGGAAGTTTATACTTTATATTGTGATGATAATTGTGATGGAAACTCGTCAAAAGGTCTTCTTTGGTGAGTTGCATCATTGCAATACCAGAAAAATTGTTCTCTGCAATGACCCGATGCGCCCTGTCCGACAAGTTTGTCGCGAGCCGGCATGGCATTCAAAACTTTCCTGGAACTGAAGGGATACCGTGGGTACCTTGGAATCGAGGAGTGCACGTGGGGAGGATTACCAGCCCATTGCGCTGCAATCCACAAAAACGATGCCATTCCCAGACTGCAAAACGTGCTTGCGGTCCTGCCGTTGCAATCGAATCACTTGCAACGAGAAGTGGTCCGAAAGAGATATTAAAAAAAAAAAAAAAATCTGCATGAACAGTCCGTGTCAGAATGCCAGTGCTACTGGTAATCACCATGTGGTTTTCACCAATGCTTCGCTCCAGATTCATGGCCTCAAAGAAGACTGAGACGGCTCAGCAGCGAGTTCCCCTGCAATTTGAAGGGCAGGGAAGCAATGCGACTTCAATGCGAGCATGGGAAAGCATCTGACAGTGTTGCAAATCGAAACTGGGCTCATGAGGACTATCGTTGACCCATCTTGAGTCGAACCATTTCGAGGCCTGTGGGAGTTCAAGGGGCCGAGGCAAATAGGCTGTCCGCTTCTTTAAACGTTCATCCTGCCAGGCAGAAGAGTGAGCAGCAGAATGCAGTCACACAGCGCATCATTATCCATTTACATCCGACTACATGCTTATGTTATAAGATTTATAAGCTCTGACAGTGAAGCACTCATCAAATAATGTCTTGAAATTGTGATGGACGGCTTGTTGCAAGTTGCTTGCTCTGCCTGATACTCGGAGTGCGGCTTGATGGCCCCAGGAGGCAGCATGATTGTTGGGCCCTTCGGCAGATTGCTAGCCTGACGATTCATTACATTTCAGAGCCAAAGGATTTGGTAAACAATGGAAACGTTGAACATGGTTCAAAAATGTTTTATGAAAATCATTATATAAATCACATCAAGGCTATTCCGATTCAGAGCTTGTCGAGGATTCCCTTGCTGTTGCCTTAGTAATATGCCTTTGTTGTCTTGAAGGCTTTCTTGGATGATGGTTGGATGATTTAGGTTTCTTGGCTGATGCTTCGGGAGCGGTACCCAGTACTCAGTGGCATTCCGAGCGGCACCTTGGGCCAACGTTTGGCCTCTGGTGAGCAGTCTTCCGGCTTTGGCACCTTTGGCACCGCTGGCGCCCTTGGTACCTGCTAAAGGGCTCAATGGCCAAGTAATCAAAGCCACACATTGAGAGTATATCAAAATAATTCAAAGTACAAATTCGCAACTATTGTAGCCTGTTCACAACTTCATTTTCTGAGGTCGATAGAAATAGGGAATCCAGCATCGGTGATGGTCAAAAGCCCACCACGTTTAGTCTTGGAGCTGTTGAGAGTCCAAGGATTCAAACTTGCACTGGGCGGTGTCTGTGGTAAGAGCGCAGAAGCATCTTCAGGCCAGGTGAGGAAACCACTTCAGATCAGATCAAATTCATTCGCATTTCTCACGTTCCAGCCCCGAACAAGCCTTCACATCCAGGCAAGTTACATCAGAACCTGTCACACTTCCAGGGACAGGTTCACCAGGCATAAAATTACTTCTTCTGAAGATGTAGAGACTGCTTTGAGCTGTACAAGCTAGGATCGCTGGTTCTTTTGTCGTTATGTCAAATGTGCTGGCCAGGATCTTCAAATGCCAAACACAAAATCTAAAATCGGCTTGGAAGACTGGTGTAATTCTTTAAGGTCGCCTTAGGTCGCCCATGCTTCCGTCCCCCTTGCCTGTGACTAGAGCAGCAACCGGGGAAGACAGCGGGGAAGGCGCAAGAAAACGTAACCGCTCAGCCTGACAGCTTCGACAAACAAAGTCGCAGAAGTGTGAAGCCAAGTTTTCATGGAGTGGGAAAAAATGCAAAAAACACACAGAACACATAAATGCAAAAATGAAAGTGATCCTTTTTTCTCCGCTGTAGTACATACTTGGCTGACGCAAGAAAACTGCAAAACTGCAATGTTGATATGTTCTTTGAGATTCATGACTCGTCCAAGTCTGCTGGTAAGGTACTTTAACTTCACACGAAGTTTTTCACTGTCAAGAAGCGCTTATCACGTCCACATAATTATATATATATAGTATAATATGTATGTGTGTATACTTATACATATAATATAATATATGTTATATTATATATATATATATTATATTGGCTACTTGTCGACTCAAGATTGCCAGATGTTGCCAGTTTGCTTCAGGTCCCGGCCCGTGAATGAACTGAATCCTCTGGAAGCCTCATTGCCAACAACAGTCCGCACTAGTTGTCATACACCTGAACTATCCTGAACTACAGCGTTTACGGTGATGCCAAGAAAACTAGGTCCTGGAACAATAAAAATTAGCACAAAAAGGCATAAACATTGAATAAACTTGAAAAAACTATTGTAAACTGCTTGAAGCACCATGATACGAGACTGCCAAAACTCCTTTGAAAAGTTCATGCTTCGCTGCTCCGGAAGACGCACTCAGAAACGGACTGAAAAACTCAGGATGGAAACAGAATATATACTCATGTGTACTAATGAGCTAGTTGTATAGGCTGCATAATTAGTATATTTAGAAACAAGCTACTATCGATCTTCAGCTGTCGACATTCAACTTTTTATGATGGTGGACTACCTTCTGACATTCTTTGGATTCAAGAGTCCACGTTCTGGCAACAAAGGCTGACTGTGCCCCAGCTTAGGTGTTCACGTCGCATTGCTCCTTTGTGGCGCGCTTCCCAGAAGAGACGTCAAACTTAGATTTGCCAGGAATAAAAGTGACGCAGAAGAACAGGGATGACTGTGAGGCTTGACTGATTCGGACACGAGTTTTTGTCTGTGGAGATGTTGAACGGTTTTGAAATGTTTTGAGATATCCCAAGGCTCTGCTGGACTGTGAAGGATTTACTTGTTCCAAGAAATGTGGCACCCTCTAGATTCAGTCAGGATTTGAAGAAAGAGTGGTCAAACAAAGACGCCTATGCATGTACAATTCTGCTAATTCTGTTAACCGCTTCGAACCCACACATCATCGGCCTGGGTGCAAGTGTGAACCTGTCTGATCCAGTCAGATTCCACAGCATGTCACAGTTGCAGCCGAGTGTCAGCTCCACGTACTGCACAGTAAAGGCGATCTCGGAAAGGCTCTGCTCGACGACGGATGGAAAAGCCAGGCATACAAAGGAAATCCAAAAGAAAAACAGATCGCACCGTGATCACACCAAATATCATGAACAAGTACTTTTGTCTTGGTTTGCTTTTACCTCATCAAAAGTGGATATCGTTTTGAGGTTTGATCCAATTTCTACAGTTCTTACATTTCACTGCAAAATCATTCAAAATCGGAAGAATATGAAAGAATAACATTTCGAGCAGAATCGGATCAATGATCACAGGTTACTATGTCTATATACAGTAATTGGATCGAAGTTCGAAGTGGTTCTCTTAGGCCCGGACTGCTTGTCCGTCCATGGCTGCTGCTGTTTCGGGTATCTACTTCAGATCATGCACTGAGCCAGTGGAGCAAGCCACGGGATGAGTTTCGAATGCTATGAATCGCAGGCTGGATCATTTGAAGACCCACATACTTTCAAAGCAACCCGCGGGACCAATTTCACTGTCCTGCCTTGACGTTCCTTTTGTTCAACATTGAAATGTCGCCTTGCTACTAGTACCGCTAAAACGTTTTCTGCGCTTTGGACAGCCCGGAGAAGTGAATTTGATGAGTGAAAGAGCGGTTTTCCTGCAGGGAGGCATTCTATGTATTTCAAATTTTCCAGGCGTTCTACGGCATATATTATCATATATTGTAGTACGTGCTGTAATCAATCATAATGATGTACAAGGCGAAGCATTGCCTGCATGAGGAGATTAATCATGGAAGCACAAAAGATACAAAAGGTAAAACCTTGGAAATCGATTGTAAATCCTGGATTTTTCTCAGCAACGAAGATTCTCCCGTTCCTTTTTACTCAGAGCAGTCTGGGCGAGGTCCCGGGCGCGAACCGCTGCCCAATAGCCATTTCCTCGGTCAAAGGTGCTGAGTGGGTATTGATTCTTTCCCAAACCCTGAAACCCTGTGTGGTTGCACCCTGTGTTTTTCACTACATGGTCAAGACATGCATCCAGGTTCTCACTTCGAAATAAACAAATCTTACGTAAAATGGCAATCCGGGATGTATATTCAATTCACAACATATCTGAACATTGACTGAAGTATCCATATATGCAAACAAAGGTCTCAATTAACAACATTGATAAAGTATGATGGCATGTTTGGTGTTACTTTCTAATCTCGTTTTGCACCACTGGAAAGTGAAGGACCTTACCAAAACTGTTGTTTATACCTTAATATATATATATATAGTATGATGACATGTTTGGTGTTGCTTTCCGATCTCGTTTTGTACGATTGGGAAATTGTAAAAGGTGGATGGATGACGAAGAAACTGTGAAAATTGTGGTGGTTTCCCCCGCGAATCCTTCAATATTTCATGATGTCCATGAGGTCCACTGTGTAAAGTGAGTTTCAAAAATCTAGTTTTGCAATTCAGGGCCTGAAGCTACTATAAGTGTCGGCGTTGAAGTGCCATCAGTGATTTTATCAGTTGGCAGTTGGCGGCCTAGTTGCAATTGTCGGACCGCATCCTCGACGTTGTCCACTTGAAGTGTCCACCGCGTAAATGCCCCAAGGACGGCAGCCAAAGAGGCTGCACCTATGCCTCGCCAAACTTACATGCAAAACGTAATCCAAAATAGGATCCACCGACCCCAGCCGACGGCAGGGGGATCGCATTAGAGAAGCAATTACTCACAGCAAGGGGAAGGCGTTATAGGCAGTCTGGGCCGCCAGCTTCGTCCCCAATCCGTCCTTCAGTGGCACGCTGCGTTTTGGAGCTAGTGCCTTGTCGCCGAAGCTGGCAAGTCTGATGCTATTTTTTGTCAGTTCAGAAAGCAATGTTAGGCAATGGCAGGGGGCAGCTTTGGAACCCGCTGCTTTTTGGAGCTAGCGTCTTCTCACCGAAGCTGGCAAGTCTGGTGCGAGTTCCTTGTCGGTTCAGAAAGCAATCTGGGTGGTGTTTGTCTGTGGCGAGGGGTTCTGAACTGACAAGACACTAGCACCAGACTTGCCAGATTGTGACCATCTCCAAAACTTCCGCTCTTGCTTTTTCTCTCGCCTCTTGCTTCTTCCTGCTGGATTTTTTCTTCCTTGCTGCCTCGCGGCAGACGGGCTTCCCAAAGCTGCCGCCTGCCGCTGCCTAACATGGTTTTCTGAACCGGCAAGAAACTAGCTCCAGACTTGCCAGTTTCGGGCCTCCGAAACATCCCCTTCGCCCGAGACAACCCAGACGCCCGGCTTCCAAAGCTCCCCCCTGCCAGTGCTTAACGTTCCTTTCTGAACCGACAAGAACCTAGCTCCAGACTTTCCAGACAAACACAACCCAGCAAAGGGACGGCCGGCGTCCAAAGCTGCCCCCTGCCAGTGCAGTTGCTTTCTGAGGCGACGAGAAACTTGCTCCAGACTTGCCAGCTTCGGGCGTCCGAAACGTCCCCATCGCCAACCAAGCACCAACCAGCTGATTAAGGGACGGTCGGCTTTCAGAGCTGCCCCCTGCCAGTGCCCAACGTTGCTTTCTGAGCCGACAAGAAACAAGCTCCAGACTTGCCAGCTTCGGAATTGTCCACTTGCCGCAGACAAACATTACCCAGCTACGGGACGGCGGGCTTTCAAAGCTGCCCCTGGCCACTGCCTGAAATTTCTTTCTGAACTGGCAAGAAACTAGCTCCGGACTTACCATTTTCGGGCCTCCGCAACGTCCCTCTCGCCACAGACAAGCACCACCCAGCTATAAGGGACGGCCGGCTTCCAAAGCTGCCCCCTGCCAGTGCCTAACCTTGCTTTCTGAGCCGACAAGAAACAAGCTCCAGACTTGCCAGCTTCGGGCATCCGAAAAGCCCACCTTGCGACATGCTCCAGATAAACACCACCCAGCTAGGGGACGGCGGGCTTCCAAAGCTGCCCTTACCACTGCCTGATTTTTTTTTCTGAACTGACAAGAAGCTGCTCTTTCAGGGACGGGTTTCCAAAGCTGCCCCCTGCCTGTGCCTCTGGAGCTAGTTTCTTGTCGGCTCAGGGGGCAGCTTTGGAAGCCGCTGTCTGTGGCGGGATGCTTCGCAGGCCCGAAGCTGGCAAGTCTGGAGCTTGTTTCTTGTCGGCTCAGAAAGCAACGTTAGGCACTGGCAGGGGGCAGCTCATGATGATTGAACCTGCCCTTTTGTCTGCTTTTCGTCAACCCCCAGCAAGACCACAGCCAGCTAAACTTATTTCCTCTGCTTTGACGTGCAAAAATATGTCATCCCACCAGCTGGTATAATATGTCCGTTAGCTTTCGCTTCTAACATGACAGTGCAGGCGACCCTTTTGTCTTATGATTCAAGGTTGAATGCCTCGGCGTAGGTGCGTAGCTACCGCTAGCTTTAGCTACCTTGCGCGCGCCCCCGGCACCGACCCCAAAAATCATTCACACTGGTGGTGCTTTCACGTTTTTCGGGGTCCAGGGTGAAGAAAAAGAAAATAAAATTCCAAGACGTTTTTTGGAGGTCCATTTTGGGCACTTTTTGGCGATTGTTTGCTGTTTTTTGGGACGTTTGCCAAGAGCCAAAACACTGTATTTTACAATGTTTTTTTGCCTTTGGCATGGAAAAAGTTCTGCTTGCAACATGCTGAATGCGTAAATGCCAATGTTTTTGCTAGGCGCGGGCCAAAAAAACACTGTAAATACCATGGTTTTGCCACTAGAGGCAAAAAACATCGTAAACACCGTGGTTTTGGGCTTCCGATGCCCGAAAAACATCGGTATTTACGGTGTGTTTTTTTGCCCCGAAAGTGTCAAAAAACGCGAAAACACCACCTATGCAACGATTTTTAGGGCCCACAAAAATGCGAAAATAAGATGTGTTGCGCAACGACAGCAACAACAACAACAACAACAACAAGAACAAGAAGAAGAAGAAGAAGAAGAAGAAGAAAAACAAGAAGCACAAAAATGCGACCAAAAAGATGTGTTACAAGCTGCGGTATGAAAAGCACATCACACTGTGCTCTGCACCTGCGCGCACTCGCCGAGCACATGAAACAACACCAATGCTGACTCACACTTCTATACATAACCCTTATGGCATTGCCGATGTGCGAAGCTCTACTCTACAATAAAACATGCTGTAGAGTGGCCCAAAACAGCTGAAATCACATAAACGTGGTGATCACATATTGACCACGTATGACGTATGATCACATGCTGGAGCCTGCGGGGCTTGATGTGTTTGATCTTCAGTCAAGAATGAATAAATCATTACTATCATCAACCGCTCCCCCAGCACCACGGACTATATAGGAGCTACAAAGACGGAAAAACCAGCCCTTTGAGAGACTTTGAGACGAATGCATGTAGGCACAATGTTGAACATATCTACCAGTGGTGCCTGCACGCGGCGCGGGCGGAAGTTTCAAAAAAGGAAAATGACTATAGCGAAAGGGAACCTGTAGGAAATGCAGGTTTGGCGTTGTCAGGTCAAGCTTGACCCACACAAGATGGGGAAGCGCACCGGAAGGAACTGAAACTGACTAGAACTGAAGTGAACGGAATGGATCGAAGAAAGCAAGCGAGTGAACAACATTGTTTTGCCTCAAGGAGCAAATGCCTGAATGATTGGCTTGAACTGCGTTGAATTTCACTGAATCGAATTGAGCTGTCGAATGACTTGGAAGGAATGATGTTGGATGAATGAATGAATGAATGAGTGAGTGAGTGAGTGAGGGAGGGAGGGAGGGAGGGAGGGAGTGAGGGAGTGAGTAGTGAGTAGTGAGTGAGTGAGTGAGTGAGTGAGTGAGTGAGCGAGTGAGCGAGTGAGCGAGCGAGCGAGCGAGTGAGGGAATGGAGGGAATGGAGGGAATGGAGGGAATGGAGGGAATGGAGGGAATGGAGGGAATGGAGGGAATGAAGGGAATGAAGGGAATGAAGGGAATGAAGGGAATGAAGGGAATGAAGGGAATGAAGGGAATGAAGGGAATGAAGGGAATGAAGGGAATGGATGGAATGAATGGAATGAATGGAATGAATGGAATGAATGGAATGAATGGAATGAATGGAATGAATGGAATGAATGGAATGAATGGAATGGATGGAATGAATGGAATGAATGGAATGAATGATGGAAT
>Ga0126342_10007553_pt1 | contig 19440 bp, 16 predicted proteins | sample Cyp1metagenome_FD_92528 | JGI IMG/M metagenome (GOLD analysis project Ga0126342, IMG submission 92528) | Coral microbial communities from Lord Howe Island, Old Settlement Bay, Australia - Cyphastrea 1 metagenome | ecosystem: Host-associated > Invertebrates > Cnidaria > Coral ... | reverse complement strand
GAGGTGCTTCATGACATGTTTGTCAGGAAGTGATTCATGACATGTACGTCAAGAAGTGATTCATGACATGTTCGTCAAGAGGTGCTTCATGATATGTTCGTCAGGAAGTGCTTCATGACATGTACGTCAGGATATGTTCGTCATGAAGTGTTGTATGATATGTATGTTAGGAGGTAGTTCGTAGTATGTTCGCTAAGAGTTCGTTAAGAAATATGTTGTGACATCTACATCATGAGATATTCAACATATATATTTGTTTATATGAACATATCGAATCAACTAATAGTTTTTAATGTCTGTTTGATATTAACATAATCAATATTCAATATCATTATCCATATCGAGTAAGCATACTATCAACTGTAGTTGAAGCAGAAGCAACGCTTGTCGCTTGAGCGCTCATGTGCTTTTCCTCGTCAAGTTCTGTTCATGTAATGTAGCAATCAAATTATGAATTATGAATTCATAATCTGTAACGCATGTTATAGTCACAGAAAAAACTTCATCATTGCAATCTGATAAGGTTTGGTTTTGGTACAGGACGATTGATCTGTACAAAACTTCTAATCGTCGTTACCTGCACAAACCTGTACAATCTGAACATAAATCTATACAAGTGAAAAGTGAAACGGCGAACGGAATAATTCCAACACAATTGTTGGAATCATCATATGGGCGATTCCGACTATCGGGTCGCTGGCTGATGGTCCATGGGTGTATTTCATAATCATGTAGAATTATATCATATAAGTTTTTTGATTTTCTATTTGTTTCTATTTGGTTTTCTATTTGGTATTCTATTTGTTTCTGAATTATGTGAATAGATCTTTTCGACTCAGCCCGCCAGATCGAAGGGTGAAGGTGAAGGTACGATTACAACAACAAAAAAATCGACTACCGATCGTTGTTCGGACTGCTGGTAGTTAAACATATATATACATAAATATTATAAACACTGACAAAGGAAATAGAATGGTCACAGAAAAATAATATTGATCATTTATAAAAGTCATAGTCATGAGTCATAGTAATATGTTTTAAGACTAAGATATTAAATCTATTCATCAAGATATATCCAGGTGATGATTCATCAAGATATAAACAGATGATGATGATGATCTTCAACATTTCAACTACCAGCAGTGATAGAATGCGAATGCAGTGATGCAGTGATGCAGTGATCTACACTGTACAATCTACATTGCGTATGATCAGAAGGACGACGAATTACACGCTGTATACGATGTCACAAAAGTCAGCAATTGGCAATTGATTGAATCGATTCGTTTTAGCGATCGTTTTTGTATGTACTATGAATGTAAATAGTTTCATCTATCACTATCATATATGTCATATATTCTGTGTGTATACTTTACTAAAAATCCAAGAATACAATATAAAAATAAAATTAACATGATTCTAATTGTGACGTCTACTCATGTCACATCAAATAAGATATTTATCAAAATCATAATCATGATATCACACATATAGTCATATAGTCATAATAGTCAGTCATACAATTCATTCCGTAGCAAACAGGGATGATATTGCTCACATATAAGATAAAAGCAAAAAAAACCTTCTGATATGACTTCAGGTGTACCAGACTGCCAGACTGATACTGGTTCTGCTGACTTTCAGTCATTCAGTCACTGATAACTCTCGTCCTTGCAAACCCTACAAGGTCCTCATTAGGTCCTTGTCTCTTGTACCCCGAGAAAAAGAATTAATTAAGCCTTTGCAACATATCTTCCATTTTGATCCTTGGACAATTCTCTCTCCAGACTCAAAGTTCTTATAACTAATCCCAAATCAATGGTAAGTCAAAGTGTAAACAATGTAAACTAGTGTTACCATATCCATATCTTATCTTATCATTTTATCATATGTTTCTTATTTTGAAATTTGAATAGACAAAGGTTTATAAGTTTTACTTAAGTTTTACTTAGGTGAAGGAAGGTCTATATAATTAGAAATTAAATCTTTATCTATGAATCTACACCTTACTAAAACTAAAGCTAAAGTAATAAATTTAATTAATATAAAAATATATATTACAGTATAACGAATTCAAATTAAATGTTACAATTGTAACAAAAAAATATTCAAATGTGAATCATAGTCGTTAAAACAAGTTGTTAATAGTAATGAATTAATATTATACCTCTGTAACTTCATTCTACAAACTTCTAATTATCAAATTGCCCATTAATCATTTATCTATTTTTCAATTTGTATGTATTGACATGTCATACTGGCATATCGTCAAATATTCATAAGCCTTAATAAGTGTAATCTTATCTAAAATAAGATTAATAAGATATCTTCATCTTCTTCAACTTCTTCTAATCTTCTCGACAATTTTAAGACAGTCCGATTCCCGATATAGCTAACAGTCCCAGATTACTTTCAATCGAATTACTTGAATAAATTAACAATTTGTAACTTATAACTTTTACCAGTTAGTAACATAATATAGAGCATTCAAAAGATTCTATAGTATGACAGTATTCAGTATTCTGCTACCGGCTACCGGTCTAAACTGTTTGCTATTACTACTCTTCTGGCTCTTCTGGTAGTTATGATAGTTCTAAATTCTATTGTCTATTGTTCGTTGCATTGCATTGAATTAAAATATATTATAATTATCATCATTATATTACAAGAGTTCGAAAGAATATAAATATTCAGATTTTTTGTGAAGTAACAAATTAAACAAATTATGTTATTGGTTTATTGGTTTATCTAATTTATCTAAACAAATCTCGAACATTCTAGGCTCTACTCTACTCTATTGAAACCAATTAGTTCCGGGACGGTAAGTCCGGTAAGTCTGAGTCTGGGAGAGTTGATTTGTTGACCTGGTAGTGGCAGTAGTTAAAAAATGTAAAGCACTAGGAAAGCGCTACGCTCTCGACTGCAAACTCTTCACTCCCTATCAGCTGGTACGGTAAGGATCCATTCGTCGTTCCAAAAAATATATTCATATAGGTTCATTATTGTTGTTTGGGATTTAAGATTCCTTCAAGATTCCAAGAACGAGTGAATAAGATGGATTCATTGATTATTGATTGATTCATTGACTCATTGATTCAGATTCACGTTCCAAGAAAATATGATGATTATGATTATGATTATATATGATTGTTAACTAACTAACTAACTTTTTATTCAAGTAGAATCAATGGTCCAATGACTCCAATGACAATGACGATGTTCTTCATTGAATGGATCCTTTACAAAAAGCGCACAGCGTTTGTAAGCTTGATTCTACTCCACTGTGCCCAGCAAGTCCAGAGAGTCTACCAGGTACGGATTCAGGTTTGATGGTAGGAAATTTCATCATCAAACCTGATGGAACAAAACGATCGATATTCGCAAAGGCCTGGATCGAACATGATAAATGACACGGAAGTAGGCAAAGAGAACACACGAAAATTGGTTCACCTTCTTCATCTGGGTTTTCAGACGAAGACGACGCTATCGTTGGAATGGCTGTGGCTGAATCTGTTGAAACACTTTGGGCTGTAGGAGAAGCTGTAGCAGTACAAGGAGGTTGTGATCTTGATCGGTCAGCAGGAGTTCTCGATGATGTAGAAATCTTGTTGCAGCATTGATTACACCATACACATGGATCGATGGTAAGGGACTCAGAATGTCCTGCATTTTGTCTTGTCATCGCAGCATCATACATCTTATATAGATGCGCAGCTAGTGGTGGCAAATCAGGTCGACTTTTTGGACCTTCTTTGTGAGGTCTCAGATGAATCGTATTCAGAATGATTTCGCAGTTAGTAAAGTCCATAGCCGAATGTCGGGCAGGTACTGATGCAAGCACTTTACCATCTTTCACATCGCAAACTCGTCCTGTACGAAGTTTTACGTCTTGCCATGCCACAACCAACAAAGTCGCACAACCGTTGACATTGTATGATGAACATTTAGCCAACTTCTTCTTCGTGGAATCTATAGGATGATGAGTTACAAACTTCGAAGCCTCAGACTCTGTTGCAACATTGTCAGCTTTAGTGTCATATGTTGTTGAGTATGTCGCGACCAGAGACATCTCATGTGGCCATAGACCTCCAGGTGTGGATGTTGTATTGTTGTCATGAACTCTGTCTTCAAGGGCTTTGTGACTGGTTTCACATGCAGATATCCACAACTCAACAGTTCGAATGAAACATATCTTCTCCTTTCTATCCTCGGACTCTTGGGGATCACAACACTGACTTGTTGGATCATGTTTCTTGCGTGTGTCTATGTCACCGTCACCGTTAAGATCATCAAATCTCACCGTTCCAAAATCGTTTGATGCAGTTGGAGCGTCAGAGTCGTTGATACCGGAGTCGATACCGATACCCAAATCCTTCAAGAGTTGACCTTGAAGCAACGCTTCTACATCGTCACTTGGATTTCTCGAGGTTCTACAGTTTCAGCGATGCTAGCCTGACACGACTGTGAAGGTGATTTCGAATAATGGTTTTAATGTATGAAGTTTATTCAATCTTCGGGGCTTAGTTTCAGACGATTTCTGGCAAGATAAGATACTAACAGACTAACAGACTAATAACAGACTACTTAGTAGATCTGATCAGATCACATCTTAAGGTTAAACCAAATTGATCATGTTTTGAAGTGATTGATATCTTGGATATCAGAACGACGCGATTCATGTTTAACCTATAAATCTATCAACTATATTTTACAGTTTACATTTTACATCATACCATATAGATCATATCATATAGTGATATAATATAATCAAATGGTCAAATGATAATAACATTATGTTTACGTTACGTTATGTTGTTTATTATTTCTGTAAAAGGATACGGTCTGACTGAGGCCTCCAAAGATGAAACATTTTCGTGATCTCGTTTGTCGAACAGATCTGCGCATATATCATCGTTATCTTCATTTCGCCAGTCTTCAAAATGATCTTGCGCTTCATCTATATCACCCCCAGCTTCGAGAGCAGCTAATGCAATTGCTACATCGTCCTCCAAATCATCTTCCCCTCCTCCTTCAAGAGCTGACTCTGACCCTGTAGCCAATTTCACAGCTAAGGCCACTAACTTGGATTTTCGACTGCGACGTCCCTGCCCCCCATGAATGTCATCATCATGAGTATCATCGTCATGGTTGTCCTCCATATCGGAATCCAATGAGTCCAAGGAGTCTTTGGTGATAGTTTTCTTCCGCCTTTTATTGTTCGACTTGGATACTGTCACTGTCAGTAAAGGGAACTCATCCTTACTGTTGGCTACTGCAAATAAAGTGCAAGTTTCCAAACAGTAGCACCAACGTAGTTTGTGTCGAAAGATCTTGGGAGTGAGTTGAGCCTCGGTGAAAGTGAAGCGTAGTCAGCGTAGTCGACACTTTAGTGGGTTCTGTTGAGTTCTATTGTGTGTTGTGTTTGTGTCCTGCTTTGAAGCATGTTCTATTTTCTTCTATAAGAAGAATAAATGATATATGGACTATATGGATTGGATTTGGATTGGATAAACGTATTAATTGTAAATCGTTTATGTATAAACAGTAGATTTACTATTAACTATACATTACACACTACATAATCATTACATATGTCATATGAATTCTAATTAAAATAAAAATATAGTCATCAGTCATTAGTCATTAGTCATCTGATGTCTGATATAGGTTGGATTGGTTAAACTTCAATCATAGCATGTATATCGTATATAGTATACTATTAGAATACCATATTTGTAATAGCCTGGAATAACTTTCTCTACTTCTTACAAAATACATCTGAATCTTGTTCTCCAAAATAACTAACGAATATTTAGATGAGTCTGATTCTACAAAAATTCTACAAGACTCTACTCTACAAGTCTTTACTCGTCGCTTTGATGTTACTGTTCTCTTTCTCTCTCTCTCAACCTTCCTCTGTTACATTTGTTACAGTCATACTGTCATACCGTCATACCTGATACGTTTTGACGCATGGCGCATGGCTCACCATTTACACAACAAAGAACATGCAAAATGCCAAGGTACCTTATCACGTTTGTCATCTGCTATCAACTGTTCATAGACAACAGCAGCAAACCAATCGGTGCTGGGTATTGCACACAAAGGCTTCGTTGGGAAAAGCAAAAAATCAAACTCTGTACCCGGAGGACTACAACGTTCTGCGGCTTGAACGAAATGATCCCGACAAGATGTGACATGTACAACTTGTAGCTGTGTCAACATCGCTAGGCTGTAGTTCTTGTCAGAAATCATCCAAGCTGTGGAGAGAAGCCGTTCACCAGAGGAATCTTTGTCAGTAAGAGACCCCAGTGTGATACAAGTCTCTGCAGACATTGGCTGCCTTGTACGGTGAAGACGTAGGCTTTGAACCTCAGCAAGATCAATGGTCGGATGTATGAAGGACCATGGGAATGAGATAGCCAGTCAGATATCAAATGAAATAACCAATAATCTCCTGAACCTCTAAGAAAACTTTGGCTCTAATAATTCTTTCTCAATCCTATGACATAGACTCACAGGACCCATAGGACACATATGATTCAACAAAGTTTATATTTATGTGATTTATGTGATTATGAAATGAATCAATGTCAATGACTCAATGACAGTCAATATCAGACCAGATGTGGTCAAACGGTTAGAGACGGCTAAATGGCTAAAGGCCTAAAGGCCTAAAGGCTAAAGGTTTAAGGTCAAAGGCCAACGGCCAAAGGTCAAAGTCAAAGGTGAAAATATATTAGCTATCTGATCACGTCCTCCTGAGTAGCCCACAGCCCACAGACGAATTGTCAAGTTTGGAAACATAAGCCCATGCTTTGGCATCATCGGAAATCTCGGTGAGAATAAGTTCGTTCGCGGATTGCAAATCGGTTATGATCTCCTGCTTCTTCGCTGTAGCTACCCCCCATGAAGTGATACTACCTTTGTCTGGAAGTGTGAAACCAGAATCCGAATCTCTCTGTCGTTCAGCATCAATGGATTGGGCGAAGCGGTCTGGGTCAGAGAGAATCTTGCCAAAGGCATCTTGGTAGTTCTCCACAGAGTCCTGATTTAATCTAAAGAATCTGCAACCTATTGTCCACAGTCACTAGTCACAGTACTAGTCTTAGTACTAGTCACAGTCACAGTAAAATAAACATAACAAAACAACAACATGTCGATTGGATAATTGAAATGATTCCGAGGCCGAGGACCGATGACTGACTGATGACTGACTATCTCTGAGTCACTGACTGGCTGTCTTATTCTTTGAAATGTCTGGGTTTACGGTGTGTGACTTTGTGAACAACATGAATTATTTCTGTATGTCGTCTGGTCTGTATGTATGTAGTCCATAGTCTATATCTGAGTCCATTTCTTTATATTTTTCTTTATCGACTTATCGACTTGTGAAATGAATGTCCAGTTCAGTGAACACTAGTTCAATAGAGTCTATAAAGTCTATAGAGTCTATAGACGAGTCTATAGAGTAGTTTCTGAAACAGAGTAATATTATCTTACAACTTGTAAGACTTGTAAGGCTTGAAAGTTGTGAGACAAACGCAGAGTATAAAGTAATAAAAGTATAAGGTTTTAAGGTTTACAGTAAAGTAAAGTAACATATTTCTTGTAAAAGAATATCCTGAAGTTAATGTAAATAATAGGTAAGGAAAAAATAATACTGGTAGCAGTAATAATAGTAGCAGTAGTAGTAGCAGTAGTAGCAGTAGTAGCATTTGCAATCATCGTAAGTCGTACGTAAAGTCGTACGTAAAGTTAAGATGGTTTGAATGGTTTGATGGTTTGTTGATTTGTTGATTGAACCAATCCACTCCGAATCCACTCCACTGGTCCACCGTCTGCCGTACCTGATTCTTATCATAGTGTTCTGTCAATAAATAACTATATTATATTATATTACAGACCAGACAGACAGACAGAATCTATAGCCTCAGCCTCAGCCGCCTCAGACTCAGACTGATCCATGACAACCATGTGCCGGTGACTCGGTGACCTATACTTAAACTTATGTTTTCATTTTCAAGTTTCAAGTAATTGAAATTACTCTACAACTCTACAACTCTACAGCTCTACAACAACAACAACAGCAACAACAACAACAACAATAACTACTACTACTACTTACTACCACAAACTACTACTACTACTACCACTACTACTACTACTACTACTATTACTACTACTACTACTACTACTACTACTACTACTACTACTACTACTACAACTACACTACTACTGCTACTGCTGCTACTACTACTTGCTATTACTTACTATTACTGCTAAACATTAAAATGTTGTACGTCGGACCAAAACTAACCAAAACATAACATGACTGCACTCATGATTCATGACTCATGATTCATGACAGATAACAGGTAACTGCGGCAACCAGTCACAAACACGACAAACATAAACATAATTTGTTGAGATGATAATCGTCGTGATAATGATTCATGATAATGATCACCCAGATCCAGTGGGACCCACGACTCCACACCCAAAATCAACAATTGAAAATTAACTTGTCCGTGTCCTGAACCATACATAGAGCCTGCTTCTTCACCTGAGACCATTTCGATGGAGCACCTCGAATTCCCACTCGGAGTTCCTTCTTACAATTGGACCTTGCCGATAGCAACGGTAACCCTATATTGCGACATCTCTGCACAATCGATTTGATGAGGGAGTTGTGCCCCTCATTGATGGCGACATCACCCTTCGCAGTCGCTGCCACACATGACATAATCGAAAACAATATTGGACCACATCTACCCGAAGCCGCCATCTCTTCAAACTCTTCAAAGGCAAAAACACGTAGTTTACGGGCGTTAGCCTCTAGGTATTCATCTTTGCAATGCAGAATGAACTGAGCGACTGATTTCCTCATAGGACATTGAACCTCTGGTCTTTCAAATGCTATCCAGAATAACGCTAAAGGTAGTCTTTGAGTATCTCTGATGATCCGTCGTTGATACGATGCATGATGGTGACAATTCAAAGCTACACCGAGTTCCAGGAGGTCAGCCAATTCCAAACCATCGGGAAGCGCCCCTTCACACCCAAACAGAGTGAGGACAATCAATTTTGCCCATGTGTGTGAGTTTGATGCCATCAAACCCGATATTTCCAGACTGATTTCTTTTGCTTTTCCACAAGTCATATGGGAGAGCATATTGCAAACATTGCTCGTACGAACAAAAGCAAAGTGATGTGTCAAAGGTTCGTGCATTCGGGCAACGATGTTGAGGGCCAACCACCAAACAGGACTCAGAATGGCTGACATAGCATCTTGCCGCCAGCGACCCAATCGCAAACGGAACTCCTGATATTCTTCATTTGACGGATCATCCAACACCTGATCAGTTGAACAGCGGACATATTGATGATTGATTGATTGATCTCTCTCCGACTCTCTCCTTGAAGTCTTGGGAAATAATTTGTATAGCTACAGCCGCAGCTGTAACTTAATTCTAGCAATCTCTAAACCTCTTTGGCTCCTAGACTCCTAGATCCCTAGACTAATATAGATAAATAGATAAATATGAGCTAATAGGCTACTAAGGCTACTAATAGACTAATAGACTAATAGACTTCTGACCTAATAAACTAATACTAGACTATTGACTATAGACTAAAGACTAATAGACTAATAGACTCTATGACTGCATGACTACTCATTGAATGTGACTATGACAATTATGACAATGACAATGACCATTCCTGGATTCCTGGATTAAGAGTAAGTTTTTTTAACTCTGTTGAAACTAACTACATTCGTCACCAGTTCTTAATTCATTTTTAATTATTTAAAAACAAATGTCGTAATAGTTGTAAAGCTGGCTGTATAGATGCAAACTAAGTATCATAATCATAATAAATCATAACCGTTTAAAGTAAACAAAAATTGTAGTCGTCAGTCTTACTATCATCAATTTCTTTTGTGACAATATGTACTGTAACAAACATAACAAATGAAACAATATAACCTTGAGGTACCTGACGGTACCTGAGGTATACGTAATATGTATGAGCCTATGAATCAACAGAATCAACTAACTATTATCAATTATCTATCCGACTTGCATGTTTGGACTCGGATTTTATTTCTGTGGACTGTGGAACTTAAACATAGTTCCTTTTAGCTTTGACAACGTTGGACCTTTGACTCAGACCAAAACTAGGCCCAGGTTAGGAGTCCCTAGGTTCCTAGATCGTAGGTACACGTCTCTACGAGTCTAAGAGTCCGCCTATCAACTATCAACTAAAAGATAGCCCAGCACCGCGCCCAAAGCCCAAAGGCCCAGGAGCTATCTATCTATAGACTAACAGACTTGGTGACATTCTAGACTCTAGACCCGATGCCGATACCCGGCTAACCTCGTCTCGAACGATTGCCTTTGCGCCCTTTGCGCCATTATCGCCGCCAGCATCACCACGCTCACAATCATCCCCACCTGTAGTCAGGTCAGACAAGTCAGGTAGGTACGGTAAGGACTAAGGAATTGAATCGAATCGGTAATTTGGTTTGGTTTGACTTTGACATATATATTTTTAGTTGGACCGTGCGGCAGTGTGGTAGTTTAAATGGTAGTAGTCAGTCAGCCAGTCAGCTCAGCAGTAATCACTATCATGAATCATAGTGAATCATAATCATAGTATCAGATCGTCCTCACATTAAAAAAAAAAGTATGATACTACTGATACTACTGACTACTGATGATTCCCATTGTCCACCACTACTACTAGTTCATAAAGAATGGTCATGGTCATGGTCAATGGTCAATGGATGGTAACTATGATTGGGAATAATGGTGATGCAGAATTTCACATATCAATTTGGACATGAATTTCATGAATTAAGATAGTTTGATATCTGTGATGATTTGATACCGGAGATGATGATGATGATCATGATAACGTGCACTAGCGCACTAGTGAACTTATTGATGATGATGAGTGATTGGACTGAATGATAATGATAATGATAATGATAATGACAATGATAATGACAATGATAATGATAATGATAATAGTGACAGTGATAGTCAGTGATAGTCTGTATGTCTGTATTACAACAATGGTAGTAGTAGTAGTTGTTGTTATTGTTATTGTAATGAACGACGTTCTGTCTGATCAACTGATCAGCCTGATGATGATTAATGATGATGAGAATGACGATTAATCGTATCGGATCGTGATTCATTTACAAACGTTCAAGATTCATGATGATGATGCTGATGATGATGATGATGACAATGCCAATAACAATCATACCAACCAATGATAACTACCATCATGAGAATCATGAGACGAATCATGAGAATGAACGTGATATTCATGGTTCAGTTCAGTGTAACTGTAACTATAGTAATACTATACTATAATTTACTATAATTCATAATGATGAAGATGAAGATCAGCAAAACCATGATGATTTTACTGACTGATGGTATTGATGATCATGCTGAGGCTGAGGCTGTTATACGTACACAATATTCTTGTGTCTGTGTCTGTGTAGATAACAGACATAACAGAAGTAGTTTGAAGTATACACATAGTTACACAGTAACTAAACGTATGTTTATATGTACAAGTAGGGATGCGACATTAATCAGACATTACCTCGATCGCGGTGATGATTCTAATGTTAATGACACTGGCAATGATACTATGTGTGTTGTTGTACCGTCTTTACATTTACCATTTACAATAATACAAATTTATCTTTTGATGATTTGATGATACTGAAATACTGGTTGAAAATATTGATCGATTGAATCGATTGATGAGTTGATAAATTGATTGAATACACTGATAGATATTCTTTCACATTCCTGGGATTCCTGAGCAAGTTTGTAATAGTTGAACCAATCATTACAATCATAAATCATAAATAAAAAATTTGATGATAATGATACTGATTAATGATTCTGATTAAATTGTATCATAGTAAATAAAACGATGTTATGATTTGGGTGATGATGACCACGATGAATAATGAATGACTCACGATGATAATGTTTCAGTAATTATTCATGGACTCATGGACCATGGACCATGGACTCATGATTCTCATGATAATAAACAATCAATCGATACTCTGGCAATACTCTGGTAAGTTAGATATTTTCTTATAATTAAAACTGTTTTATCATTCGAATCATTCGATTGTCATTTGATGGTTGAGTCCAGTCCAGTCAGTTAATTTGTTTTGATTTACGTATGGTTCAATGGTTGATAATCACATGAATTGATGATCATTGATCATGAGATCATGAGACGAACTTATGGTTCAGGAGGGTGATGGTGATGGTTGATAACTGAAGATGATGACTCATGATGACTGATGATAGATAGTGATGATGACGATGATGATGATGATAATCATGACCCGGGTCAGGGTCATCATAATTCCTATCGATATCGACTTTTGACTTTCCAGCGAGAAACAAAAATAACTAGAAGTACAACTACGAATAGTAAAAATTACCTCAGAAATTTCATTGTATATTTAGATAGAATATTAATCATTATCGCTTTTATTTTCGTTTTGTTTTCATATCAGAAAAAAGGATCAACTTAATTTAAAATGAAAGAATAATTTTATTTATAATTAAGTGTGTGTCAGAAAAAATAAAAATATATTATAATGATAACTAACGTAAATGTATCATATATCTATCAAAGAAAGAACTAAAAGGAAGGTATCGAAGGTTAAATGAGTAGTTAATGAATGATTAGTTAATGATGATGGCGATGATGATGATGATTGATAATGATTCGATGATGAAACATTTGAAATCACGACATCAGAGACATAACAAATGGTTATTCAATATTCAACAACAAGTATTCTTGGCTGTTAGCTCAATTTAACTCTGACTCAGACTCACCTCTGATTCATGTGATTGATTCGATGATTAGGTATTATCGACTTGTTAAATATCGTACTTACTTATGAGACTGATTAATGTTTGTTTTTTAAAACAATGTAACAATGAGTGGTTAAATGGTTAAGTATTGTTCAGGCACGCTGAGGAGTCGAGGAGTCGAGGAGTGAGAAGTGGGATTGGGTCCGGGTATCAAACGATAGTCACGATAGTCGATAGTCGATAGTGTTGAGGCAGTGTTAGGGCTTAGTTCTTACTACTTGGTATTTAGACTCAAAATGTCATAACTACAAGGTTATGTTAGATCATATCTTGAAGGCTAAAAGTATAAAGCTCATAAAGATCTAACATAACAAAAAATACTAAGTCTGAATCGTCATCGTCATCGTCAAATCGTCAAACCGTCAAACAAAACCCCCAAAGGTTTGACTGGCCTGTGTCCTCGGTCGATTTGACGACGCTCAAATGCAGAATGTCGTCCAATGGGAGAATTTCGCCTCAGCTGGAGTTGTGATTGGAATGGAGTGGAAATGATAGAGACTCTAGTGGAGGAGGGACCAGATAAGATACTCCCAACGCCAGTGGAAGGAAGAAAGAATCTACTTGGAGGAAGTGGTGGGTGAAAATTATAAATACATAAATGGCATAAGCCATAAGCCGCATAAGTAAGTGAGAGTGAGTGGATCAATCCTGGGTGAATGGTAAATGGTAGTCTATGCATGGTAATGGTCGACTAATAAAACAATAAGAGCTCTCATTAACCGACCGATACTTATATACAAAGTCAGTGAGGTATAGGGCAAATAACAGTAGCAGTAGCATTTGAAACTGCAATTAAAAAATGATACATGATACAGGATAAATAGAATTAAACAATGAAACAATCGATTCTTGTAATTCTTGTTCCATAATATCATACTCGTCCCTGACCAGTGGAATCAATGCCCTAGTCGGACCCTAATAAATTAGTAAAGCAACCGTCACTCGCGGAGGTAGAGGAGATCTCATCATCAGCAGTCGAAAGAAAAGCAGCTGCTCCAGCCAGATTGAAACCGAATGCAGCCGGAATGACACGGATAATGTTCGTCACTTTCCGTTGAAGTAAGAATTGCTCTACATCAGCAATTGATCCCCATCGACCCGCTACACATTTGGGAATGATTTTTTTGCAATGCGTTATTGCAGAAACATCTCCGAGTTTTCGTACCCAAGTCTTGTAGATCGGTTTGCTGCAGTCCCGCCACGTGTAAGACAATTTTGCGATCGTAGCAAAGTACTTGAAAGGTTTTCCGACATCAGGATCCACGTGTCTCTTAAACCATGAATCAGTGAGGTTCGAGCCTGTTTTCATAATCAGTTGGCAACAATGCATGTAGCAACTAAAAGCCATGAACAAGGTTGAATCATCATCCTCCAAAAGACAACCGCAAAGCTTTTTGAATTTGGATTGATCTGATCCACCATCAGACGTGTATGCATAGATCCGGATAGGTGAGGTTCCAAATCGTTCTGGAGGTTCCCGACCCACACCTACACATCCCAAAGATTCCAATTGTCGCTGTAATAGATAAAACGTTCCCACTGCTGTCTCATCTGAAACGACTTGTAGATCAGCAAATGCCTTCTTACGTGCCCAATCGGATTCCGGGTTCAAGGACATTTCTGCTAAATACGTTGTTTCCAATTCAAGACTCAACAATTTTGACCGTTGCCACACCGACGTCGTGGTTGCGTCACTACCTGGGCATGGACATGGAAGGAAAGACAAGTTAAAGCTAAAGACAAGACTATATTGGTGGCTTGTGACAGCCTGTGACCTAGTACCTGGCCTTGACAATTTGATAACTAACTAACGTGAAATGTTTGAAGCAGGGTGGTTGAATTACAGTATGTCTATGTCTACGTCTGATTCTTTTGTTTCTTTACTAATGGCTATAATAAATGATCCACTGGTCTCTGTTGATCACCTGCGTCCCCTATTGGTGGATAGACAGACACAGTAGATTTACAGTCCAGTAGTTGATACTTTGATGAAAATATCAATAGACAATGTGACACTGACACTGACACAATAGATAGTGATAGATAGACAGTGAAAGAGACATACATAACATATCGCATATATAATTATTTAACTATGAAAATGAAACTGATAATTCCAATCCTACAAACTCTAAACTCTAAACGATTGTTTACTAAGTCAGCTGAAGTCAGCCCAGGCCCATGTCGATTGCATGTCCATTGTCCATGTATAATTATACTGAGTCCTTTCTCCTTGTTTTACGGGACTATGGTTGAACATTGAACATGTCTGACAGACATATTCGAATTTCAGGGGAAGTATGAACGGAGTATGAGTATACGGTATGACGGTATGAGTCATGAGGTAACTGAATCATGAATAATCATGAATCATGGTTGTGTTATGAATGATGGCTATGGGCTATGGGCTATGGTCACTATGGTTATGACAACTCCTTGAACTTGTGAAAGTGAACTTGTGATTATTCGTAACCTGTCCCCGTAAGCATAACCTCGTAACCCAAAACAAAACTCAGGCCCAATGGCCCAATGGCCCAAGGCCCAAGACCGCCAAACCAGTTCAGATCTTACGTGCCATCGAGACACTGAACGAGTGCACGATGACACCAGGAGTCACTGGTGATACAGACAGTGCCAGTTTGTGTTCCCACTGTTCGTGAAATCGACGAAAGGACATAACACGGGTTGCTCCCAAAATGATTTCTGCTTTTAGAAAGGAATCTTTTGATATATCTGTAAGCAACAGTTTCCCCATATCTGCAGCTGCAATATTCGACAAACACTTCCTCACTGCAGCCACAATCTGTCCTCGAGATGTCATATGCAGACGCTTACGAGTATCACCACGATCCTTCCCCTTTGTTTCAATTTCAAACATAGCCGATGTGATGGGAACATCTCCACGAACTGCAGCTTCCAGAAGCTGCGCAGAAATTTCACACACACTCGACTGTTTGTCACCACCACCTCGACCCTTCCTCTTTCGACTACCAGTAGCGGTACCAGCAGCCATAGAATCGTCACAACTTTGTCGTCGTGCTTGTTGTTTGGCCTTCAATATCTTCAATCGAATCAGAATCGAATCATCAAGAAAAACAAACAGGCGGGGCAACTGAATCATGTGACCCGATATGATAGATCTAAGAATCTAAGAATTAAGAATAATCGTCACTACACTGTACACTACAACAAATAAAATTAAGAGTCCGTTTGAATCAACCAGACCTCGTCTTCAAAAAAAGAAAATTGAACACAATAGTCCATGAGTCCATGAGTCTACAAGATATTCCAAAGTCCCATGTCCCAGGTCCAAATTATGTACTGAAGACTGATGTATATACTTATTGCAGTATCACTAACTTGGCTCTGATTATAATTCAAATAAATATAATTAGTAACCGCAGTTGTTCGAACTACACAAGTGATAAGATATGTTGTTTCTTTGATTGGTGATATCGTAAATTTATATATTGCTATTTTAGATATTTTAGATTGAATAACTGAATAATAATTCAAAAATGAAAAATGTTTTTGTTGATTTGTTGATGAATGAATTCATGAATTAATGATATCTTGATGGCTTGGTGATACTGATATAACTATAATCATACAATCATAACCAAAACACTTGACACTTGAAAGATAGGATAGTCTAGTTTTTATGAGTTTTGGTACTTGTATCTGTCAGTCGGTTAGTCAATCGGTTTGTCTGTCTGCCAGTTAGGTGATTTGACATAGAGTCAGGTCGTCAGATACCTAATCAACCTTGTCTTAGTCTATTAGTCAGTCTTAGAGTCTTAGATTACTCAGTCTTTGGTCTTTGGTGGTTCCTGGTTCATTGGTCCATTGGTTCATTTATTATCAGTTATCACCGATCACTGTTATCACCTGTCACGGTCACGATGATGGTTATCCGATAATGACAATGATATCCCAACGGTAACAGTAATGGTTGGTCAGTAGTAATGGCGCGCAATGATATTGATACTGAGTTCATGATTCTCTGACTGTAGGCTATAGGACCAGTCTTAGTCTTAGAGGCACGGAGTCACGGTTTAATCGACCTTGAACCTTGGCCTTAGGCCTTAGGCCTTAGACCTGTCTTGATCATAGTAAAGCAAGTCGCAGAGTCATAGAGCTCATAGAGCCATAGAAATTCTCAATGCTCAATACCTATTAACTATAGGTAGTTAGGTAGTTAGGTAGTCATAACATAGCCAGTCATAGTCAGTCATGGCCACACTCACCATAGTCCATAATCTTAAGACTTAAGAGTCTTAGCTTCATCATAAATCTCAAATTATTTGATTATCTAAAATGTCTAATATCTAACATCTAATATCTAATATCTAATATCTGATATCTGATATCTAATCTAATCAATACTACATGATCAGTGATCAGTATGAATCAATATCATAAATCAACAACTCCACAACTCAACAGTTCAATCACTGATGACTGATACTTTACTGTGAATTCTTTGGCTCTTGAGTCTTGAGTCTCGAGTCGGGCCGAGTCGGGGCTTTTTTATTGTTTGGTTCTTTTGGTTCTACGGTTCTACCTGATTCTACCTGTATTTGTGTATTCCATTCCATTGCCCATTCAATTTGCCATTCAATGTCGATGTCAATTCAGTGATTCAATTACTTAGTCAGTTAAAGTTAAAAGTTAAGATGAGATGTTGTTGATGATATTGATATTGCTGATGTTAAGATTAATAAGACTGGATAAGATTGACTGATAGGTTGATCTAAATAACATTGACAACTGACTTTGACAAATTAAATACCTGATTCTGATAATTTGATACTTGAATAATTGAAAACTAGTTCTTTGAAGATTCGAAATTTCAGCATACCTACTAGTATATAGAGTTAATAAGGTCATAGTCATAATATAGTGACTATATTATATAGTCATATATAGTCTACAGTCTACGGTAATGGTATATTATCTCAAAGCATTTCAATTATTAAATTGTATTTGTAATTTGTTATTATGTTATGCGGCGTTATGTGGATTACTATCATCAGTTGTTGTGGAAGGTATTTTGAATAATATCAATATTTTTCTTATTATTCTAGAAATTCTAGTAAAGTATATAGCAGTAGAATAACAGATATAAAACACCAGGAATGGTTCATGATCATTGTTTTTACTATTTTTGTTGTAATTGTTATTTGTGAAAATTGGTGATATTGATATGAAAATGTGATATGTGTACTCCAGGTGGAAAATATTTGACACACAATACGATTCAATACGACAGTACAGTACATCTTACTATACGTGTATTAGCATTAGCATTAGCACGTATTATACATTGTAAAAACCATAAAACTATATCAGTAGAATGTAGAATCATTATGTTGTTTTACATTTTACATCAGTCAGTTGGTTATTTGTTTGGCAATTAAAGTATTAACATTATTAAATTATATTATCATCATCATCATCATCAGAATCATCATCAAAATGTTTTAGTCAGGTCAGGATCAGGATCAGAATTCCAATCACTGTCCAAGAGTCCAAGAGTCTAAGTTCAAGCTTCCAAGATCATCGAAGCCCTAGGTAAAAGGCCCGGCGTATACACCCACCATCCCTACTGCTAGTAGTAACTATCCTACTATTACCAGAGTGTAACTTGAAATTACTTGTGCCTTTGCTGACTTTGCTAACCCTGTTTAATCAACATGAAGTGGACCATTGGGCTATTGAATGAACAATGGACAATGAACTATTGAAAATATAAGACTTATCCAAGCTACTGCTACTGATTCGACTCACTGCTAAACCAAACTGGAAGCAAACACACGGCCACGACATGACCCCCCTGAACGACCTCGGATAAATCGTGACGAAGTCTGGTAATTGCCATATCTCTGCATCGGATGTGGTGAAGTTGCTCATCCGTCGTCAGGGCAGTGAACATTTCACGGGGAACCGAAACACATCGATTTAGTAACTGTTTTGTAGTCAGGTTACCAGCCGCAACACCATCGTCTTGACTCTGTGAACTCTGTAGCAATGATGATGTTGATATCGGTGAAGATACCAGTGCAGTTGATTGGGATTCTATCTCAACTGAATTTGAAAGGGAACCTTGGCTATCCTGAGAATCCTCCAAGGGTGACATAACCAAAGTCAGTTGGGATGATGATCGATGAACTGAAGGGATACATGTAGTTCGAAGCCGGTCGACAATCTTGTCCCATTGTTGTACAGTGATAAAATGTCCAAGAATGGTCAATAGCACTGGCACTGACTCAATCTTGTAGAACAATCCATAAACTCCGTCAGTTTTGAAGGGACGTAAAACTTGCCAGACACCGTCTGTAATCCTCCCACCACGTTGCGATATCGACTTCGCAAGTGTCATTGCGGAAGGTACGCAACCTTCGAAACCCTTGGGTCAGCGTCCAGGACGTCGTCCTTAACTCACTAGAACCGTCCACGCTACCAAGTCAACTACTCCCAGAGCTCAGCCACTTTTACACACAAG
>Ga0126342_10007552_pt1 | contig 19440 bp, 19 predicted proteins | sample Cyp1metagenome_FD_92528 | JGI IMG/M metagenome (GOLD analysis project Ga0126342, IMG submission 92528) | Coral microbial communities from Lord Howe Island, Old Settlement Bay, Australia - Cyphastrea 1 metagenome | ecosystem: Host-associated > Invertebrates > Cnidaria > Coral ... | reverse complement strand
TAAATATTGAAACGCTCCTACAACTTATATCCCATAGAATATGATCATGATATGCATAGTGATATGCAGCAAGTTATGGGGGAAACATATCCCATGCAATGGAGAATATATATATATATATATCCCACATATCCCAAAACTACCCACGAGATTCGGGGTTTATTTTCGTGCAGGATGCGGCACCCTCTCGTGGAAAGATGGAGAGGTGCGTTTCTCTACCGTTTTTTTTTTTAAGGTGAAGGTGCTTTGGTGAACCAAAAGATGCGGATTTAACATGAGAGAATGATGGATACCCCGGGATTTCGGCTCCAACCGTTCTGGGAGCCATTTATTTGGAGATCACCTGAGATGGTGGGCTGTTGGATCAGTCAGGGAGGGCAAAAAGCAGGCCCACAGCCCCAAAATGGGCCCAAGAACGCTTCGCAAAACCAAAGGAACGTTTCACTAGGTCCATGCATGCCCCGTGCTGTCTTGACAGCCACAAGCAATGCAAAGACATTTGTACAGCCGGCGGCAATGCACAGGACCCTGAGCGCAACCCCCCGGCACCGCCCGACATCAAAGTTGACTTACTTCCGCCTTTGTGAGTGGCAACGCTGATTCCTGGGGAGCGGGGCCAGGTTCGCGTGCGCATATCCACATACATCACGCGGAAGCAGCGTTAAATTCGCAATTCGCTTGGCCGCAAAGCCAGAAAGAATGAGCTCAACAGCTACTAAGGAGGATTTCGCAATTCGTATTGGCTCGGCCGCAAAACTATGCAAAAATACTAAGAACATCTAAGAACATGAAATTAAAAGAAATGGTATCCCATTCTATTTTTCAAATTCGAGGGAAATTCTTATAGTTGTTTTGGGTCCGAGCCATTGTGGTTTGCAACTCATAGTAGAGATTTAACAACATCCCATATGATTTGACCAAGACCTCCTTTTTGATGGGTTAAGCCCCTTATGATATCCCCAAATCAAGTCATGAAAACCCTTCTGAGGTGATGAACTGCCTGCAGCAACTTCTCATGGCGTATCGGATACCTCTTCCTGAGCTGCCCGGGAGTCCGGTTGTGGAGTGAAGGTTGGGTGAAGAGTAGGTGCCGCAACCACTAACCACATATCCTATATATACACATATATTATATGTATCAGTTATGTATAGACATGTGATCTGTACATTTATAGGTGTATCTATCTATGTTCCATCCATCCATGCATCCAGCCATCCATCCCACTGGGTACGCCTGGTGAACCGACTGGTGGAGGATGACGAAGACTATGATTAGCCATGGATAACAAACATGGTGATGAAACACCTGAACTGGAGGCGTGTTTGGATTTTCTATTTTTTTGCTTGATCTTGGTCAAAATTACATCCCAAACTAAAGATTCTTGATCGCCATCTGTGTTGTGTCCTTTCCCTTGTTTCGACTCATTGCATTGTTATACAACACCGTAGTTGCGAACCAGTTCTGAGATCTTCCCCCTATCGACAAACCTTGCCTGATAAATTGGGGACGCACCCCGCGAAAGGGATCAGTTGCTAGAAAAATGGAATCTCCAATTGAAGCAACTGGGGAGTCATGAATCTTGGGCACATGTGTCAGCACAGCATGTAGGTATGCACTTATATATGTATATAAATACAGTATTGTAGGTATGTGCTTGGGTTGCATGCAGTGTATGTCGATATTGACCTGGGTATTGGCATTCTGAGGAATGACATTCTGTAGCTACATGCGCAAACACGCATACACAGTACAATGTACACGCTTTGACATACATGTTGTGATAATGGTGATACCATTTTGTGATATTGGTGATACTCATAGTGGTGGTGATAACTTAATAACCATGGTAATCACAATGATACCTGTAAGGATGAATACAACAGCAACAACGACAACGACACTTAGCATTGCGATTATTTCATGAATATGTTTGTCACTATCACTATTACTATTACCTTTAGTATAATGATGAATCATAATTGCCATCTGAGGTGATTATCATTACTCTATCAATACAATACTTAATTATGATGAGTACACCATTACACCTACTATTATCACTGCTTCCAATATTGTGATGACAACCGTAACTACGACATGGTTCTCCAAGATTAAGATCATATTTATATGTATATTTATATTACCATTACAATGGCTATCACTATCAGTAGCACTCTGAGTATGACTAGCTACCTACCTTTGCAATTCTTATTGCTACTGCTATCATTGTCGGTCCGCTTAGTATTACCCTATAGTATGAAACCATGAATATGACTGCGACTCAGCTGTATCATTTTATTACTATCATATTATGATCTTATTATATCTATGAATAAAACAACATACTATCACTACTATTGCCAATCTTCTTATGATAGTAATAGACACGATAGATATGGCATTTCTTATCACTTACTATGGCCATTGATTTTCTCCTCACTGAGTCATTACCACGAAGCGGTGGGGCAGTCCTAGGTCACCTGAGAGCCTGTTGGCCATCTATTCCCAGGCCAGTTGCGGCCAGTTGCGGCCCGGTCACAGTTGGGTTTGCACCAAGACAAGAGTATTTGATTGAGAAGAGACTTGTGCTAGGCAGTTGTATTCGACAATGGATGGTCCCAAAGTTTGAGCGAATTTCATCTCCTTATCAGCCATTGAAATGTCCAGTTAAGTTTGCTCTTGACTTACATCCCCGGTTTGCAAAATAAAAATCCATCTGAGGACATAGCCTCTGGTAACTAAACCTAGCACGCCAGGGACATATTTCAACAGCTGCAGTACATAGATCATAGATTTATATCTACATTCATGGAAAACATGTCCATTTTCTAAGGGTTTTCACCACCAAATCCTCATCTTTGATTTCTATATTTTATCATATTTCCATGGCCAGGGTGAGAGTAGCATGCAGTGATCTCAGCATGTTTTCTTCAGGTCAAGGAGAACAACTCCGAGGTCGACGCGCCACAGAAGTTCGCGGGACAAATTGATTATTGGTTGAACCCAACAAAATGAAGTGGCTCAAAAAACAACTCTAATATTCCTCCATCGAAAAGGGGAAAAACATATTTAGCCTTTCACCTACCACCTATGGTTTTTGATGTTTGATATCCAAAAATTGTTGTTGGCATCCCCAGGATAGTCTCTTTTGGCTTACCCATGTTGAGAAAAACTTTCCGACCAGCCACTACTTACATCCCATGGTATAAACCACTTGAAAGCCGTTTAAAACCCCATGTACTGTATTGAATCTTGACATGAACCATCATGGAAACCATGTCTTGGGGGTAATCCATCCATTGGGCAAATCCGCATCAGACGCATGTGCCTTGAGCCTGCTAGGTGGAAGGTTTAACCTTGCAACAGATGTGCGACTTTGCACAGAAGGCCCCCAGGGATCGGTGTAACTTTGGGTGATGAAAAAAGAGACATGTAAAACCCCCCACAATAGAATAACCTCCAAAATGATTGAAAAGTCAACACCTCCAAAAGAATTGTGTGAAAATAATATAGTTACTTAATATATATATATACATAATTGTGATAATTTTTGCTTTCCTATCAGTTTTTGATTCTTTTTGGAGGGTTGCTCTCCACGGCCATTTCATGGCCCATGCTCCGCATCGGCAGAGCCAGGTTTCGGAAGCTGCAAGCCGCTGGGAGGTGCGATGTCATGACTGTGACTGTGACTGAAAATAGGATCTACAGTACCTTCAAAATAGCCTTGTGAATGGGGAACGAATCCGAAAAAATCATCAAATAAAAAAAAATGGGTACCATATTTTCAGACAGACACAAAAGGGAATTGACATGAAACCACCAAACATATCCATGCGGAGTAAAGAAGTGGCTACAGCCATTGACTGGGGAATATGCATGAATGTGATGATCAACACTGATCAATTATATAGTGGATTTTGGGATACCACATTTTCTGACAATCCCATATGATTGCTTGAATCACCTTCCAAAACTCCTCCATTGGTCAAATCTCTTTTCCCTGGGGTAAACATAGACATAGATGCGGAACATGGTCTATTTACAATCATTTATTATAGATGACCAACGAATGGTGAATTTCCACATCCATGTTAGTTGCCGTTAGTTTACATCCAGGTTAGTTACTGTTACCCTCTGGTAAACTAACATAGCTATGGAAAATCACTATTTTTAATGGGTAAATCCACTATAGATGGCCATTTTCAATAGCTTTTTGTATGTTTACCAGAGGGTAGTTACTGTGAATGTCCAAATCCCAACCTTTGGCCGTTTGATTTTGGCCGCTTCCATCCGATCCCGAGTGAACTCTGGATCATGACGGAGCGTCCCCCACTAGCAGGTGAGCGACGAAAGCCAGGAGCAGCCTCAGTGCCATGGTCGAATCTTTAGCTCTTGGAGTCCCAATTTCTATCAATTTCTTGTTGTTAGAAAGATTGCGTATATATATATATATATCTAAAATTAATTATCTAAATATGATGTATATAATTGTATATACCCACATCATCAAGCAATGGAACTATATACACCATATTCCCATTAGTTGTTCGTTGATAAAAATAACACTTTTTGTCATAAACCATAGTAAGCCAATCATATAATTTATAACTATATGATACTATATGGATGTTTCCTAAGTTATGAGGGTACCTGCAGATCATCCCATCATGGATGAGCAAACTATAGTATTGAAAAATCATGGTGACTTGGGGATTCCAATATTTGTTTTAAATTTGAGGTTACTATACATATTTGCATAACATAATTCATCATAATTCTATAATTAGTTTTGATGTTTGTGGATGGCCTGAAATCCCAAACAGGGTTGAGAAGTTTGACCTTCATCCTCATAAGAATTTCATTTTTTTGATGCTTAGAATCCCAAGATCTGTCCTTTAATTTAAGGCAGGTCGTCATTGCCATCGAATTTGGTAAGTGGGTAGCGGATGGTAGCGGAAGTAACATGGCTCAGCAGTCTCCCATTCAGGATTATGCCAAGTAGATGTCCAAGCATGGCTTGCCCTTGACCACCCTTGAGCCAAGGCTGCGACGTCAGGTGCGAAGGAAACCGAATTTCGCCAGCCAGTCAGCCACAGCATGCATGTTGGTTTCCCAATGTTTCCTAGATGGTATAGTCCCGTAATTTGAAGCCTCAAACTTTGGACATCCCGGTCTGTTGATGTCCTACCCTTCCGAGCCGACGGATTTCCAATTGGCAATTTGGCGGATAGCCAGGGAAACCATCCCTGACAATGGCCTCAAACCAGCTTTTGGAATTATAATTATTTTGTGAGTTTCCCAGATAATTGAAATCACCTTCAGTTCATCACTCAGGCATCCCACTTGGAACATCATACTGTACCAAGGCATCCCACTTGGAACATCATACTGTACCACTTAGTAAGGGGCTACTGTAACGACAAGCCTGCTTAGCAAGTCCCCTAAGTGGGTTATCCATGTAATTCCATGCATGTACTAGCATTACACATAAATGAATGTATAAATAAACACATAGATATAAAATGATATAAAACACACACACACAAAAACAGATCTTAAAAACTGAAGACATAGATAAAGACACCAATAGTTAGACGATTGTAAACGGTAACTACAGCTATCATTGCACCGCCAGTTGCAAGCTGCGCCTGCTGCGTGGTCCTGGGACGCTAGCATCGCTTAGGAGCCGATGGGATGGGTTGAAGTGTTGGGAATCTTTTAGGATATTTATATAATGAACTATAAGACTATAATATATATATATACATGATTATCATGATGATAGTACAATTATCATGATATCATATCATAGTATAATATATATATATATATAATTAATATAAATATATATATATATATATATATATATAATATGATGATATCTGTATAATGCACGATACTTGGTGCTTCATCCTACTAAGTTTGCAATCCCAGCTGGCCCAACTATTATTGTTGGACCCTATTTATTCTGTTTACCCCACTGAAAAAACCAGGTCTATCAGTGTCTATGATATTCTAGTCTACTTATATAGTAAGTAGGATGTGCCCACCATTTGCAGATCATTTTCCCGGTGCCATGGGGTAAGCGTAGGGCCGCTTTTGGCCGTAGGGTACCATCAGATCCGATCAGAAATAGAGGTTTTAACCAACACAATTTGGAGGTTTAATCAACAAGAATGGGGCTAATCAAAAATCAAAGTCACACATGGCAGACCCCATATCACCCGACTGTTTAGAACATCATTTTCTCCACGCAAGTTGCAATTCTGGGGTATACATACCCAATTGACAAAAGCTTATGGAGATGTATGGAGGTTTCTTGCAATCGGGAATTTCAAAATTATTTGCGCATGGTGTTTCTTAATGGAGAAACCAATAAATGATTAATGCATGAACTTTGGTAAATGCATACTTAAATTCTCACAATAATGGGGTGATTAATGTACTTTTTAACATGTATTTTTGAGAAGCAATACCTAATTACTGGATTCGCTGAAGGACATTTGATGTTTCTTTCCCACAGCTCAATCCAGCGGGTCACAATCCAAGATTTTTTCTCGTATGAGATATGTAAGCTCTATTTGGGTAGTTTAATCATGTGATATTGTATTGAGAAACCATACCAGATTTACCCATTGACTTACCATTTGAGGGTATTGAAATCTAGTACCCAAAAACGCGGGTTTGACGAAGTTTTGGGCCATCGGCCATGAGAATATCATTATATTGCCCAGCTTGAAATCGACAAGATTCTCCTGCCTTTGACCAGTATGGAAAAAAGATCATCCAACTCCAACTATTGCTCTGTGGTAGATCAATCTGGCAAGGGGAAACCCATTTGGTTAACATATTGGAGGTATGATTTTTCATGCTCCGTATGATGCCCATTGACTAGTATTCTTGTATATTCTTGTGACGGCTGCTTCAACCAGTTGCTCATGTTGGATCAGGTGGAGAGGTTGAACCTGGGGACAGCGGATGCCCGAAAAAAGTCTGAGAATGGAGTGGGTCAAACTCGAAGACCTGCTTGGAACCCCAGAATTTGACCATGCTTAGTGTCCTTTTCCTATATAGTTGTTTCAACTATATATATACATATGTTGATTTCCATCCTACCAGGTCCTACCATGATCACTGTAGTTGACGAGTATTTTTTGGATGGGTCGAAAACACCAAGCACTTTCAATGGTTTTAACCATCCAAGTTTGGTGGTTGGTCGAAGCTCGGGGCACCTTAGAGAGTGGTTTAATTTTAAAGATATTCGAGCGGCCGCCCTAGCGACTCACACACGGATGCAGTGTGCGCTCCGAAGTGTTGAGTGTTGAAGCCATTGCGCAGAAAAGAAGCAATTCCTAGCGATAGATCGGCAGGGGTGGAGTCACTCAATCAGTAGATTGGACATTTTTACCAGGACATCAAACAAAACTCAACAGCACCTAGAGTTTTTAGGTCAACAGCAGAACATACTCTAGTCATCTCGAGTCTGTTGAGTTTTGGTGATATTTTCGACAATTCTGATTCATACCCCACATAATGTTTCCTATCTGACGACTGAATACCAATTTTTGCGGAAGGAAGAAGAGACCTCGCCTCGGTTGCATGGCCATGTCTTTACTGGATGTATTATAGTCTTATGGTCAAACTTATGGTCGTACACTTGTATTTAGGGCTTGTTTGGGCTATTTTGGGCTTAAATGGGTTTGCTACATATCACATCCAACTGGCAAAAAATCTTCTATCAGGGGATCAACAAACAACCATAGTTCGTGACGAAAGATAGAAACACAGAGACCATCTGGGAATGAAGCATCTAAGGGATTGTGACGTGTGGTTGTTTGATGATTGGTTGATGGTTGATGGTTGATGGTTGGTTGATGGTTGATGGTTGATGGTTGATGGTTGGTTCATCGGGATTCCCATGATCGAGTAAATCGAGTATGAGAATCCCCATCAAATCAATGAGTGTTGTCCGTTTTTGCACCATCTAGGGGCTGTCTGCAGTGTTTTGGTTCTGTAGCTCAGAGAAGCACAGAGACTCACAAGCCACGCGACCGCGACTCGGGGCTTGTTTGTTGCGAGGCCGGTGGACAGAAGTCGCTTTTGGGCCACTGCTGTTGAGGCCTCTTTCCAGGCTACAGAGGCTACTGGACGCAGCGGGAGCTGTAAGCTTGGTGTTTGCTTTAGGTTTGTACAAATAGAGCTGGTGTCACAAAGCAAACCAAGGACACTAATATATTGAGATACATTTTGCACCATTGATTGGGAATCACTGCAATTAGAGAACTTGCGAATATATATATATACACATATAATTTTATACATATATCTATTTTTATATTATATATGATATCTGATCCGGCCCGGCACTTGCATGGTTACCCAACTTCAACTGCAGGTTGAATAGCTGGTCAGTATGAGCTTTGGCCAAGCAGCCCGTGGTGCGGCCTCCTTCTTTCCAGAAGACCGGAAGGAACTTGGCGGCAAATCATACATGATTTGAGTGTATGGTGAAAGGTCAAGAACTTCCAGAATTTCACATACACTCAAATCAATAATTTGTGAGAACTCAATGGTACATTGCACATTCAGTGAAATCATTTTGAGTGTATGGTATATGGCATGATATGGCACTGAAAAACATGATCACAGCCGAATCAGCCGAATGGTGGTTTCTTGGCCTTGGCCGGGATCCTTCAACGTTCCGTTCCACCAAGTCAGGCAGGGATCGCACGACGCAACAAAGTCCAACAAGAGCAGTTCTGGGCGCCAGATTGGGGTGGCATGCGGCTGTAAAAGTGGTACAGTAATGCCAAGCGCAGGATTGACTTTAAGTCTTGGCCAGAAATCTGGGGAAGTGGCTGGGTTTTGCATGGTTTTGGGGGTGATGAATCCTACCTCGACATTTCTAGTTGGCGATGACTTTCTCTCATATCTCATAACTCATAAAACAAAAAAACATATACAAAACATATAAAACATAGGGGTGGGACCCACCCAAACAACCAGGTTTGATGAGTTTGAATATTTAGCGCAGATGATTTCTTGGAGCAGAATCGGAAGCACTCGCAGTGTTCATGGCCTTGAGTTGTGAGCCACACCCAGTAGTAACTTCGATTGTTTTCACTTGAACATGTCCTTCTACAGAGGGTTCCGTGCGGGTTCCGTGCCCCATCAAGGGGTCCTTGCAAGCGAGGAGTTTAGTTTTTCCCTGGACCTTCACAGAATCCTCAACCATGGGTGCTGGCGGTGTACCATAGGCAATGACCTCTAACTTTATTTTTAAACCTCAGATGCCCTTGAAGGAAGCATCACCCAAAAACCTGGTTCCGATCCGCCAACTCCAAGACATTCCCCAAGATTCGTGGGGGTTCATGCCCCAGGCTGCCCTGGTTTGAGGTTGTGCAAAGAGCCAAAGCCATCCTCCAGAGCCGACTTCGTTGGAGATCTCAGATCTCACCAGTCATCCCAGTAAGGGCTACAACCCAGGATTTTAGACTGGTTATATTGTGAGATGAATTATTATACACAGTATGTATGTATATATATATAATTTAATATATATATATACATAGTATGTATGTATATAAATGATTATAAATGTATATATACAGTATGTATATATATATATATATCTATAATGTATGTATGTATATAACTTTAAAAGTATGTGTATATATATATACACATATTTATAGTTATATATTTTTACACATTGGAAAACAAGGCCGATCCCTTTGACTACCATTTTGGCCGTTTTGTGTCCTTGCCGCCGCCCAAAACCGCTACCCAGTTCGACCCTCCCAACAGGAGAGGTCTCTGGGCGTTTTCAAGTGCACAGCCGACGCCGGGGCCTTGCTTGGGGACCAGAAAATTACAAGCAAAACGATAGTTTTCATGATCATCAAATGTGGGATCATCATTTTTTCTTTTTGTAAATTGTGGTGAGAATGGATGAATTTGTTTTGCCTTAAATAAAACATGGTTTGCGAATTAGATCACCTTCCCCATATATATATACACATTTATATGTATATATATATATATGTGTGTGTATACAGTGTGTAGATATGAACACATGTCTGTACGTACATAACGACATATAATATGCATGACTATTATGCATTTTAATATATATATATATATATCAACGGATACATAATGGATTTTGTTTATGGATACTAAGGGATATTAGTGATTCTTAATGGATATGAAACATACTAATGGTATATATATATATAATATTATCCAAAGTCCAAAGATGGTGACCATAAAAATTTGCTGGAAGAACATCGGGATTTTTCCTCCCCCAGGTTGATGCTGGAAATGGGCGACGACTTCGACGGGCCAAGCAACCCATAGCCTGGGTGCTCGGTAGCGAGCTCCGCCTGGGCGATACAAAAAGATGTGGAGAAACCATGGTGAAAGCCTAGGAACATGATGGAACATGATGGAACATGATGGAAAATGATCTACTTCATCTACTTCTATGGTGGGAATAGTGTAGTAACTCAGTAGTAACCTTTTTGTTTTATGATGTTTTATGCCTCATCCATGGGATTATCAACACAAGAAGACTTACGTTGACCAGGGTTATCGGTGACCAAGTGGATCCTCCAAGTAGGATAAACTAACATAGATGAAAGCCATCGTTTCGGAAAAGAAATTGATCTAAACATGGTGGCATTTCCACATCTTTTTCTATGTGAAAGAGGAGGTTACCCTACAAAAATGAGAGGTTAGCCAAATACAAAAATGAGAGGTTAGCCAAATACGGTTTCACCCGCCAAATACGGGTTCGTTTATCCAATTTTAGGAAATGCTAGTTGAAGGGAAACTTTACAGGGCTTACTCTTACCCTTAGATGTACATGAAAACAACCAAGGTTTCCTGTAAAATGACCCTGAAATTAATCCATTGACGAGAGCTGATCTTCGCCTTTGGAAAGACCCTACCGTACCATCTTGGAATGACTTTGGATCACTGACAAGAGGAAATGGCAATGTCACAGAATTTCCAGTCCCTGCTGAAAATGTGTATATATATAAATATCAAATGAATTCTGTGACATTCAAATTATATCAACCCAACATAAATCTGGGACATGGGACATTTCTATCATCAACCCTTGTTGAGTCCCTTCCTTCTTCTTTTCGCACCTGGCTCAGGACGACCAGCTCTTGGGTGCTCCCTCCGGTGTCGTTGGCGCTGAAGCACATCCCACGGGCCTCCCCAACAGGCGTTTGGCGCCTCCGGCGGATCCTTTTGTCCTTTTGGACTCCATGGAACCCCAAAAAACAGCTGAGTTGATGTGAATGTGGAAATTCCATGAAATTCATCATGTGTTTTTCTGTTTTTCCCGCATTTTCATGCATTTTTTGGTTGCGATTTACGTTTTTCAGGGGCATCATCTCATGGATTGTTTTGCTGTGTTTGGTTACCAGTGTTCACTGTGATGATATACTATGATATACTACATGTGTTGATTGTTTTGGCACATATTCGATCTATTTGTCAATTTGTGCATTCTCAGAGGATCATCCCAATTGGCAACTCAGTTGGATGATGCTTCAAGTCGAGATGGCTATGCCGCTATGCCGGAGTTTTTTTTGCGGAAGCCTTACGAGTTTTCAACCAGGGTTGCTCCATCCTATTGTAGGTGAAGGCAACCTTTTGGCGGTAAATAAATGGGTCATTTTACTTCTTTCAGCCAGTTTCCCCGCCTTGTTTCTGGGGTGTTGGGAGCCTGATCGTGGCCTATTTGGTGCCCAAAAAACGGGCACTCTACAGTAAGATCCAATGGCATAACACTTTAACACCACATTTTTCGCATTTTTAGTGGCCACGAATTGGGGGTGAATCCTCATTTCTAGACAGACCAGAATCAACCATACAATATTATTGGATATAATTACCATCAAATATCCAATAATATCTTTCGCAGTACACATCCCAGGAAATATCACCATTATATCATGGCAGTCCACATTGTGGTTGGTTTGGCATTCTCAATATCATGGATTCCATATTTCACATGATATTCCCGTCATATCCCCACAATATTCCCCACAAGGAGCGTACCGCCCAATTATTCCTCGGTTTCTCAACCCCATCAACACAGCTACAAAGTTATAAATTATATAAATCCACTTAGCATAACTTAGCATAACTTAGCTCATCAATATGATCACTTAGCATCATATGATAGGAACATCAATTTTTTTTTGGGGGGGGTCCCAGCATCATGTTCCTATCATCTGGAAAAGACGGGCCATCGCAGGAGGCTCCGCCGGGCCACGAAGTTAAGTCCCTCGGCATCAAAACGGCATCGGCAACGACGGGACGATGGGGATTTCAGCACCAATTTCTGAGGCAATTTCAGAGCCAATTTCCCAGACACTTTGAAAAGAGAAAGCCTCCGGTTATGACTAACATAGCTGCTATAGCTATGGAAAATCACCATGCAAAAAAAAAATAGGCAAACCTCTATTTCGATTAGGGCCATCTATACCATGGCTATATTAAATAAGCAGAGGGTAAATCACCCATTTACAGATTATTTACTGGACAGATGATTTACCTGTTCAAAATGGCGATTTTCCATAGCTATACACATTAAATAAGCAGAGGGTACACAACAAACATATCACAACATGGAAGCTAAACGGCACTAGGAGGGATTCAAACCAGGAATAGGGAACCAAATGATGACCCAAGTCGATGTCCAACAAACGTGATCTGACATACCAAAGAATGATGGAGAACACACAGAAAAAGATAAAAGGGAGGATCTTGACATAACACAATAAGAATAATGAGGGATATAGCATGCTAAAACATCACCAAGCTTGTGAAAAGAAGAACCATTCGGAGTTTAGTGACGGCTGCTCAGATACCAAACAAGCGCAACTTTCGTGAACTGCATCAGAATTAAGGAACCTTGAAATTCACCAACTCACATTTGCATCGCTGTTGCAAAAACCGTTTTTTTCCTTGGTACCGTCGGGTACCCAATCCGAGATTGCACGGTAGAGAGCGAAGAGGCGGGTGGTGTCGAATGGTTCAACCTGGATCCCAAAATGGAGGGATATTTTATGACCAACAACACACCGGGGATATCATGGGGACGTTCATGAGATCTCCTTATGGGCCAATGGGGGTATATATTATATATATTAGGGGCCTTCTCATGTTGGAGACCCAAGGAAGTTTCAGTGATTCAACCATCAACAAAAATCCCGCCCAAAATCCATCAATGAGGTAACCAAATGGCAGGTCTCCGGCCGTCGGGCCTTCTTTGATCAATGTCCGACCCCTGGGGTGCGGGGTAATCCAGGGTGGCACGTGTAGATGAAATCAAAGCGATTTCAGGATTTTTGTTTGTTGCTGGCGTTCCAAGCTTTTTTTCCATGTGCCCAAATGGGAATTCGACAGCAAGGGTACTTCACAGTACATGATGTGAAGAGAAATTCAAGCCTGTCTAATTGGCCAGCAGTGTCAGCACTGGACAGATCACTCTGAAGTTTTTTTTTTAATGTTGTTTTTTCACATTCAATAGTTCGTTGAAAGAGCAGCGTGCCATTGAGTAAATGTACGGTGCCCTCAGCAGAATCCAATTATACATATACATTTCATCCACATACGCATACATATGATAGTTATAACATACACACACATATATTATGTACTACTCTAAAATTATATATATATATATAATATATGTATTTATATATGTTTTTGATAACCAGGCAGTGTGAATGGGATATCCTCCACATAAAATCCAGTCTCAAAAAAGGAGCCCCCATCGAAGTCCCGCTTCCGGAATCCTCCGTGTTCGTCGCCGTGGTGAGTTACTCGTGCTGAAGAATATGCAGAGCTGATTGGCCGACCTGGCCTCCAATCGCTCCGACCTCACTGGGGCAAGGTTTTTTCGAAACTGGAAGTTGGATCAGAGTAGATTCGTGTATGATATGAAAAGGATAGTAAATTACTGTAAAACTATATATATTTGATTCTCATAATTTTGAAATCACACATCGAGGTTTTGGAAGGGAACACAGAAATTCAAGGAGAAACAGGAATGGCAAAAGCCGCAAAAGCCTAATGTGGCTTTATGGTACCCCATTCCATCCCATGTCGTTGAATGGTTTGTGTCTGAAAATCGGATATACCCCCTGGCCATGGCCACTTTAATGGGAACAATGATGATTATATTCAGTTGATTTGGGGGTGTCCCATCATTTTCAGACAAGCCCACTTAAGATAGTTAAGCCGATAATTTACCATATTTTTTTTTGGGTACATCCATAGTCACAGCGATGAGTTCGGGGCCCTTTATTCCATGGATCTCCCATGACCAAGTTACCAAGGCCTCGACCAAAAGAGCAAAGCCTGTTGGTTGAGGGGCCTGGGAACCAAAACGCTTGGGAGCAACATAAATCAACCACAATGTGGATGCCCATGATACAATGGGGATATCGTGGGGATATGAAATAATCGGAGATGTTTTTTTGTGAAGAAAATATGGTGGCTTGGGCAAAGATTAGGATCTACCATGGATACAAATTTGGGCACCAAATTTGTAGCCATTTTGAATACGGAAAATTCAAGAATATTCTGAAAAAAAAGCATGTGGCTTGGTGATGTGGGACCAAGTTTGAGACCTAACCATTCTTAAAGTGCGGAAATGATAGTTTATTAAAACATATTAAAACCACCACATCATTCTGGCATTCTATCTGGCATCTAGTCTGACATTCTATCGGGCAATCTATCTGGCATCTATTCTGACATTCTGTCTGGCATTCTATCTGGCGTGTATTCGGGTCCAGGCGTGCCCAGCTGCATCTGGAGCTCGCGATAAGGTTCGGGTCCAGGCGTGCCCAGATCGGCGACGAGCTGGCAAATATGTAAACTGGGAGAGGAGAAGGAAGGAGGAAGGAGGAAGGAGGAAGGAGGAAGGAGGCAGAGAGTAAGCAGGAGTGAGTGAGTGAGTCAGTGAGTGAGTGATTGAGTGAGGGAGCGAGCGAGTGAGCGAGTCGGCGTGGGCTTAAAAAAAGAGACCCTGACCTGGCAGGTGGGGAACTATTGTATGAGGTAAGAAAACATAGATCGATCACTGTGAATTTTGTTTTGTTCATGGTTCGCAGCAGAAAAAATATGACGAAGCCCCAACTTTCTGGACCATTAGCAAAACTGAAGAATAGCAACAATTGGATTATTTTTTGGGACTAGTTAATCGAAATCCATTTGCACATCCAATTTTTGTCATCTTGATAAAGTTTGATTTTGCCTGGAAGTCCATCGCCAGTGTCTTAAGATTTCTAAACTGCTTCTGCTTCCAGCCTAAGGATGGATTCCAAGTACTTTGCCATGCAGGGTGGCAAACTTGGTTCTGTGCATGCGGTTGATGGAACAGCAAAAACATCAATTTCAATGGTTCGCTGAGAATGGGACATTCCCAGTTTCAATGGTCGAGGATCTTTTACCCAAAATATTCTTTGATCATTTTTCCACTTGAATTGTAATTGCTATTTGGGGGTGTCAATCCCCCAATTTTTCGACGTGCCGGTGTCAGAAATGATCGCCCTTGCCTGCGGTTTCCTCTGGATTTGAGTCCATGGCTTGCTTATTCATCTTATTCCAAGAGACACAGTGGAACAATTCCAGAAGTGAATGGGAAAAACGACGGTTTACCGTAGCATGTCCCGAAAAAATCAAAAAGATTATTTCCGTTTGTTGGCACTTTGTAGAAGAACGCCCGAGCGAGCATTTTTTGATGCCGAGCATATTCAGATTTGGCTGGTGGGGAAAAACGGGATTTCGGTTGGTTTCTGGCAAACCGGATAGCACTCCAAAATGTTGAGAAGACCCGAAGATTATTTCCTTTCAAGTGGAGCATAGCATCCATCCCGAGCATTCGCAGGCAGCATTTCCGGTGCTTCTAAGGTTTTTTATTGTGCATCTCCGTTAGGTTCTTTGGTTCGCTGGAATTTTCAGCACTATATACTTGTCTCAATCCCTACCTGTCATGGGCGGCCCTAAATGCCTGGTTCCTCTCATCTCATGAAATATTTCTATTTTGCTTTGATCAACTAGTTTTTTTTTTGCATTTTCCATCTTTTTGGAGAGGTGTGTGTGTGTGTGTGCGTGGCTCCATCATTGTGTTTTTGATCATAGGAAGGGGTGGCACAATTTGTGTGTGCAATTTAGTGAAACCAGTGATGTTTACGACAGGTTCATTCCTCAAATTTGTGGAGGGTCCAGACTCAGATGCACGATTTCAACTGAAACTTAAAGAAAGAGACATGAAAGAGACTTTTCACTTTTTTTCGACTTTTTTGAGATCTGGAACTTATCCAAATTAGTCGCACTGGCGGATCGATGAATGGGCTCATAGAAAGATGATCTATCTGGGTAAATTGGAGCGACTTCACGTTGCGACCTGACTTTAAATTCTGGTCAGGAAGAGGAATCATCCCAAAGCGACTTTTCAGATTTGTGAGTTGCTATTAGCAAACAATCAAAAATGGTTGACAGATTTCCGGAGTTTATAGTTTCTTCACCAGTTTTGTACTCTAGAGATTGCTATGCAGACCAATATTGGTTGGGGCCCTTCTGTGGGTGTTTTTCACGGAGGGGAACCCACATGGTTATAATATAGTTACCCACGCCTTGGGTATGTAGTCCTTTCACCAATGATGGGAACGCGACCTCCGACTACCAAAATGGCACTCTCTGAAAGTACTTGTAGGGGAGACACCCCAAACAGCCAGTTCAAGGGTAATGACTCAACTAATGGATTTGGGAATGCCATGGAATACCTTATTTTCAATTTTTTTCAAACCCATGTCAAGCTTTGGTGCGAAAGATTGGAGGCACGCCACGCTCATGATCAAGGTCCCGCACAAGCACTTCGACCTGGTTGTTTACACCACACGACATTTCCATTTTCGTAGACGAGACTGTGTAGCGTCCATCCATGAAAGATCATGAAAGCAGGTCTGGCATTCCAGAGTCCCATGAATGAAACATCCGCACTGTGTCCTGGCTCGCCTGAGGTGACATTGAGGACTTGAGCACGTCCGCTTCCGAAGAATGCCCTGAGAGGCAGCAGGGGGTCTTGTTCATGCTCCTCTCTCAGTTTTTTTTGAGCAGCCTTGCCGGAGCAGGCTGAGACTTGACGGTGGGAAGCATGGTCATCAGATCTGCACAGACATTCAAAGGTTTTATTGGTTTGACTGGCATCTTCTTACTCATACAGTGGCGAGAGGCCGCGCAAAGAAGCAGATTCAGTGCCCTCGCGCGGACCTCATCTCAGTCAAAGCTTGGGCTGCGATAGGACATGTGCCATTTTTCAATTTTGGTTTTGCAAGCTTTGTTGTTTTTCAAACACAAAATGCAGGAAACCAAAAGAATCCAAAAGCATCCTTTTAAAGTGTGCATCCCTTTGCCATCACGCGAATCCCAACCTATCCAGCACCTTTGCTCTGGAGCCGTTGAATTTCTCAACATATGTCAAGCACCACGCACGTAGCTGAACTTGCATCGTGTTTGCAAGCCCATGTTTTTTCCACACATTTCATTTTTCACGATATTTTACAACATCTTTGCCCAAATAGTCCTTCGAAATGCTTTAATTTTAGGCGCAGTGGTCAAGGTTGGTGCATGTCCACACTCCTCCAATCTAAGTTGTTCCAACGCCAGGCTCCGAGTTAGACGCATGCTCCAAAGTTTGCAGTTCTTGCCCCAGGATGGAAACAGGTTGGGTTGTTGGGGCTGGGATGGAGCAGATGCTGGAACCACATGTCATGTGGATGTAATGTGTTACACCATACGGAGTTCCAAATTGATGTTGGCCACCAGGGGGTAGCAGCATGTTGGGCTACCCATGTTGGGTAGACGGGGTTTTTGCCCAATCTTCATCTTGTTTTGCACGCGTTCATGTCGACCTCATTCTTTTGTTGCCTCTTGCTCGTTGTGCGTGTGTTGGGGGGCGACAACGTCTCTTACGCTCTCATGTCTTACATATGCTACGTCATTACGTCTTACATGGACTTGCACATAGACGACGTTGCTCTACGTTCTCATGTCTTACATATACTACGTCATAACGTCTTACATGAACTTGCACATAGACTTGGCTGTAACGTCTTAAATGTAATTTCACTCATACCACGTCACAACGTCTTACTTGTATTTGAACTTTTAACCTATACTACGTCATGACGTCTCACATGTACTTTCATATAGACCACGACATAATGTCGCATATGTACTTTCACTTGTACCACGTCAAAATGGTTGCCATGGTGTGCAGTGACCAAGTGGCAGAAAGTCACATGGCGAATCTCAAGAAGTTGCGCAGGAACAACAAATTGTCAGGCTTGCCTCTGGATTGCACACACACACATCGATGACTTATCCGCTTTGTTTAATTTATTCATGAAAATCTGGGGATTGAAATGGTCATGGAAACCTTTGTGCGCTACATGGTGGCTTTTGTCAGATACCACATGATACCACTTAGTTCGCTGAAAAGTGGCGAAATTGAAGCGAAAAAGATGCGCGATCCCCTGCAAGGGTTGTTTCCAACATATATTTTTGAAAAAAACACGGAAGTTGACTTGATGCACAATTTGATGAACACCTTGAACCAATCCATAATATGAGGATCAAAGGAGAGCAATGCACAATCATAAAAATCAGCTTACCATGGCTTACCCCTTACAGAGAAAAGCACATTTTTGAATAAAACAATTCCCTACATCTTAGCGAACTCATTGATGAACATTTTGGAGCTCATCAAGTCGGCCCTGAGATTTGGGCAACCCGTCTACCCAGTGTGCGGATTCAAGGATTTGATTGTGCATGCGCTGTTCCCACATTTGACGCTTTCACCTGTCACTAATAAGTGTACGTATATATAATATATAAAAGATATAAATTATATAATATATTAAAAATAAATACTATATAATATATAATTTATAAATATCAAAAATATAGTATATATATATTTAAAATAATACGTACACGATACAAAAAATATATTTTATGAATGTGTAAATTGTGTTTTTAATTTAATATTATATAATATATAATATTTAAATAATGTAAATAATATATGATATAGAATATTTGATTTAATATATATATACATTGCATATTATATTCATATAATAAACATAAATAATATATATATTATCTAAAAAATATATATAATATCTAATAAAATATATATAATATCTATAATATATTTTATAAATATAATACATATATTTTTCATTTTATACAATATCACAAAATGATAACCCCCTCCCTTTGAACCCCCCCCCTACAAGATAAACCTGAAATAAGGCCATAATAAGAATTTAATTGCTATTTGGGCTTAATTAAACCTTATTAAGGCTTAATAAGGTACTATTTAATTTTCAGAAAAT